>Ga0265295_1008651_pt1 | contig 11227 bp, 11 predicted proteins | sample Munlansysbiofilm_FD_192503 | JGI IMG/M metagenome (GOLD analysis project Ga0265295, IMG submission 192503) | Leachate microbial communities from a municipal landfill in Southern Ontario, Canada - Methane capture system biofilm | ecosystem: Engineered > Solid waste > Landfill > Unclassified ... | reverse complement strand
CTCAGGAAAACGAAAGGACTTATTATTTTTTATCCACGAGAGCCCGAAAACTCTTGAAGAAATCCGAGACAAATTAGATGTTAAAACCCCTGAGATAGTCCCACATCTAAAAAAGATGGAATCCGCAAACCTGATAATCAAACAGGATGGACTATACTCAATTGCGCCCTTTGGTGAGGTTCTGGCATCATATTACAAACCTCTTCTTGATGCAATTGCGGGCATCGAATCAAACTGTGAGTTTTGGGACATGCACGACATCTCAGGAATTCCGAGAGAACTATTATTCAGGATTACAGATCTTAAGAGCTGTAAAACAATCGTGGAGGATGTAGCCGGAACATGCGTATCACATAAAGAATTTGTGAAAAATGTCCAACGATCTGAATATTTTAAGGGTGCAGCGTGTATGTTTATTCCTTCATGGATTGGACTGTTTTCAGAGCGTGCCTGCGGTGGAATTCCACTTGAGATTATAGTGACCCCTAGCGTATTTGAACATATCCAGCGCGAGCGCTCTGCGGAGTTGGAACGCTTGCTTAAAAATAAAAATGCACATATATATGTAGGCAACAATCTCAAAGAGTCCTTTGGGGTCACTGATCAGTTCTTTTCATTGTCCCTGACTTATAAAACAGTCAAACATCATGATACAATAAATGATCTAATGGGTTTTGATCTGGCGGCGATCAAATGGGGGAATGATCTTTTTGAGTATCATAAAGAAAACTCTGTGGAAATAAAAAGCATTGAGCCTCTAAATGAGGCTGTTATACCAGAAACCCGCCAACAGCCACTCTTAATATGATAGTCATAAGCGATTCCCCATCTTTCCAAAACGCCAGCCAGCCTTTTTGGACTGGTGAATACTCCGTTTTTGTATAGTTCTGGATGCATATCAGTCCGCAAATGAAACTGTAGAGAATAATAAGAGGTTCAAAAGCAATGACTCCCTGGATAAGTGCAATCCCGAGTACCAAATGGGAGATAAGATGCATGACAGTAAGAAGATTGCGGGTTTTCTGTGCTCCGAGGTTCACGGGGAGGGTCTTGATGCCTGCGAGAGTATCGCCTTTAATGTCTTTGAAATCGTCGATGGCTGAGTTAATAAATACTTTTGCTCCGTATAGGATGAAAACAGCAATAACCGGGAGAATACCACAACCGTTCCCGGCGAGTCCTGCGATGAAAATGCCCCAGGATACACCAACGACTATATTTTTTACTCCGAGTCCTCCTTTGAGTTTTAAAGAGAACTTGCCGATTGTTATGCCTTTACTGTATAGGTAGCCAGTTATGAGGGGAATAAATGCAAGTGCAAACATTTTGTTTATTGCAAGGATGGAAGCTCCGATTATGAAAGTAATTAATGAAACAGCAAGCCCAATTTTTTTATTTGAGCCATCGAGGTCCGTTCGGTTTATCGAGTCCTCTTGAGAATCTAGGGACCTATCAAGGACATAAACGGAATAAATGATTAAAACCCCTGCAATACATATTAACAGACTTGAATTTGTTTGAAGTAGAATTGATGCAAGATATATACGAAATGCTCCTGAAAGGGAAACTAATACCGAACTCTGTAATAATTTAAATGTTGCGTTTTCCTGAAAATGTGGAAGCGTTTTTAGTAGGTTTGGCGTATCAAAAACATGATTGGAACCCATGCACGCATATTAATTTTGTTAAAAATATAATTAGCTCAATAAATAAATATACTAAGGATGTATAATATATTGATAGACTAATATTATATGATGAGCAATAACAAAGATTTCATGGAATGGTGTGAAAAATGACTGATGGTTTAGAAGGGTGGGAACTTGTAAGTGAAAGCGAATCAGAAGTTTCATATTGTGGAGAAGATGGGGGATCTGTAAGATTCATAAGTAGCCACAAACGTTATACTAAAAAAATAGACGGTGTTTGGTATTATAGAGACGTGGTGGAAAAAACGCCTATGAAAAGAAGGGAATATAAAGACATTGATGGCAAAAATGAACCTTTTTATGAGTGGGTGAAAGAAGATGAATGAAGAACGCATGTCATTAGACACCATAAAAAAATATAAAAGGTTGAAATCTAATGTAGATGAATTCTTAGCGGGGCGATTAAGAACATTATACGAGGCAAGGAAACAATCATATTATTCACAAGATTATCTTTTAGATTTTGAAATTCGAGAGGATGAATTAATTTTAAAATATTCTAATTTTTATGGGGATACATATTGGGAAGAACATAAACTCCCATTGGATATTTTATTTGATGATGATTTTTATGTAAAAATTTTAGAGAGAATCCGGGGGGAAATATATGGGAATTAAAAACATAAAACAAATTAAAAATTACGATAATCTCTCTCTAAAAAGGAAACTTAGATTCTGGATCAGATTACCATTAATGTATTTTAAGAAACTTTATATTATGAACAAGTATAAAAAATACATGTGATATTATGAAATGCGAAGCCTGCCAGACTGAACTGACTACAGATACCTGCCCCGGATGTGGATTGAAACAGAAAAAAGTAATGTGTAATGACTGTATGAAGAAATTCTATAAGGAATACCTAAATCAAGGACTGTGCCCTGAATGTTTTGAGAAAGAGAAAAACACATCTCACAAAGAGCCTCTCGTGGCGTTGGCGTTGTCCATCCTGCCGGGTGGAGGGCAATATTACCTCGGGCAGCGTATGAAGAGCGGGGTATATTTATGCATGTTCTCCTTGTGTGGAATTATCCCTGTGATTGGGTGGATTATGTTACCTGTAGCGTGGATTGTGCCTGCGGTGGATGCTTATAATACGGCAAAGAGAATCAATATCATGAAGGAAGTATAAAATGGAGTAAAAGAAATGACTGAATACGATGCTGATTTCCTAGCAAAACTTAAGCAGTTGTGCTTAGAGTATGACTCAAAAGCCGGGTTTTACCCGGAGAGCTCTCTTGAAGGGTTTGCTATTTATTATTTTGCACAACATCCAAACCACAAATTTAAATCTGGTGGTGGGGGAATTGATTATGAATTCCGTGATGGTGGGAACGAATATATGGAAGAACTACAGAAGCTCGATGAGGAATAAAATGGTATTAGTATCCATAGAAGGAATAAAAATTTCAAACCTCACGTTTGATATAATAATCCCTGATGTAATTCACAGGAAAGCAGAATTTAGTTACTACATTGAAGAAAACGACGAGGGGCAAATCCTTGTTGATAAAGCAATATACAACGAAAATGAAGTAAGAGAGTATACGTTTTCAGCAGGCGCACAAACTTGGATATGTGATGGACGGATCTCAAAATATACCTTTGATGATAGTGAACGTCTATCCAAAATGATAATTCATCTAGATTTGTGTGGTAAATTCAAATATGCCAGGGGAGATTCTCTTATTGTTGAAAGGGATTTTTCAGATCCATCGAAAAATAAAATGTAAATAATAATTATTTTTTTACTTTTTACTAATTTTTACATCCCACAAGTCGTATCTCATCTCCTGAAACCCCTGCATAACTTCTTCATATGTCATTTTTCCTGATTCTATATCAGGTGCTATTTTTTGTATGAAATTTTGTAATTTATCTTCATTAATTGTGATTGTTGCGTATATACAAGAAGCGTCTGCCATGTGTATCATATCCCCTAAACTCAACTTTCCACCTGGATATCAACCTGCCCAAACTTTCCTCCTTTTTTTCCATCCAACCAACAATTCAAAAGTGCCTTTTCATCAGGAATGAACTTAAATTGTCCCTTGCATTTGAGAGAACATCCTGCACACTCATAATGATACCATGTTTTCTCATCTCCTGCGATTTTTCGTTTTTCCTCGGTAATTAACGGCACAAGTGCCTGAATTATCTGCATCACTTCATCTGTATTTCCAGCAGCAAGGAGAGCCAAAGCCACATTAGCCTGCTCTTGTAGAAGATCAAGTTGTTCTATTCCCATTATTTCACCTGGTTTTTCTTACATATTTTTGCGGTTTGCGATACCTGCCCGAGATAGTCATAAGGCGTTTTTCGTATTTTCCCGAGATCAAGAGAGGTATCAAATTCGTTCTCTGATAGGATATGCTGGACTCTGTAAACTGTAAAATTCCCTTCAATCGACGAACCATTCAGACTAATCGAAGGGATCTTGCAGTACACCAGATCACCCACGGCTGCCTCTGGTGTGCCTATAATTGTCACTTGCCCGGAAACCTTCAGCAGTTTCTCTTCAGAGAGTATCCCGGACGCAATCGACGCACATAACGTATTCGACTTCACCCAAGCCTGTGTGTCAACCGCACTCCGTTTTCCATATTGGGAGATAAGTGCAGCGTCCTCCGCATATCCTGTATATTGAGGGCTGCCTGAAGGAGTATCGCCGTTTACCCTGTATGCTGTCCGAACTCCTTTCCCTTCTGTGGAAAAATCAGCGTTTATTAATCGTGATGTCCCCTCTATTATTTTATACTGTGTTGTAGGAACCGTTGAAAACGGCTTCCATTGAAGATATACAGTACTTAAGTTTTTATTTGAGTATGTCGGGACTACCGTTATGTGCCAATCTTCTCCTGAGACTTTTTCCATATCTGAGAAAAGATCGCTCATGTAGGTCTGCCCAGCAGTTGAATCATACGTGGGGAATATGATTCCGGTATCTGCATAAGATGATGAATAAGTCAACCGAGTTAGATATTTAGAAAAATACGAAAGGACGGTTTTTGCATCTGTAGGGGCCGTATAAGCTTTTGTCTCTTCGATTAATGCAGTCTCGGCTTCTACCTCGTGTCCCTGGCAGTACAGGGTAACATCATTGCTCGTGCCATATTCCCCGTACATGTCCATGACTCGACCCTGAAAGATATCCTGCCAGACTGTCCTTTCATTTGGATTCATCTTGATAGAGACCTGCAAACGGACGATATCATCAAATTTAATCTGACTGATGTAACTAGATGTGCTCCCGATTGCATTTGAAACAACTTGAATCTCAGCATAACTAATTGAAAATGGAGCCGATGCTTGGGTTGTTGCAGCCAGAATTTTAGGATAAAATTTTTCATGTGTTAGTGGTTTTTCAACCACTAATCGAGTTTCTATCCACCGGATCATACTAACAGATCCGCGTCGTTGTATTTCAGAGTCACAACAGCCGAAGCAGTCGAATCTACCACGGCTCCGAATGTATTCACTCGACCCTTGAATATTTTGGGGCGTTCCGCGTCTATTGTGACTAAATCGGAGTACATAAAAATAGAATTTATCCTGAGCATATTGACCCCATCAGACGCTATTTTGAGATGGAATTTAGTTAGGTTATTCAAAACTAAATTGCCCTCACTGTTCAGAAGCCTATAAGCCTGAGCATCGATTATTTCTGTGGACTCATTGCCATCAAGCGCATACCAGGTTCCCGGAGCTCCAGAACCATTATCCGCAGCAATATACAATTGTGGAGCCCCTGACATCACATTAAGGACGATTGCTGGAATCCCGGTAATTGGAAATTTGGTATCAAATGAATATGTAATGTATCCTGCTGCGGAAAACAAGAGCATCTTATAGTCATCATAATAAGTGATATACGCGGAATCCGAGACTGAATATTCATACGTGGTGTCCGCGAAATTTTCAGAATACTGATAGTTTCCTGTATCATCTGCGTTTATGGTGATTTTGCAACCAGGCTTGAGTTCATTGCAACAATCCATGACAGTTAGGGTGTCTGCCACGTTGTATATCGAGATCGCAGAGGAAACTACTGTAGGAATGATCTCAGTATAAACATATGAAATGTTATTCGCGTATGCCTTCCCGGATGAACTTGATGTTTTCATATAATAAATGAGAGTCACGGACTCAGCTGCTGCTGAATAAATCTCAGTGTTTAATATTTTTGGAGTGTACGTGGGGACCCTGCTCACTGAGGTCCACTCTGCTACGGTCACGGACCCCAAGGACGTAGATTGAGCAACTATTTTCATATAAGCCGTTAGACCTGCCAGATCAGCCGTAGCAAGTCCGCATGATACCTGATCCAGTCTGTACTTTTTCCCATCCGACAGAGCAGGGAGGGTAACTGAAAATTCAATACTGTAAGCCGTGGAGTACTCTGAATTAATATTAGGGTGTACGTATGTTACAGTTTTCCCGTTTGTCTCTGCGGTTCCACTTCCTGAAGAAATTGCCCGTATTTCAACGTCCGGGATTACATCCATGCTGCCATAAGTGGCTATATCTAAGCCCGTGGTTCCTAGTTCAAAATCTGATTTTTTACATAAGAGAACATCATCACAGTACAGTACAGCCCCATCATTGAGGGTGTCGATCCCGTGAACTCTTATATAAGCATCAGTCGGCGCAGAATCAAACCTCACATTCTCCTGTTTTTGGGTGTATTCCCCGTCCACATCCCAGAGCAACTGAGTAATTATTGAATTACCAGAATAAATATCGACAGATAGTTTGCCCTGTGTGAGCCCGGAAGCTCCCCCCCATGCAGAAAGGACATACGAAACACCAGGATCAAACATTGCATATTGAGTAGTACGCCCTCTATCTGCCATCACTCCGTCCCCTGAGATTTCAAGGGAATAAATGCCATCGTGCGCTGTAGTATCGCATCTCGTTTGCCCCTCTGTTTCCAGCGTCCAGCTTGTCGGGGATTGCAGCCCGCCGTAATCATCGGATGACATTATCCGGTTTCCTATGCCTGATGTCCCAACTGCTACGAATTTATTAAGATCTGGAGAGTGGCACACGGATACTAGATTATTATCAGCAGGAGTAGAGCAAAGAATCCAGTTAGCGGCATCGGTGGATCGCATTGCCCGGTTTCCTGTGCCTGTTTGGGAAACTGCCACCAATATTCTCTCGTCCGGGGACCATTCAAGACACCTCCACTGGTTGTAGGTATATGAGATTGAACTGCCACCGGCTCCGTCAAATTCGGTAACAGTGTATCCAATGAGTGTTGAATATGCCTTGTAAGAGGTGCTCGATGATTTCATATAGCAGCGGATTGTAACTGCTTCGTTTGCTGCGGTTTCTATTGTAATATCCTGTGATTTGTCCTCATAAGAGGAAATGTTACTGATCCATTCTGCAACCTGTGTTTCAGGGATTGTTGCAGTTTCCACAGTCATTTTTAGATAAGCTTCCTGCCCTGCAAGTGCTGTTTTCAACTTGCAAAATACCCTATCTATTCTCCAAATATGTCCATTATCAAGCGCGGGAATTATGAGAGTTGGCCCACCAGGATACTGAGTAGAGTACTCGGGAACCCCTGAAGAATATACATATCCATCCGGGGTTTGTGTTGTGGTAGTGGCAACGTCTGTCCCGGTTCCTGGCACTACCACAGACCCACAGACAGGAGTATTTTGCAGGGTCCATGAGCCACTAAGCCCCGTAGGGCTCGTCATGATCTGCTGTGTACCGTCCTCAGAACATGCAACAAAAAGGCCCAGAGCACCAGCCCGCTTCACGCCCGTCCATTTCTGCGCGGGGGAATCCTGCGCGGTCCAGGTAGCTCCGTAATCATCTGAAATCATTACTCTCTGTGTTGCGGAGCCACCATATGCAACAACTACAATTCTATGAAGTTCAGGGCAGTATTCAGCATCAATCCAGTTATTATATTCGATTGCAGAGGCTACCAGTGTCCAACTCTCGCACATATCATCAGTGTACATGACTCTATAAGAGGTTCCTGCATACGCAAAGGCTATCAGTCGCCCATTTGGAATAGTGTCATTTGGAGGAATCCAAAGAGCACATCCCCATGAATTAGCATCAGCCTCGGCAGGAGTAGTTTTTGCAATCCATGTATCACCAGATGATGATATAGCACATCTGTCACCAGTTCCATTTGTGGACAGTGCAACCCATATACCCCAATCAGGACACCATTCAAGCCCTCTCCAATTGTTATTCCGGTTTGAATTTGTGAGGGTAGTTGGTAGCCTCCAGCTTTCCCCTACATTTTGAATCATGATACGGTTATCAGTGCCTGTGGATGCAACCGCACAAAACTGTTTGAGTTCAGGAGACCATTTTACATTTCGCCATTCGTTATCGGCTATGCTCGCTTCGGTTTCCCATGTCATCTCGTTATTCTGAGTCCATTCTTCAAAAGATGCATTTTTTAGGAGATTACCAGCATAGGTATCATCCGCACTCCATTTCATTGAGCCGTAGACGTGGCGACCTCTGACTCGTTTTGTAGTGCTTTCTAAGAACGGCTTATCCATCAGGAATGAAACCGAATACGGATGATCTTTTTCTGGCAAGTCTTCAGTGAGTCTCAATTTTGAAGAGATGTCTACTGTTAACCCTGTTACCTTTTTGCCTATGTAAGGGCCTCCAAGTTCCAGAACCGATCTTCCGCGTGAGTTGTCACGAAATGCAGCGGCAACCCTGTATAGCTCATCCATGCTAAATGCATAACAATCAAGGACTAATTCGCTACCCTGTAACCCAAAATCAGATAATGACCACCCCACACGTCCGGGAGGTTTCTTCTGTCCCACACTCTCGGAAGTGTCTGCGGATTTCTCTTGCCAATAAAACGGGACTCCATTTATATACCCTAATTTTGGATGACCGGGAATATAATAATCAGTCAACTCCTCCTGAATAATTCTAATAGGTGGAATGTATCTCGACAGAGAGGACCCGCTGGTATAATCCCCATTCAAAACAGTTGAAATTGAAATTGGAGTAACCTGATAGTAATCTCCTGTGACGTTTCCCACCATATAGTTTTCTTCTGCATTGACCGCAAGAGAAGACGGAACAACGTTCAGGAGTCCATAACCGGAAACCGCCAGCATTCTACTCGGATCAGTGGCAAGCGTATTTTTTGTATTCAGGATATTATTATTGCTGACCTGCATTGTGCAGCCAGACGATATCGAGCCGCAGACTACCACGCCGCCATTATAACATCCATCGATTGTATTATTTTCAACAGTTAGCCCATTGCCCCATTTCCAGACAGAGACTCCACCATTGTAATTCATATTCCGCATCCAGCCACATCTATACATTTTATTGTTGTAGATGTGGACTGTCTGAGGAGTAGTGCCTGCTGCTCCGTATGCGTCCATCAGGAGAACTCCGGAGCCTGCACCATCATTAATTATATTATCATAAATATTAATATTCTGAGTGAGTCGGGTAAGACCATACGAAGCCGGTTCATTGCCTATCTGGATTGCTCCGTTTCCGTTTGCCCCGATTCCTGTATATTTGTTAATTACATTGCCGTGAATGTTTATATTTTGGCAATTGTCAGTTCGGAACGCACTGTTACATTTTTGAACTACGTCATTTGAATATACTTCGCCCCCGACTACATCAATAAAAAATGAGCCCTCATGGCCCATAACATCAATGTCATTGTTATAAAATTTGATCGTCTCGCCGTGGGTCATTCTGAAACCGTCGCCGAGCGAATCGTGTATTTTCATGTTATATACTGAAATACTCTTCGCAAAATTGCTTGCAGATCCCGTGATACCTATGCAATTGTGGAAAGCGTCGCCTTCATCTTCCGGCTGATTCCATCGGTTGGCATCAATTTCAAAACCGTGGATACTCAGATTTGATGTGGCTGTCCCGCTTCCCCCGATTTGCCCGATGATTGGGAGCATGGAAGCCCAGCCGACAGAATCATGCAATCTTAGACAAGCATCAGGATCACCGGTAAATTCTGTATTCGAGCCAGCTTTTATGTTCGTGGAAAAAATGTCATATGTGAAAGGGCCTTCCAAAAATACAGTGCTTCCCGGGTTTGCTGAGGCGGCTTGAAGGGCGGTGTTGATTTCGGTCTGGTCGTTTGTGCCGTCTACAATATAATCTGCTCCTGATCCGCTAGGGCCTACTGTATAGATATCTGCCATTTTTTACACCGCCGATTTCGTTTTTACCGTTGACACTTTCTGACCTGTATTGTACTGATTATTAATTTTTACATTTGTTATTTTTACGTTGCGTTCCCCGGTTCCTCCCCCGCCGCTTCTTGTTACAGGGGCGGCATATTGCCCTGTCGGGTCTCTAATTTTCACATTCCCTTCCCCGGTCCCGGCTCCCCCTCCAGACGTTACCCCTATCTTTGCTCGGGTATTCCATTTTCCCGCAAGGGCTTCGAGCTCCCCTACCTGTGAGATAGACGTTTTGATAGCTGATCCTATCCGGCTGGCTGATGAAATAGCTGCGCTGGCTGCATCACTTGCTTGATTTGCGACGTTGATAAATGATGCTGCATAAGATTGATTTGCTGAAGCTCCTGCATAAGTAGCACCAGACAGCGCATTAACGGGAGCTACTGCGCTGTTTACATTTCCCCCCATTGCGACGGCGGCTCCCCCGGCTTGGGCAAACCCGCTTGACATCTGCCCCGTTGCAGTTAGAGTGTTAGCACCCATACCAAGAACAGAAGCTCCTGCGCCATTGTACCCCGTGACCATTTGCCCTGTGGCGGAGAGTACCTGCCCACCGGCTGTCTCTGCCGAAGTCCCTACCTTGTTATGATCCTGACTGATTTTTTCAACCTCTTGGTGTATAGAGTCCCCTGCCCCCCCAATCACGGATGTAACTGTATTCCAAACAGTTGTAACTCCTGATACCCAACTATCTGGAATCATATTAGACAACGATGTTTTTATTTCCTCAATTTTAGTTACAATCCAGTCTCTGAGCCACCCTACCGCCTGCCCGATGTAATACGCGGAAATCGTGAAAATGTCCTTGAGTGTCTGCCAAGCTGCACTAACAATCCCGGTTTTTTCATCGAGATAGATCATCCCGGCAGCTACAAGAGCAAGAACACCAACTATGAGAGTTGCAGGCCAGATCACAGTATTTACGGCAAATGAGAGGGCAGTCATTACAGCAGCGGTTGTGATTCCGGCAGCACTCGCTGCAATTAACCCACCTGCCAACGCAAACGTGAGTGCCATTCCTCCAGCCGCTACAACAAAAAAAGCCTGTGCGGGTTCAGACATTCCTGAAAATGCCCCTGTAACAGTAACCGCTACGCCAGCAAGACCCATCAATACACTCATCAAGCTAAATGTCTGGACTTCCATATCTTTGAAGCCTATAATGTCAGCCAGCCCCATACTGAAATTATCTTTGATAGTTGAGAGCATCCCCGACAACGTTTTACTTCGGGTTTCCATTGCCCCAGTATATTTCTGGAATATTCCATCTACACCGACAAGCG
>Ga0265295_1008650_pt1 | contig 11228 bp, 14 predicted proteins | sample Munlansysbiofilm_FD_192503 | JGI IMG/M metagenome (GOLD analysis project Ga0265295, IMG submission 192503) | Leachate microbial communities from a municipal landfill in Southern Ontario, Canada - Methane capture system biofilm | ecosystem: Engineered > Solid waste > Landfill > Unclassified ... | reverse complement strand
AAAGGCGTTAATTCGGGCAAACTCATCCCTATCTTATTTTTAATCCTTATCCCTTCTTTAAAATATCTAATTTTTATCATTCTATTGTATTTTATCATTTTTAGTGAAGTTATTTTATACTATATGAATTTTTTAACCTTTTTATACTTTCTTCTTTACCAATAATTTCTAATATTTCAAAAACATCAGGTCCAAAACCCATACCAGTTATTACTAACCTAAGAGCAGGCATTACTTCACCAAATGATTTTCCAGATTCTTCAACATAATTTTCAAATGTTTTTTGAATATTAGTTTTATTCCAATCATTTATTTGTTCAAATTTAGATGATAATTCTAACATAGTAGATGGAGAATCTTCTTTCCATTTTTTTCTTAATGTTTTATTATCATATTCAGTCGGTGGTTCAAAGAAATATTTAACATTATCATATATTTCTTTAACAAAATTACTTCTACCTTTACCTATTTCAACTAATCTTTTTACTTTATCATAAGGTAATGTTATTCCTTTTTCTTTTAATATTGGAATAAATTCTTCTACAATTTGATCATTATCTTTCATTTTAAGATGCTCTCCATTAAACCATTTCGCTTTATCCATATTAAATTTTGCTCCTCCTTTTTGAACTCTTTCTAATGAAAAATCATTTATTAAATCATCCATTGTATAAACTTCTTTATCAGTTCCAGGATTCCAACCTAAAAATGCTAAAATATTTATAACAGCTTCTGGATAATAACCTTCTTCTTTATATCCCATTGATATATCACCTGTTTCTTGGTTATTCCATTCCATCGGGAAAACTGGAAAACCATATTTATCACCATCTCTTTTACTTAATTTACCATTTCCAATTGGTTTAAGAATTAATGGTAAATGAGCAAAAATTGGTGGTGTCCACCCAAATGATTCATAAAGATAAACATGTAAAGGAGCTGATGGCAACCATTCTTCTCCTCTAACAACATGTGTAATCTTCATTAAATGATCATCTACAATATTTGCTAAATGATAAGTTGGTAAATCATCTTTAGCTTTAAAAATAACTTTATCATCTAATGTATTTGAATTAACAGTAACTTTTCCTCTAATTAAATCATTAACAATTATTAATTCATCTGGATTAAATTTAATTCTAACAACCCAATCATTTCTTTCTTTTAATAATTTATCAACTTCTTCATTTGATAAAGTTAAAGAATTTTTCATTTGATTTCTAGTTTTAGAATCATATGAAAAATGTTGATTTTCTGCTCTAACTTTATTCATTTCTTCTTCTGTATCAAATGCATAGTAAGCTCTTCCAGAATCAATAAGAATTTTATAATATTTTCTATAAATGTCTTTTCTTTCGGATTGTTTATATGGTCCAAATGGTCCTCCAATACCAGGACCTTCATCAAATTCAATACCTAACCATTTTAAAGAATCTATAATATAAGATTCTGCACCAGGTACTAAACGGCTCCTATCAGTATCTTCGATTCTCAATATTAATTTTCCACCATGTTTTTTTGCAAAAAGATAATTATATAAAGCTGTTCTAACCCCTCCAATATGTAATGGTCCAGTTGGACTGGGAGCAAAACGTAATCTTACTGAATTCCCAACATTTTCATATAATTTTTTAAATTCTTTAAATGATGATAAGTTATTTAATTTCATAATTATGTAATTTATTTTTTATAATATTTTCTATATTATCATAATCTTTATATGATATTCTTAATAAATTTATATTATTTTTTTCACAAAATGAATTTTTTATTTTTTCATTTTTTTTTAATTTTTCAAATCCTTCTTTACCTCCAAAAAATTTTTTAATAATATAATGTTGTATTCCATCATATTCAATACATAAATTATATATTGGTAAATAAAAATCAAACGGTAAAGATTTTTTATTTTTACATAGACTATATTTTTTTTGTTCTACAAATTTAATATTATTTTCTAATAAAAAAATTCTAATTTTTTTTTCTCCTTTACTTTCATTACATTTTGAACATCCACAACCACTTAAATGTATATCAGATTTTTGTTCAAATAATCCATGTTCAGGGCATATAATTTTTACTTTGGTTTTATAATTAATATAATTAACCAAAGAATAATCATATTTATCATTATGTATTTTTTTAGATTTTTCTATAAAATCATTAGTTGATAATTTTTTATTTTTAACACAACTAGGACATGAATTTCCATTTAAATGATTATGAGGTGTTTGTTGAAATTCTCCGTGTTTTTGACAAATAATTTTAACTTTAGTTTCTGTATTTATATAATTAACTAAAGAGTAATCATATTTATCACCATGAATAATTTTAGATTTTTTTATAAATGTTTCATTATCAAATATAAAATTTTTACATTTTGGACATAATGTTCTATTTTGTAAAAAAATATCAGGTCTAACTTCAAATATAAAATTATGATTTTTACATATAACTTTTACATTAGTTTTATTGTTAACATAATCAACTAAAGAGTAATCATATTTATCATCATGAATAATTTTAGATTTTTCTATAAAAGATTTATTATTATAATTTTTATTATTAGAACATTTTGAACAACCATGTCCCTTTAAATGATCTTGTGGAATTTGTTCAAATACTCCATGTTCAGGGCATATAATTTTTACTTTAGTTTTATTATTAATATAATTAACTAAAGAATAATCATATTTATCAATATGAATTTTTTTACATTCTTTAATAAATGAAAAATTATCTTTTCTTTTCATTTTTTAAATTTAGTTATTTTTTATCTATATATTAAATTTATTTTTCAGAATTATTTTATGTTTAAATGAAAAATTTAATATTTTAAATAAATTGTAATTTTAATTATTTTATATATAAAGAAAATAAATAATTTTATGATTTCAAAATTTAACAATTTTATAAATGAAAATTCAAATAACGATTTAGATTTTTTTATAGAAAACATTTTTATAAATAATGTACCTACATCAGAAATAATGGAACTAAAAAAAGATTTAGAAAATATACCAATTATTGAAGGATATTTAAATGAAAATGTAAAATATCATATAAATAAATTAAAATATAAATATGGTAAATGGTTTAATGATAAATTATTTAAATGGTTAATTGATAGAAAAAAAGATTTTTATAATGAATTAATTTATAAATTAAATATATTTGATTTATCAACATTGGATGATATTATTAAAAATTATCCTGGTTTTAAATTAAATTCTATGTATTTAGCTGGTGGAATGGATGAAGCAGAAGATACAGGTAAAGGGTGGAGAAATAGATTAGAATATGAATTTGAAAATTATTATGAAAATATTAAAAATCCAAAATTACCTGAAATAGATCTTTATGGTGAATTAAAAATACCATCTTATGTTATAGATGGAATTTATTTAGATTATTTTTTAAAAAATCCTAAAAAAACATTAAATTATTATAGTAAACCAGCTTTATTAAATCCAGTTAGAAAAGAAATTGATAGAACAATGGATGATACATTTGATACAATGATAAAGGATATAAAAGATATAAATTATGATCCTGTAAAAAATATTAAACCATTTAATTGGTTCAGAAAAACATTTACATCAACTATAGAACCAGATGATGAACATTTATTAAGAATATCAGATGCTGTATTTTTAGGACAAGATAAAACAGCTGGTGCTGGAACTTATGGTGAACTACAACTTTTATCACTTATTAGAAAACCATTATTTGCTTGGTTAGTAAATGAATCTAAAGGAAATGTTGGAAAATTTAAATTATGGAATATTCCACATTTATCTAAAGTTGCTAGGACAGAAGATGAAATGACACAATTAGTAAATACAATTATCAATTTTAACAATTAAAAATATTTTTAATTGTTAAAAATGATGGTGTATAGAATAACTTCACATATTTTAACAAAAAATAGTAAAAAATAGATAAAAATGAGTTTTTTTTATTTATATATAAGTTTATGAAATTAAGTGAATGGGCAAAAAGAAATTCTGTCACGTATGTAACTGCACAAAATCATTGGAGAAAGGGGTTAATCCCAGGAAAACAATTATCAACAGGTACAATTGTAGTTTTTGAAGATGACAATAAAGTTGTCAAAATCAAAGAATTACAAATTGCCACTTATGCTAGAGTTTCATCAACACAAAACAAAAAAAATCTTGACACACAACAAGATAGATTAATTAACTATGCCAATGCTAAAGGATATAAAACTAAATATAACATTAAAGAAATTGGTTCAGGATTAAACGATGATAGACCAAAATTAAATAAATTACTTCGAGATAAAGATGTGGATATAATTATTGTAGAACATAAAGATAGATTAACAAGATTTGGTTTTAAATATATAGAATTAATGATGGAAATGCAAGGTAGAAAAATTGAAATTATAAATAACCTTGATGATGATAAAGAAGATTTAATTCAAGATTTTGTTTCAATTATAACTTCATTCTGTGCTAGAATTTATGGTCAAAGAAGAAATAAAAGAAAAACTGAAAAATTAATTAGGGAATTAAATGTTAAAGGCAATTAAAATAAGGTTATATCCAGATCAAGAACAAATAATTTATTTAAATAAATTATTTGGAACATCAAGGTTTGTTTATAATCAATGCCTTGATTATAAAATTAATGAGTATAAAAAAAAATAAAAAGTCAGTAAGTTTCGGTGAATTAGGTAAAAAATTAGTTTCATTAAAGTTTAAATAAATCAGGAATGGTATAAAATATATTATTTTATATTATTTCATGATTATTTATCTAACTATTTGTTCGTTAGTAATTGTTTCGGCAATTTTACGAACATCTTTTCTATTCATTATTAAATGGGTTTAGAATATTCATAATTACTTTTAAATTCTTTTACTTTTTTTTCAAGTAATTCATTATCACCATTGTGTTCAATTTCTGTGATTTCAATTAATTTTATAACTTCATCATAATCAAAATCTCTTGGTCTATCAATTTTTCTTGTTTTTGATTCTAACCAAGTCATTAATTCTTTAACTTTTATAGATTTCATATTTTTATTATTTTATGCAAATATACAATTTTTTTATATAAATTACAAAAAATTATAATGTTTTATAACATTCTTTTTAATTTTAATAATTGTAATATAGCATCTTCTATTTTATTAAGATATTCATCATTAAATTCATCATGACCCCATGTATTATCATCAATAGCTGATAATAATTCTTTATATGCATTATTAATATATTCTTTAGCTAGAATAATTTTTTCATCAGATGTTGTTGTTACACTCATATTATTATATTATTTTTTAATTTGTCCAAATAACTTCCGTTGTTTTATGTTTTTGTCCTTTAATATTTATTAAAGGTTTAAAATCTAACCAATTAGCTTCAGAATTTTCACATACGATAACTTGTCCTTTTCTACTTTTGCACCATTTTGCTAATTCTGAATAATCAATTTTTTTATTACCATGTCTATAATATTTACCACCATTTCCAAAATAAGGTGGATCAATAAACCAAGTTGCTTCAATATTTTCCAAATTTATATAATTATTATTTAATATTTTCCAATGTCTTACTTTTTCAATATTTTCAATTAAAATATTTTTATTTTTTTCATTCCATGCGCAAAAACTACCAGGACTTTTTTTTGGAACAGCAGATCCTGGATTTAGAAAAAATCCAATTAAATATTTTTCTTCATCTGTTAAATAATCATATTCTAAATTATTTAAAGATTGACCTTTTTCTAAAATAGGCAATTTTTCAATTTCTTTACTATTTGCATTTATTAAATAATTCCAAGTTTTATAAATCTTATCATCTAAATCATTTAATATCACATTTTTATTTGAATATAACATTGAATATGCAGCTGACCCAGCAAATGGTTCTATTATTGTATCATATTCAGGTTCAGGGTATTTATTTGCAATTTTGAATTTTCTTCCGTAAAAGTAAAACATAATATTTTAATTTATTTTTATTTTTTTTAAAAAAGTATTTGTATCTGGAACGAAGTATAATAATGATTTTGTTAAATCTTTTTTAAAAATATAATTAAATGGTGAGAACTCATCACTATTAAATCCAATAATTATTTCATTATCTGATAAATATTCATTAATTATATAATTGTAATTTGTTTTAAATTTTCTAATTTTATTATATGAATTACCATCATTATTTAAATAAGAAAACATATTATAATTAACCATAACAAATTTATGAATATTACCAATAAATAATTTATAAATATCAGATAATAGTTTTGGTATATTATATAATATCAGATTTCTTTTTTTTTCATTATTTTCTAATTCTAATTCTATAATATTATCTTCATTATTAAAAATATTTTCATTTAAATAATTATTAAAATCTAAAAAAATTTTATCATTATCTGTAACATAATCATTTTCTAATAATTCTAATCTAGTTGGACCATATTGAATATTTAATTCATTATTTTCAGCCAATTCTATTATAGGAAATATAAAATCAATAAAATCATTTTCAATCATTTGAACATTAAAAATTTTTAATTCTTTTAATTCATTTGCAAAATTTGGTAATAATATAGTCGTCATATTTATTTAATTTATTTTTTCATATCCATTATTATCAGATTCAACTAAATTTAAAATATTTAAAGAATCTTTTTGAGCTTTTAAACCATTTCCAGTAATATAACCACTTGGAAATGAATTTAATGGATTTTCATTTTTTAAAAATATTTCAATTTCATTTAATATTTCTTTCCAATCTTTATCTTTTGGTAAATCTTTATAAATTTCATAAAAAGATTTTTTTATATTTTTTACTTTTTCTAAATCAGTAATATCATTATTATCAAGAATATTTTTTAATTCGATAATATAATTTTTAATATTTTCATCAATTTCAGGATATTCAATTAATGTAATTTTTGGTTTCATATCAGGACCCTTATTACATTCTAATAAAAAAGGTTCTAAATTTTTATCAATAATAAAATCTAAACCAAAAACTTGAGCACATAAATTATTTTCAAATTTTTTATCTCCTAAATGAGATTTCATTGAATTTATAAAAAGTAAAGTTTTATTTTTAATTTTATCAAATAAAATATTATGGTCTAAATTATTATTTTTTAAATATGTTTTTAATTGTTCAAATGTTAATGGATTTTCATTATAAATATCTAAATCTAATTTATAACTAGTTATATTATTTACAAATTCATTTGAATTTTCATCATATAATTCTTTTGTATAAATACATGTTCCAAATTTATTTAAATAAACAGAAAATTCATTATTTTTAAGAATTAACATCATATAAATTCTCAAATTAATTTTCCTTCCATTAACTAAAAAAGGATCAATTAATTTTTGAGCAATTAAAAAATCTTCTTCTTCATTTTCAATTTTTTTAATTTCATTTATATCGGAAATTATTCTTAGTCCTTCTTTTCTTTGTTTTTTCTTTTTTAAAATAAATCTTTTATTTTTAGAATCTTTTATTTTTTCTAAATCTTTATCATCATCTAACAAATAACTTTCAGGTATTATGGTAGATGCTTTATCTCTTCCATAATAATTTTCTAATGTTTTCCAAACATTATGTTTACTTACAATTTTATCACAATTAGGAATTGTAAATATAATTTGTTCATTATTATATATTTTTAACTTTTTTAATTGTTCATCAATATTATTATAACTACTTGGAAACCATATATTCCAATTTTTAGATTTATATGAATTTTTATATCCATTATTATTCAAGATATCCATATAACCTTTAACACTCATTGTTATATAATCACATTTATATTTTGGTGAGTTATCAATATCGGTGTTAATAATTTTATTAATAAGTGTCATTAATTTATACATTTTAATAGTATTCAAATATAATATAATTCTAATATAAAAATAAATCTTTTTTGTTTTTTATTTTTAATATATAAAGAAAAATAAATATTTTTGAAATGAAAAATTTGAAAAATTTTACTAAATTTGTTAAAGAAAATAATGATGATGAAAAATTAAGTCATTATAATAACATTAGAAATGATAATGAAAATATGATGGATTTTGAAAATTTACCATCAGAATTATGGACAGATGAAATGATTGATGCATATTCTAAATATGAAAATAAAATAAATAATGATAATATAGATATTGATAGATTAGATCATTATATTGAAGATGATATTGATGATTTTGATGATCCAAATGATATGTTAATAAATAATATTGATAATGAATTAACTGAAAAATATTCAGAATTAGAAACATATGAATTAAAAAATGTTTTTGATGAGGAAGAAAAAGAAAATGATGATTAATAAATTAAAAAAATTTGAAGATTATTTAATTGATGATAGACCAAATGAAATTTTAAGATTTGGTGAATATCGAAAAGGTTCTAATGAATATGGTGATTTTATTCAAGAACTTATGATGTTTTTGCGCAATTATAAAAAAGATGAAAATAATTTGATATTTAAAATAAAAGAACTTACATTTGATGTAAATAAATTATATAAATTATCTAAAGATGAAAATAAAAAAAGATTAATATCATTTAATATTTATTTTAAAGATGAAAATAAAAAAAACATTGATAAAATAACAAAAAACGGATATGTTCTTTTTTCTGGATTAAATAAAAAATTTTATAATAGACCTTGGGAAAAATTAAATATTAATGAAATACAATGAAATCAAAATAATTAATAACCTTATAATTCAAACAAAAAATAAAAATATATCATGGGTTATTAATGATGATAAATATTTATCCACTTTTAATATTACTGAAAATAAAAAAATTGAAATAGAATTTTATTTTGATTTATTTAATAATAAGCATAATATTATTTTCACTTTTAAAAATAAAAAAAAAATAGAAGAAATTAAGGAAATATATTTATATAATATATTATCTGAAATTAAATATCATACATTAAAATATCTATTAAAAATATTATATAGAAATATTAAAAGAACAAATTAAATTTAATATATTTAATTTAATGATGCTAATATATCATACCCTGAAAAATCTTTAATATACTCTGATACATGTATGTTATTTCCATCATATTGTTTATACTTACCTGTGTCTTCAAAAAATTCAATAACACCACCAGCCCCTGTTAAATGAGCTCCAGCAAGTATTCCACTTGCTGTTATATAAATTCCTTTATGATATTTTCCATCATATTTTTTAATATATTTATATAATATTGATTTATTAAATTTTAAATAAGATATCATAGCTTTATTTTGAGTTTCAATCGAATTAAAATAATCATTTTCACAATAACCTAAAAAATCTAAAGTTTTTGGATTAAATTGATACAATCCAATCATTCCAAATTGATTTATAGATTTTGGATTTCCACTACTTTCTCTTATTGCTATATCTTTTAAAAAATCTTGAAATTTTTTAATTTTTTCAATTTCATATTTTAATGAATCATTTATATATTCTAATGAATCATTTACATATTTTAATGAGTCACTATTATTATTAATTTTTTCAATTTTAAATTTTAAATCATTATTTTTTATTTCATATTTTACATACTTACTATTAATTATAATTAAATTTATAATTAAAATTAAAATAATAGATAATAAGATATTTATTTTTAAATCGTTCATGTTTTTTTTATTTTTTAAATATTAAAAATGATATAAAATGTTTTTACATTTTAATATTTTTTTTAGAAATGAATAATGTTATTTTAGTTTAACATTTGTAAAAAGTTTAAATTTTTATATTAATATATAATTAAATATAAATCAACAAATTAATTATTTTTGGTTTATTATATATTTAAATAAAAAATCAAAAAATAAACAATTTTTTTAAAATATATAATTTAGAAAAATAAAAAATAAGAAATAAGAAATAATGTATAAAAATAAATGGATATTTGTATTATTATTATCAATTACAGCATTAATAATATCAGGTTCTGCAACATATTTTAGTGTATTTGGATTATCAAAATTATTTGCAGGTGCTGGTTTATCTGCTTTAATATTATTTGGTGCATTAGAAATTGGTAAAATAATAAGTGTTAGTGTATTATATAGATATTGGAAAAGATTTTCATTCTTTTTAAGAACAATATTTACATCTATGGTAATTGGAATCATGTTTATAACATCAATGGGTATTTATGGTTTTTTAAGAAATGCTTATGATCAAACATCAGTTCAATTAACAACAATAGAAAAAGAAACAACAATAAAAGAACAAAGGAAAAATTTTATTCAACTTGAAATAGATAGATATCAAAAAGAAGTAGATAGTAAAAATAAACAGATTGATACTTATATAAGTAATAGAGATGTTCAAGAAAAATTAGTATCAGATTTATATACACAAAGTGCAGATACTAATATAAATAAAAATCAAAGTTGGGTATATAGAACTCGTGCTAAAGAAACACAAGATGCTATAAAAGAATCAGATAATTTAATAAATCAAATTCGTTCTGAAAATTCTGAACTTTATACAAAGATAAATAGTTTAAATGATTCAATATCAAAAATAGATAGAGATATTTTAGAATTACAATCAACAGATATTGCAGTTGAAATTGGACCATTAAAATATTTATCAGAATTAACAGGATTTGAAATGGATGATGTTGTTGGTTTTTTAATATTTTTAATAATTTTTGTATTTGATCCTTTTGCTATTATTTTAATAATGTCAGCAAATGCATTATCAATGAAAACACCAGATGAAATAGAATATTATGAAAAAAGAAAAAAAGAAAAAGAAGAAAAAAAAGAAAAATTAATAAGTAATAATAATGATAATATAATTCATAAAAATATTAAAAAATTAGCTCAAAATTATACAGATAATAGAATACAAAAAGATATTAATAAAATTTATAAAGATATCGAAGAATTAAATTCTATTAAAAATAATGTTGATGATTTAGTGAATTTTGTAAATAATTATAATAATAAATCAGAAACAGAATATAATACTATTAAAGAAAATATGGATGAAATTTTTAAATTAAAAAATGATTTAGATAATAAAACAAATGATATTGATAATATAAAAGAAAATATTAATGATTTATATAAAATTAGAAATAATATAGAAAAATTAGATGATTATATTAAAGATAATAATAAAAAGAATGAAAATGATATTTTAAATTTAAAAAATAATATTGATGATTTTAAAGAT
>Ga0265295_1008649_pt1 | contig 11229 bp, 8 predicted proteins | sample Munlansysbiofilm_FD_192503 | JGI IMG/M metagenome (GOLD analysis project Ga0265295, IMG submission 192503) | Leachate microbial communities from a municipal landfill in Southern Ontario, Canada - Methane capture system biofilm | ecosystem: Engineered > Solid waste > Landfill > Unclassified ... | reverse complement strand
GCCCCCTGCCAGTTGCTGCATCTGCCATTTGAGGTGCCGCAGACTTGCATGTAAAGCTTTTATAGGTGCATTGACTGCATTACTCTTAGGAACTGCTGCATCAAGTTTCCCATTTGAAAGATCGAGTACAAATTTCCCGGTTTCCATCAATTGCTCCTGCATTTGACGGAAATTATCATAAAGCATAACCTGTTCAGCCGGTAAGGTAGCAAGCTCACTTTTGGTAAGCTGAGGCAATAATGCGACCTGGTCACCCTTCAGTTGAAGGGTTATTACTGCGTTCAATCTATTTATAAGCTCATTGTTGTCTGTCATTTTACCTTCACGCTAAAGCGACATACTCTGCTTCCGTTTGACCAGCAGTCAATCTCTTTTACCTCAAAGGGTTTACCCGTATAGGCTTCAAAAACGCCGGCAATAAATCCTTCGTCGTAATCACAAACAGTTTCGCCAGACACCGGTAAACCGGAACAATCAAGATCTTCGGCTACTACCAGGGTAAATTTAAGCTTTTCAACATCAGCATCTTCTATCCGCAAAATGCCTATACCAAGATCGAGTAATTGTTGTTGAAGCTGAGCTACAAATAAATTCAAGGACTGATCTTTCTCCATCCTATTGAGAAAAAACTGTTCTCCCGCCAGGAATCCTGAACGATAAAACAATTCTGCGGCCCTTTCGCCTCCTATTTCAGTATTAAGCACGCTGCGCATAGAATATTGCATCATTCTGTAAACAGCTACACTGGTCATCTCACCCATTTTTGGTCTTCCAAGGGCAATGTCACCAATGTCATTCCACTTAAAAGCATAATCATCCCGATTAAATAACATAGGTCGATATTAAAATTAATTGCCAAAAATAGGAAAATTATGCAATAAATTGCCATTCGGGTTCTTTCATTTTTGTTGTATTTTTATCATCAATGGGTTGAGACAAACAAAAAGCTATTAATTTTGCCAAGGTAAATCAGTCAAAGGTTCACCCAAAACCTGCATGATTTATTGAATTACGTGTAATAAACTAAATAAAATGACCTCCTTAAATACCTCAATACTTCGAATTACACGGACCAATGAATTTGGGTTTGCTGAAATCAAGTTGCTATACCAACGGGCTTTTACCAATGAGGAAAGAAGAGATCCTGCTGATCTGGATCAGTTACTTGAACATCCTGATTTTAGTTTTTATCTGGTAAACCATTATAGCTGGCCTGCAGGTTTGATAGCGGTATGGCAATTTCCTGATTTTGTTTTCATAGAACATATGGCTGTGAGTGAACAATTCAGGAATCGTCGCATTGGTGCCAATGCCCTGGAACAACTTTTAGCACTGAGTGAATTACCTTTGGTACTGGAAAGCGAGCAACCCGTTGACGAAACTACCAGCTCCCGGCTAAATTTTTACAAACGCCAGGGTTTTCAGGTTATCGATGCCGATTATCTTCAGCCTCCCTACAGAAAGGAAAATGAGCCTCTGCCCATGGTACTTTTGTCGAACCACCCCTACCCTGCTGAAGAAGCTTCCATGATAGCAGCAGCCATAAAAGCTAAGGTTTATCCCTCTTTCCGGTAAACCATAAATTGAATTCTCCATCGACTATTTATTGTGCCAGGTTGGGATGATCCTCAAAAGACAAGGCTTCATATGTTTCCATTTTGTAATGGCTACCTGATAAGGCACAAGTTCACCAGTAAGCATGCCATTTTGGATGCTCAGACTGTTGGGTGTGTGGTCGAAAAAATGTACTGCTTCACCATTCACATCATCAGGTAAAGGAATTTTATAATTTAGTTAAACTCTCCGCCGCCCGAAATAACCTTCTGGTGTATGTTGAAAGTTAGCGAAATAATATCAAAGATAGCAACCCTTTTTGCGTTCCGGCATTTCAGTTAAATACCGTGGCAGATTAATCCGATTGTCCGTCTGGTAATTGATTCATCTGTTGAAAAATCACCTTTATAAGGCATTTTTGTCTGTTCGATGACTAGATTTACCATATATTTCTTTTATTTTAGCCGGATAAAACCCAACACTTGAAAAGCAATGCGAAAGAACTTTTATCTTTTAATTCTTGGCGCTTTTATATCGATTTCCCTCTGTGCTCAGGAGAAAGTGCCACTGAATGCAACAGTTTATGATTTGTGGAACAACATTGAAAGTCCTGCCCTGTCTGCAAAGGGGAAATTAGTACTTTTTGAACTAAATCCACAGTATGGAGATGGCTTACTCATTATAAGGAATCTAAAAACTGGGAATGTAGATACCGTTTCCCGTGGATATAATGCAGTGGCCGCGCCGGAAGAATCCTTTGTGGGTTTCAGGATTAAAGCGCCTTTGCAAACCATCCGAAAGGCGAAGCTGGACGGTAAGAAGAAAGATGAGCTGCCCATGGATTCACTTGGCATCCTTACAACTGATGGGCGAAAATTGGTTTATCCTTCTTTGGAGTCATTCCATATACCTGAAGAAAGTGGAAAGGCACTGCTGGCTTTGTTTAAAACAGAACCTATAAAATCCGACACTTTAGTTAAGGATACAACTTCACTAAAGCCGGTAAAGGCAGACAAGAAGAAAGATAAAAAGGATGATCAGAAAGAATTTACCCTTCGTTTGATTTTCCCTGAAAAGGATACTTCGCTTGTACGCGAAAAGGTTACGCTTGCGCAACTGAGTGATAAGGGAAATACGTTAGCTTACGTTCAGATTGAAGGCGATAGTCTGAAAACCAACACTATATATCATTATGATGTTACTTCAGGTACGGAGAAAAAGATTTTCAGTCAGGCAGGCAGTATAAAAAGTCTGAATCTCTATCGAAATGGAGACAGATTGGCCTTTTTGTTCAGCAGTGATACGGCTAAAGAAAAAAGATACCACCTGTTCTTATGTGCAGACGGAAAATGCAGTATGATTTGTGACACCTCTGATGTGAAAATACAGAAAAATTATAGCCCGTCCGAAAATGGTAAACTTTATTTTTCACACGACGGCAGCAAGCTCTATTTTGGTATTGCTGAAACGCCGCGCATTGAATCGAAAGATACCCTAACCGATGATGAGAAAGCCAAAGTGGATGTGTGGAATTATCAAGATCCAAGGTTACAATCTCAACAACTTAAAGCTCTGGAAACTGACAAAAAGAAGACTTTCCTTTCGGTATATAATCTAAAGGAAGAAAAAATAACGCTTCTTGCCAACGACAGCATTGATTATGTGGATGTCGGTTTCAGAGGCGAAGGGACAATGGCACTGGGATATTCAAATGAACCTTATCAGCTTCAGTCATCCTGGACAGGCCGTAGATTAAGAGACATTTATCTAATCAACAAACTTTCCGGCAACCGGCAAATGCTCCTATCTGCGCATGAGGGTCCGGTTTCACTCAGCAACAATGGCAAATATCTCGCCTGGTATTCATTGAGTGACAGCCTGTGGCATACCATGACCATCAAGGATCGCAAGCAAACTACGCAAAAGGTAAATGGAATTAATTTTTATGATGAATTGAATGATGTTCCGGGCTTGCCCGGCCCGGAAGGTTATGCCGGCTGGACGAAAGATGATCGCTATTTTGTTGTTTATGACCGCTATGACCTCTGGGGACTGTCGCCCGGAGGCAAACAGGAACCGGTTAATCTTACGCAAGGTAAAGGAAGGGAAAAGAAGATTAAATTTCGCAATCTAAATATCAATAAAGAGGTTGCTTATATCGGCCTGGATTCAGGGGAATTACTGCTGCTCGCCTTTGACGAAACAACCAAAAGAGCGGGGTATTATCTTGGAAAGCCAAACGCAGAACCTCAACTGTTGATTGAAGCAGACGCGAAATTCAGTTCGCCCATAAAATCCAAAGATACCTCTTTGGTGCTGTGGACAAAATCTGATTTTACCCATTATCCTGATTTATGGTTAAGCGATCTTAGCTTCAAGAATGCACAGAAGATCAGCCAGGCCAATCCACAGCAGAACAACTACTTATGGGGAAGCGTTGCGCTTTATCAGTGGCTCAGTACCGAGGGTGATACGCTGGATGGGCTGCTTTACAAACCTGCAAATTTTGACAAGAGTAAAAAATATCCCATGCTGATTTATTTTTATGAAAAATATTCAAATGACATACATCAGCACTATGTGCCTAAACCATCGCGCAGTATCATTAGCCCTACTTATTGTACCAGTAATGGTTACGTGGTTTTTATTCCCGACATCAATTACACCGATGGTTATCCCGGCCAAAGCGCCTATCATGCGGTGGTTAGCGGGGCATTATCATTGATTGCAGATGGGTTTATTGATAAGGACCGCATAGGCATTCAGGGCCAGAGTTGGGGTGGCTATCAGGTGGCCTGGCTGGTGACGCGTACCAATTTGTTTAAAGCTGCCATGGCCGGTGCCCCTGTGAGCAATATGACCAGCGCATATGGTGGCATTCGCTGGGAATCGGGCATGGTAAGACAATTTCAATATGAAACAGGACAGAGCCGAATCGGGGCAACTTTATGGGAACGTCCTGATCTGTATATCGAAAATTCACCACTCTTTCGGGCAGATAGAGTAGAAACACCCCTGCTCATCATGTCCAATGATGGCGATGGTGCTGTGCCCTGGTATCAGGGAATAGAATTATTTACCGCTTTGCGCAGACTACAAAAACCCGTATGGCTACTCAATTATAACGGGGATGAACACAACCTGAAGCAACGGGCAAATATGAAGGACCTTGACCGGCGCATGATGCAGTTTTTTGACCATTATCTTAAAGATGAACCTGCGCCTGAGTGGATGAAAACCGGAGTTCCGGCACTCAAAAAGGGAAAACTTTAAGAGAATGGCTTGTACTTTTGAAATGAAAGTTGTTGACTCCATAGTACACCTCAGTTCCAATCATCCCTAAACGTTGATTATGAAAAATCAAAGGATATTATTGCTTATTTCGGGTTTGTTCTTAATTGGCTTTCAATTAAATGCTCAGGATTTTGAGGAAAGACTCGTTCATTCTCAGACAAGCTGCGCACAAATAGCGCTTCGCAGCTCCGAATTGTTTCCCTACTACATGGAAGCAGGCATGATTGATTCTGCTGGCTTGCTTCTTAACTTCTGGAATGAGAAATGCGGAAGCGTTGAACCGGTTTTCAGGGCTAACCTGCTGATGGTGCTTAAAATGCACTATTATACAGATGAGCTGATTGATGCATTCTTCCTTGAAATGATGAATGTCTATGAATCCAGGCTTACTTTAATCAACAACAATCAGAATTTCATTTACAATTATAATCACGCCCGGTTTGATTATGTACCGGTGGATGGTATTTTTGACAACTGGAGTCAACGTATAGCCACCGATTTACTTGAATATTACAGTCCCGGAGAGACTGAATACCTGCTCTGTCTCTTTTATTCAGGACAAACAGCACTGGCTTATCAGCTCATTCAGGAGCAACCTTACGCTTCATCTGCACCAGGGGTGCTTTATGCGGATAAACTTAATGAGGCTTTGCGTATCCCCATGCTCAACCTGGGATTTTATGCCGGTACCTGGATTCCCGATGGGCAACTCTCCAGAATCGGAGTTCATCCGGAACTTGGCATGACGTATGGCGTAAAAGTAAAAGAACATAGTTTTGACCTGGTGATGGGTATAAAATTTATAAAAGCGCCTAAAGAATACAAAGCCCTGCGACATAAATTCAGCGAACCCGAATATACCGATTATTTTTTCGGCGGCTACATCGGCCTGGAGTATTCGCGGGATTTACTTAACTTTAAGCCGTATCAGACCTATTTCACCCTGGGAGCTGCGTATGATGGGTTTAATATGCTGGAAGAAGACGTGGATGCAGATTTAAAGCTCTCATCAGCCAACTCATATAACTTTAACATAGGGTTAGGAATGCGTATCTTACTTTTTAGCAACAATTATCTTAATATGGGCATCAGATATAATCTGGTAGATTATACCCTGAATGATAAATTTTTCCTAAAAGGGAATGTGTACACGGTAAGGCTGAGTTATCAGTTCTTCAGCAATATATACCGGGAAAATCAACTAAAAGCATTACACTACAGTTACTGATTTTATTTTTCACGAAGTGTAAGCAGACAATATTCTACAATAAACGGCGCCATAAAAGCGTATTATCTGCGTTATCCATTTATCTTTGCATCAATTTCAAAAACAATGAAAAACAAGCTCAGCTTCCTTCACGGAATTTCCATACTATTGTTGATTATCTTTATTTCATCAGCATGCACCAAAGAGGAACCTATTGACCAAAGCCCTGAGCTGAAGTTGAGCTTTTCGACCGATACTGTTTTTTTCGACACCGTGTTCACTACAGTCGGTTCTGCTTCTAAAGTGTTTATGATTTACAATCCAACTAAGAAGCGATTAAACATTACCTCCATTTCTCTGGGTAAGGGATCTGCATCACCTTACCGGATAAATGTTGATGGTCTTCCCGGAACAAGCATTTCCGATCTGGAAATTGCTGCAGGAGACTCTGCTTTTGTAATCGTTAAGGTAACCATTGATCCCAATCAGGCAAACGCTCCGTTGATTGCCAGTGACAGCATTGTGTTCAACACCAATGGAAACCGCCAGGATGTAAAACTGGTGGCCTGGGGACAGGATGCCCACTTTTACAGAAACGCAATTTTGGCAAGCAATTATGTTTTCGAAGCCGATAAACCGCATGTAATATATGGTTACCTCATCGTCGATTCCCTCTACACCCTGAATATTTCGGCAGGAGCACAGGTGCATATGCACAGCAATGCCGTATTGCTGATTTACCGGGACGCTACGCTTAAAGTGCATGGTACAGCTGACAATCCGGTGGTTATTCAGGGCGACCGTCTGGAGGATTATTACCGCGACATTCCCGGACAATGGGGACGCATATGGCTATATCCCGGTAGTATTAATAACGAGATAAATTATGCCATCATTAAGAATGGAGAGGTAGGAATTCATGCCGATACAACCGGCAACTCACCCAATCCAACCTTACGCATCAGCAATACCCGCATATTCAATATGAGCAATACCGGGATTCTTGGACAGGGCACCTCCATTGAAGCTGCCAACTGTGTTATTGGTAATTGCGGCACACGCTCTGTAGCCCTGTTGCTGGGTGGAAAATACGATTTCAGACACTGTACGATAGGCAATTACTGGTACCGTTCCTTCAGGCGGGAAACTGCACTGGTGCTCAACAATTATTATTTTGACAACAGCATGAATGTTCAGCTTCGCCCGCTGGAGATGGCCTACTTTGGAAATTGTGTGATTTATGGTGATAAGGATGAAGAGCTTACTTTCGACAGATACACAGAGGACGGGATTTTTAATTATCGGTTTGATCATTCGCTGTTGCGGACGAAGATGACTTTTGATGAGGTAAACTTTCCGGGTTCAGTTAAAAATGAAGCCCCCTGGTTTCGCGATCCCAGAACCAATCAGTATCAACCTGATACTTTAATTTCCGGGCTTATAAACAGAGGTTCGGTTGATATTCTGAATGGCTTCTTTACCGATCTCAGTATAGACATCGAACTCAATTCCCGCATTACAGATGAAGCCCCGGATGTCGGTGCTTATGAGTTTCGGGAAGCAATATTGCCTGGAAAATTCAGGAGTAAACTAAATTAGAAGTCGGCTTGATTTTAGCTGTCATCAAGCAGTTAACAATAGTGTCATAAGGGTAAAAGGAAACGATTAGGCAATCGCTCCTTGTCACTTAATCAGCCATTGCTCACTTCAACAATTCAAGCATGCGTGTCCCGATTTCAGCGGGAGAATCAACCACATTTACGCCACATTTGCGCAGAATGGCTTTCTTGGCTTCAGCGGTATCGTCTTCACCACCAACAATAGCACCGGCATGCCCCATAGTGCGACCTTTGGGTGCAGTTGCACCGGCAATAAAGCTTACGACAGGCTTAGTACCGTGTTCCTTTATCCAATAGGCAGCTTCGGCTTCCATACCGCCACCAATTTCTCCAATCATTACTATACCCCTGGTCTGGGGGTCATTCATAAAAAGTTCCACCGCATCACGGGTAGTGGTTCCAATAATGGGGTCCCCTCCTATTCCAATGGCGGTGGTCTGGCCAAGACCTGCTTTGGTAAGCTGATCAACCGCTTCATAGGTTAAGGTTCCTGAGCGACTGACAATACCAACCACTCCCTTTCGGTGAATAAAGCCGGGCATAATGCCGATTTTAGCTTCTCCCGGAGTGATGATACCCGGACAATTGGGGCCAATCAAACGGCTGTCGCGTCCTTTCAGATACTCCTTCGTCATCATCATATCTTTTACCGGAATACCTTCAGTAATGCATACAATTACCTTTATGCCTGCTTCGGCAGCTTCCATAATGGCGTCCGCTGCAAATGCAGGTGGAACAAATATAAGTGATACATTAGCGTCAGTGGCTTTTACCGCTTCATTTACCGTGTTAAATACCGGTTTCCCCAAATGAAATCTCCCTCCCTTACCGGGTGTGATGCCACCTACTACATTGGTGCCATATTCTATCATTTGGGTGGCATGAAATGTACCCTCTGTACCGGTAAAACCCTGCACAACTACTCTTGAATCTTTGTTGACCAGAATGCTCATTTTTGACCTTTTTCAGTTGATTGATTTGGAAATGCTACTTTAAAAAGGAAAATTACCTATTTTTGTTCATATATGGGTAGGAAATTGTTTATTAATTGCAAAAAAAATACATTTCCTGCCAGTTTTAAACCAATAGATGCTTTGTTGAGATGAAACCGCTAGTGAACAAACCTTAAACCTCTTTGCCATGAACTTAGATTTTCTGCATTCTGAAGATACCATTTGCGCGCTCTCTACCTCTCCGGGTGTAGGTGCCATAGCCGTTATCAGGCTCTCAGGTCCAAAAGCAATAAGCATTACCGACGGTTTATTTAAGTCAAAAAGAGACTCTTTCACCCTTACTAAAGTTGAAAGTCACACCCTTCATTTTGGAGATTTCTACGATCAGGGAAACGTATTGGATGAAGTGGTGGTTTCAATCTTCAAGGCTCCACATTCCTATACCGGTGAGGATGTAATAGAGATTTCCTGCCATGGTTCGCTTTACATCCAACAGCGGGTACTGGAGTTGCTGATTGAAGCGGGCGCGCGTCTGGCCGCTCCGGGTGAATTTACTTTCAGGGCATTTATGCATGGACGCTTTGATCTTTCGCAGGCCGAAGCAGTGGCTGATCTAATAGCTTCCAACTCTGAGTCGTCGCACCAACTGGCCATGCAGCAGATGAGGGGTGGCTTTTCGCAAAAAATTGCCCGCCTCAGGGCCCGGCTCATTGAATTTGCCTCACTCATTGAACTGGAACTCGATTTTAGTGAGGAAGATGTAGAATTTGCCAACCGCGATGAGCTCAAGCACCTGCTCGAAGCCATTAAATCAGAGATTGAACACCTGAAACAAAGTTTCGAATTGGGCAATGTAATGAAACATGGCATTCCTGTGGCAATCGCCGGCAATACGAATGTGGGTAAGTCCACCCTGCTCAATGCGCTGCTGAATGAGGAAAAGGCTATCGTTTCTGAGATTCCAGGCACCACACGTGATGCCATTGAAGATACCATCAGCATTCAGGGCGTTCTTTTCCGGTTTATTGATACCGCAGGCTTACGTGATACTGACGAACCGATTGAAACCATAGGTATTGGCCGGACTTTCGAGAAGATGAATCAGGCAGCAGTAGTTTTGTATGTTTTCGATATAACCACCGCCTCCGAAGATGAAATTGATGAGGCGCTGGATGACATCCGCAGCCAGCTTCACGATTCCGAAAAGGTGATTATTCCCATCGCCAACAAAACAGACCTGCTCACCGAAGCGCCCCATACCTTTAAAAAACTGGTTGAAATGGAAACGATTTTCATATCGGCCAAACGCAATGAAAACATCAACCTTATTACCGATAAGCTGCTCCATACTACCCACAATGGCAGTCCCCACGATCAAACGATAGTTTATAGCCTGCGCCATTTCGATGCCCTGAGCAAGGCTGGCCAAAGCATTGAAAATATAGAAAAAGGCTTTGCCGAAGAAATCCCCTCCGATCTGGTGGCTACCGACATCCGCCAGGCCCTGCATTACCTGGGCACCATCACAGGCGAAGTAACTAATGATGAGCTACTTGCAAATATTTTTGGGAAATTTTGTATTGGGAAATAAGTGAGAATGGTGGTTTCGAGGGCCTCAGCCACTGGGGCGAACCTCATCCACCGGGGAACCGAGGGGTGAGGCACTCGAACCCCGGAAAATGGTGGTTTCGAGAGCCTCAGCCACCAAGGTGAGTCTCAGTCATCAAATAAAAAGCGACAGTCATCAACGAATAACAGCAGTCGCACTGCTACAATGGGTAGTCAGTTTAGCTGCACTGCCCCAGAACTACCCAGATGACTATAAAAACCAAAATTGTTCCAAAACATCCACCACCTAGTTTCTTGGCCCCGTATCCTGCAATTAATGCTCTAAATAAATTGTTCATTTGGTTTTAATTTTGTGAATTAGAAGCTCAGATTAAATATTGTTCCAAAGATAGTAGTTTTCGGCTAGGGATTTTTCCCTATTGTGGCTTTTTTTTTACATTAATTGCAATCTTAAAGGTGGCAATTTGTTGAAGGTGTTATGAAACAACCAAACGAGGGCGAGGGTTTAAAACCTCCGGATTGGTGGCTTCGAGAACCTCAGCCACCAACATCGAGATGTGAGTTTTCGAACCAGGAACCCGGGCCTTCGACTACGCTCAGGCTCCGGGAAATAAAGAACCAAAACCCAAAACCCAAAGACCAAAGACCAAAGACCAATAGCCACTTGTCTCGGGAGAGCGAAGCGATAACGAGAAAGACCAAAGACCAAAAGGGACGGGGAGAAGGGGTGAATGGGAGAAGGGGAGATAGGGAGACGGGGAGACTTGAGGACAAGGAGACAGGAGGACGGGGAGACTGGGGGAACCAAAACCCAAAACCCAGAACCAAAGACCAAAGACCAAAGACCAATAGCCACTTGTCTCGGGAGAGCGAAGCGATAACGAGAAAGACTAAAAACCAAAGACTACTTGTCTCGGGAGAGCGAAGCGATAACGAGAAAGACCAAAGACCAAAAGGGACGGGGAGAAGGGGTGAATGGGAGAAGGGGAGATAGGGAGACGGGGAGACTTGAGGACAAGGAGACAGGAGGACG
>Ga0265295_1008648_pt1 | contig 11231 bp, 9 predicted proteins | sample Munlansysbiofilm_FD_192503 | JGI IMG/M metagenome (GOLD analysis project Ga0265295, IMG submission 192503) | Leachate microbial communities from a municipal landfill in Southern Ontario, Canada - Methane capture system biofilm | ecosystem: Engineered > Solid waste > Landfill > Unclassified ... | reverse complement strand
GTGTGTATTGGGCACCTAATCAAAAGAATACTGTTTTATCTGAAGTAGGTGCAGAAGATTGTATAATTTTTCCAGATATAAATAGAACTTCTTGGTATACATGGATGGCTTTAAAAGACACACCATAAGAGGGAAATAATGGCACCTATAAGTAAAAAATTTACATTCACAGATGTTGGTAATCAAGCAACTTTTTTAAGTAATATTTATAATGTGGTTACTGCTGCTTCAGCTGGTGTTGATTATGGTTGGACTGTAGATAAATATGAAGCTGGGGCTGATGGTTTACTAATGCTTCATTCAAATGGATTGTACAATAAACAAAATCTGTATTTTTCTATAAAATTAAGAAATCCAAATAGTGGCACTTCTCATATTCATTTGACTGGGCAAACCGGCTATAGTGCTACCTCAGCTTATGATAGCCAGCCAGGAAAATTTACACAAAATAGTGCTGGTTTGCCCGATAGTTGGGATGGGGCAAATGTAGGAATGAGGCCAGCTAATTTTCTTCGTTCCCCTGTATCCAAGCAAGTAATTTTTGTAAATAAACAATTTATTGCTGTTTTTTGGGAAGACGATTGTTATCTTACTTTACCCACAAACAGAGTGTACCCGATTTGGCGTAGATTTATTATTGGGGCAATGGATGGTTTAATGCCTGAAGATGAAACTTTATTAAATTATGTGAATGAGGTGTGTGCTGCGCCTAGGGGCTGGTCTAGCTCGCCGTTTTTAGGTGCCTTTGGGCACCAAATGCCATCTAGCAGTAATTATAACAATGGAAGAAGTTATCCAACAACAGGTTTATTATGGAAACAACCGTATGACAGTACAGCTGTAAATAAAGACATTGACCAATCTTATGTTTACAATGCCTCTAGCTCCACCACAAGGTGGTGGAGTACTATAAATAATGCGGAAGGTACTTTTTATTATAATAATTCTAACTCTTTTTCTTCTTCTAATTACTTTACGTTTAGACTTGGTGGTTTTTACACAGATGGTACGCGGTATAATATATCAGTAATAAAACATTTTCTTCATCGGCCTATAGTTCATCTTTTTGAAAAACTAGATGATGCAAATATATTTTTACACCCAATCGCTTACTTACCTTACCACGCAGTAAGAATGGACTCTTTGCTTAAAGGAGATGATACTATTTCTTTTGGTACTAAAAATTTTGCAGTGTACCCAGTCATTAGAAATAGCAACACATTTGGGGTAGCTTTAGAATATATTGAAGGTGTATGATGTTTGCCAACGTCCTCCCACAATACGCTAAAAACATTGGTTCTGATATTTCCCATCAAATTAATTCTGAGCCACACAAAGCATTTTACTATGATTCTCTTTTAGCTTTTTTCGTGGCTGAGATACGTTTTAATGTAGAAAAAAATTTCAGAGAATACGATTACCAATTTATGTGCGATAGTTTTTGGGATATTATTAGAGATCAAGTTCATATATTCCCGAGCCTTGTTGTAGATTTTGGTTTAGTTCTTTCTCAGGAAGAAATAGATTATTACATATGGAATGCCCATACAAACCAAAAAGTAACAGTGCATGAGCCTGTAGTTGATGGTGATTTTGGCACAACTTTTATTTTAAACAAAGCAGGGGATTTTGAATTAGATTATGGTGAAGGTGTTGGTGGCCTGTTGACTGTTTTCCCAGAAGGCCCCGTTTCTTCTTTTACAGATTTTTACATTAATGTCGATGTTGCTGGGGAAACAATAACTTATGTTTTAAAAACATCGGCAACCAGGCTTATTGTTTTCCAACTTTGGGCGGATTGGAATGGGAAGTCAGAAGTAACTTATAAGTTTGAAACCATTGTTACATCTAATTCTCAAAACTATGAACAAAGAAGACCCTTATTAGAAAAACCACAAAGAATACTTACTTTTAATCATGTTGATACCACTTATGGCAGTGTAACAAATGCTATTAATTTTGCTCAAGATAAAGTGGTTGGAATACCTTTAGTGTACGAATCATTTCCTATTGCAAAAATAGATTCAAATAAAATGTCAATAACTGCCAATTATGATTTGTCTCAGCTTTGGAATTTACAAAAATATTGTGAATATATTATAATAACAGATAGAGAAAATATTTTAATTGTAAAAGAAATAGCAGACATAATAGGCAACAAAATATCTGTATCAACGCCCATTCTAGATGTTATTCCGAATGAAGATGCTCTTGTTGGTTTTCCAATGGTGAACGGTTATATAAAAGCTGCGAATAGTAAAATTCTTTCTAGCAATTTAGTATCTTGGGATTTAACTTTTGAAGAATTATTAGGGGAAGGGCAGCCTGTTTTGACAGGGGTACCAAATCTCCCTACAACATTTGATTTTGAATTTGATTGGGCAAAGCCTATTAATCGCGAGCAAAGCCTGTATAGAGATATAGGAGGCTTTGTAGGCACAGCACAGATGCTTTACAGCAAATTCCCTAAAAATAAAAACAACCCAAAATCTTATACAGGCACAATAACTTTAAAATCAAAAATAGAAGTTATTTCTTTTTTGAATTTTGTGTGCGCGGCTAAAGGAAGATTAAAAAAGTTTGAATATTTATTCCCACTTAACGATTTTTTAATAATTCAAGGAGAATACCAAGGAGCTTCCCAACTGCGTGTAAAAACAAATAATTATGCGGCACAATATAGTAAAGTTTTAAGTAAGAAAGTAGTTATTAGTTATAGAGGGCAAAAATACACTACACAGATCGTAGGAGCTTCCCAAACTATGGATTACATCAGATTAAATTTACAAAATGCTACACCTTTCCAAATATTTGAGGAAGATTGCCATAATGTGCGAATTGAAGAATGGAAAACTGTGCGTTTTGATTTAGATGATTTTAAACTCACACCTAAATCAGATTCAATCTATGAAGTGAATGTCAGATTAGTGGAGGTTTACCAATAATGGCTATATCACAATCCAATTTAAATCTTGTAGAGCTTGGGGAATACGCTGAAATATACGAATTTGATGACGGCAACACAATTTCTCGTTATACTACTTATCCTACAAGTATAATTTTCAATGCCAGAGATTACAAACCAGCACATATCAAGCGTGGAGAGATTACCAGAAATACCACGTTTGAGCCTGTGACTTGCCAAATAACCGCACCATTAGAAGAAAAATTAGTAAGTTATTTATCCAATTACCCAACAACACCAAGTAAGGTAAGGATTTTTAGGGGTTTGGTTTCTAATTTTGATGCGCAGAATGTTCTTATTTTTGAAGGAAATATAAAAAGTGTGCAGCTAGAAGGTATTTATGCTGTTGCTATGTGTGCTTCTTTAGGTAGTATTTTAGAGGCCACATGGCCCCGAGATATTCATTCTTCCTTTTGCCAAAACACTCTGTATGATAGTAAATGTGGATTATCTGCTGGGGACTACCAATTAAATTTTCAGATTGATAGTATTTCTAGCACAGGGGCAATAGTTTCGACAGCTATTGGTTCTGCTGGTTCTTTATACACCCATGGCTATGTTCGATATTTAAGTAATTTTAGATGGATCACACATGGAGAAAATAATAAGTTTAATCTTCATGTGCCTTTTGATTCTTCTGTAGCTGCTGGTGTTATTGTAACTGCTTTTCAAGGCTGTTCTAAATCTGCTATTGATTGCAAAAACAAGTTTAACAACTTGGCAAACTTTTACGGTTGTCCTTATATACCATCTGACAACCCTGTTATCTGGGGCGCATAATGCAACCACTTTTCAGTATTGAAGAAGAATGGCTCAAATTCAAAACTGAATTAGAGGCTTGGGAAGGAACACCTTACAGGCATTATCAGAAAGCTAAAAAGTATGGAGCTGATTGTGGACTGTTTACTGGCCAAGCTTTAGTAAATATTGGTGTCTGGACTAAATTATCTTACATATATTATCCGCGTGATTGGCAGGTGCATGGCCAAACACCTGTACTTGAAAATCTTTTATTTGATAATTTTGATAATAATTTAAACAGTGATTACACTTATGAAAAAATAAAAACCAAGAATTTTCTTGTTGGTGATATTTGCGTTATGTCTTTAGTTAAAAGATCAATGGCAGACCATTTAGCAATTTATCTAGGCAATGACATGATTATTCATGGGTTGTATAATAATGGAATTTTTACTATGGATTTCAACAAATGGTGGAAACTAAGAACTAGATATGTAGTTAGGATTTTTAAGGAGTAGGCCGTGGGCTTAGGATTAATCGGTTCTCTTGTTTTATATGCAGGTGTTTATTTCCTGTCCATGTGGCTTTTCAAGCCAAAAATAAAATCTCCAAATGTTAAAGCATCAGGTTTAGATGATTTCCACATGACTCGCGCCGCTGAAGGTTCGGTGATACCTTGGGTGTTTGGCAGAGTTAAAATCACTGGCAATATTGTTTGGTATGGCGATCTTGTTGTTGAAAAACAAACACAAAAAGTGAAGTCTGGTAAAAGTAGCAAAAAAGTTACTGTAGGTTACCATTATTATTTAAGTGCTTGGCAAACGATTTGTATGGGACCTGCCAGAGTTTTGAAAGTTTATCGTGATAATAAAATTTTTATTAACTCTGAAATAAACACTACTTGGACGGGTGCCATGAGCACGGATTCTGAAAGTGCGAAAAAAGATAGCACATTCATTCTAAATAAAGGAGATGGTAATAGTAATTTTTCAATGAACTTAGAATATTTTTCTCCAATACCTCATGTTTGCTCAATGATGCTAAGAAAAGTTTTTTGTGGTTCAGGCACACAATTTCCTAATTTAGAATTTGTTGTGCAGAGCACTTTTCAAGCTATTTGGGCAGACCCAAGCAATGGCATGAATCCTGCCAATGTAATCTATTATATGCTTACTGATGCTGGAGTAAATGGTGCAGATATTGATAATACTTCTTTCAATGCTGCTGCCACTTATTGGAGAAATAAATCTTACGGAGTAAATCTAGTTGTTGGTCAGCAAGGGAAACTTTTAGATAAGATTGAACAGATTTTGGTGCCTTTAGGCGGGTTTTATTATGAAACTGCTGGTAAGCATTACATTTTGCCTAACAACCCCGCAGACGCCTCCTACGGCCACATACAGAATGATTTTATCAAGTTCGTAATAAGTAGAAGGTCATGGGAAGACACAGTCAATGACATTAAAGCTACATACATAGAAGAAGACAAAGACTTTTCTGAAAGGACTGCTGTTACTCATAATATGGCGTCTATTAATATGCTTCAGAAAAAGTTTACGCAGTCCTATGATCTTACCTTGTTCAGACAATTAGCTCCAACGCAAAGAAGACTAGCAGAGCTTATCAAAACTGAAAGTTACCCTTACGCTGAGGTAGAGTTTGTCACTGGTATGAAATATCTGAATCTCAGTGAAGGGCAGATTGTTCAGGTCAGTAATGAAGAGCTTGGCATATCTAATTTATCCTTGCGCATTGTAAAGAAAAGTTTAGAAAATATTGATTCAAATGAAATCAGTTTTCATGGTATTCAGGTAGTTGAATTACTGTTTGATGAAGCCTGGACTAATATAGGGACAGGTTCATCTACTTGGGTAAGAGAACTTACCGCCCCAGTAAAACTCACCAAGCAAAGAATATTTGAATTACCAAGAACTGCGTGGACAGATCAACCTGTGTTGTTGTTTTTAGCTGCTAGAGAACTAGAGACAGAAACTTCTTTTTCTGTTTACTACGCACTAGATAGCACCAACTATGACTACTTAGACGATTATTTCACGTTCTGTGAATACGCCACGTTACAGGTAAAATATGAAGCAAACACTGAAGATATTGATGATTCAGAAACAGGCATGTTGATTAAATACTTCAAAGACACTTATGACGTTGAATCATTTTCAAGAAAAGAATTATTTGGAATTGATAGATTATTGATTGTTGATAATGAAGTGATGAAATTTCAAACAGTTACTTTAAATGAAAATGGAACAGTTAGACTTACAGGAATCATTAGAGGATTGTTTAATACTGCTAAAGTTGCTCATAATGCCAGTGCTGCTGTATGGATAGTTTCTAGCCCCATAGATTGTGCTTACACGCCAATGAATAATGTAATTGCAGGTAATTACAAATTTTTGCCTAAAAACATAGTAGGAAGTGTGGCTATTAATACTGCGACAGCTATAGCTGTGCCTATTTCTGCCAATGCCTACAAACCTTTTGCTATCAGTAGAATTTATGCTTTGCGTGCTGGTGAAAAAGTTTCTTTCATTGTCAGTGTTGTTGATATGACCACAGGTGGGGCAGGATTATCTAGTTCTTCTGAATTTATAACTGGTTCAAATACAGATGTTATGATTGAATGGAAGTTGAGCACTGCCACAGAGTGGACAGCTTTGCCTGCGCAAGTAGGCACTTTTGAAATTGAATTGGCCACTGCTTTTACTGTGAATGTAAGAGCTAGAGAATTTGGCGTTTACACAGCTACAAAGAATTTGGCCGTTGCCGTAGGCGATGGCGAATATGTTTCGTAGGAGGTTTTCATGTCTATATTAAGCCCTACTAAAATTGAAACCGTTGACTACGGTCAACAATATTGGAATCATATTTTTAATACCAATGCACAGAAAGTGAATAAATATTTTGAATACATGACTGGATTATGGGATAACACGGCGACTGAAGGGCAGACGATTATTTGGAACAACACCACTCAGAAATGGGTGCCTAGTGCTTTTCCAGTTTTGCCTCCACCTGCCACACAAGTAGTAACAATAGGTGCTTCAACAACCACAACCGTTAATTGTCAAGCAGCTAGGTTTTTTACTTTAGATTTGACTAAATCTACTGAAATTGCTTTCTCAAATTTTAATGACGGAGTAACTATAAATTTGATTGTTAAGCAAGACGCTACGGGTGATTGGGATGTTACTTTTAGTGAAAGTTCTGTGGTTGGTACTGTAATTACAACTGCCAACACAACTACTTGGTATCGTTGTTACAAAATAGGTGTGGCTGTATTTGTAGAAGTAGTTGGAAACTTTGCGGGGTAAGTTATGCCATTAGTTGAAAATATTGCTTCTTTTGCTAATTATAACACAAATTGCGGTTTAGAAAACACACAGTTTGGCAGGTTTATAAATCTGATTGATGGTAGTTTAGGGCCAGAACAACATAATGGGGTAATTTATAGGCGGAGCGGTAATTGGAATATCATAAACAACGATTTAATTTATGAAAACCAAATAAAAAATTTAGGCGATATACATGGTAATAAAACAATAAATTTTAATAATTCTTTAAAAATTATAGGAACGCTTACTTCGGACGTTAATTTTTATGCGGTTGGCAAAGATTTTATAAATGAAACAATATATACATTTAAAATAATACAAGGCGGGGCAGGAAATTATTCACTTAATTGGCCTTTCGGCTCGAAAGTTATTGGCCAGATCAATAAGTCGCCAAGTGCACAAACTATCATCCAGTTATACCAAACAACAAATACACTATTTATAAAAAATAATGTATTTACCAATGAGCAACCTATTGGTGCCCCTGTTATACTTTGGCAAGGTAATATTTTATTAAATAACCCTGACCATGTTCTCATTAAAGTAAATGGAAGTGTTGAAAATATAGGAGAGGAAATTGCTGGGAATAATGGTGGTATTTTTGTAATCAATGCTGATGGTTATTGGACATTTGATCCTGCTGGTGATTTTGAAGGAATCGAAAGTGAGCCAACAAGTGTTTCATATACTTTAGAAAAAAATGGAGATACTTTTGAAAGTTCTTTATTTTTAATAGTAAATTCTAATATAAGTTCAAAATATGTTTCTGTAACTTACGATATGTTAAATGACGTATGGTTATAATACCTTGCCCGTCACTAAAAAATTAGTTACGGATTAGTCATTAGGGAGATACGCCAATGAAGAAACCTAAATACGCAGGCAAATACAATTTTGACGCCATCTATAGAGGTGATAGTTTACTAGAAAAAACTATCACCATTTCCGCAAATAATGAGCCATTAATTCCTACCAAAGTCTGTATGCAGCTAAGAACAAAAGATGATGAATTTCTTTATGAGTTCGAAACTGAAATTGATGAACTTACAGGCAAAGTAACCATATTGATGGTCGATGGAGAAGACACAAAGTTATGGCCTGTAGGCACACATGATTATGATGTGGAGTACACTTTAAAAGAAGGGGCAATAAGAACGTATCTTTATGGAAATTTGGCAGTTAATGCTGATGTGAGCAAAAGTTTACCTGAAGAAGAAAATGATGAAAATGATGAAGGCAATCCATAATGAACACCAATATCGAAATACAAATTACTGAGCAATTAGCTACAGTTAGTGTCGAAGGAGCGGTTAAGGAAACTACTGTAGCAGTTACCGAAAAAGGTGTGCCAGGAAAAGGAATGCCACCTGGTGGCACTACTAGCCAAGTTATCACTAAACGAAGTGACGCAGATTTAGATGCTGATTGGTATTCACTTTCTGGGGTTGCTTGGACTGGAGAATATTCTGATTTAAAAAACACGCCTGAAATACCAGTAGTACCAAATAAATTATCGTCTGTGGATGCTTTGGCTGGAATGAGCACAGAGCCTCACACTATAGACGCCAATACACTGAAAGAAGCTATTATCCACCATTCCCCAGAAACTGTGTACAGTGCTGGCAATGGTATTAAATTAGTTGGGAAAACTTTTAGCCAAGAAGTAGAAACTGAAGGGGCTGGTACTTTTTTAAGCAAAGTTCAGCAAACTACCGATGGCATCAAATTCACCTACGATACACCACAAGATAAAATTTATCCAATAGCGTCATCCGCTACAGATGGCTTGATGTCAAAAGAAGATAAGCAAAAGTTAGAAACCATTGCTTATTACGCCAATGATTACACCCATCCAGCTAATCACTCCCCTTCCATAATTTTACAAGATAAAGATAATAGATTTGTTACTGATGCTGAGAAAACAGCTTGGGGCAATAAATGGGATTATGATGAAAACACTATCAAAGGTGTTAAAGTCAATAATGCTAGTGATGCCGACAAAGTAAACGGCAAAGAAGTTAAAAGTGATGTACCTGAAAATGCAGTGTTTACTGATACCAAGTATGGTGAAGGTACAAATATTACTATTGATGAAAATAATAAAATTAACGCCACAGACACCACTTACAGCGTCTTTGATGACAAAGATAATGGTTTAGTACCTAAAACTGAGGCAAACCCCTCTGGTGGCAAGTATTTAGCTGATGATGGCAGTTGGAAAGAAGTTAGCTCAAGCACAAATTATTCTAAAGCTACCAGTACTTCTTTGGGTGTTGTGAAATTGGGTAGTGATGTTGAACAAACAGAAGCAGCGCAGACACCTTCAAGCACCACAGGCAGAACTTATCCTATTCAATTAAATGCAAATGACCAAGCAGTTGTGAATGTGCCTTGGGAAGCTGGCTCAGGTGGAGGTAGCGGTAAAGAATACACTGCTGGTAATGGCTTAACTTTAGCTAATGATGAATTTAGTATTGGTTCGGAAGTTGTGGGGACAGGAACTTTTATTTCGGGTGTTGAAATTACTTCTAGTGGATTAAAAATAACCAAAGATACACCTCCAGACACAGACACAAATACTACTTATGATATTTTTGATGATGAAAATAATGGCTTAGTCCCTAAAACAGAAAGTGAGCCACAAGGCACTAAATATTTAAATGACAAAGGACAATGGACAACACCCCCTGATACAAACACCACTTATAATGTTTTTGATGAAAATGATGACGGGCTTGTACCAAAAACTGAAGAAGACCCACAAGGTGACAAATATTTAGCTAATGATGGGACTTGGAAAGAAATTGAAGGTGGGGGCGGAGAAGGTGGTAGTATTGGTTTAGTCACACACACCAAAAACGGATTAATGTCTTTTACAGATAAAATTAGATTAGATAATTTATTTGGAGAATACGTTCCTGGTATGTTGGACGTAAGAATATCTTATAGCCAAACCCAAGATAGGTGGTTGGAGAAAAATATGAGTGGCCCAATAGATTTACACAAAAGTTTAAAACGTTGTATGGTTGATCCATCCACAGGTACTGTGAATTATTATTTAAATGAGTATAATAGTAATTTTAAAGAAGATGGAGAAACACCAGCAGTATTCGACGGCTCAGACGGAATATGTATGGTCGAAATAGGATTAAAAGGCTATACTAGGACAACGTGGGATGGAGAAATTGTAACGTATGAAATGAGTAGTATGCAACATCCTGGTTTTACTCTACATCCTTCTTTTGAAAATTGTGATAAATGGTATCTTGGAGCTTTTGATGCTACGGTTATGAGACCAGATGGCAGCATAGTTGATGGGCTTAATTACGATAATAATTTAAGTAGAGTAGACCTAGCTAATGATAAATTAATAAGTCTTCCAAATGATTATGCTATGTGCGGTTTAACTAGAGCAGAATTTAGAACACTTGCACAAAATAATAATTTGCAATTAATAGATTTTTGGCAATGGAATTATATCCAACTACTATTGTTAACAGAATACAGCACTTGGAATTTACAAGATGCTGTTGGTGACGGGAATGTCCATTATTCTTCGTGGCCAAGTAATAGCGGAAATAGAAATGATAGTAGAGTTTCAATAAATGGATTATCTATGTCTTTAGGTAATTTAACTGGTGGTGTTTCTACTGCGGGTGGAAACAAAACAACAGATTTTATGAGTTATAGAGGAATTGAGAATTTTTGGGGGAATATTTGGCAATGGGTAGATGGTTTTAATGCAAACAATAGAGATGCTTACATTTGTAATGATCCAAGTAAATTTGCTGATGATACGTCAACTAACTATGTTCAGTTAGGCAGCAAAATGCCAATATCTAATGGGTTTATAAAAAGTATTCAAAAATTAGAAACAGCAATTTTACCTGCTACATTAGGAGGAAATAGTGATGAATACATGACAGATTATTATTTGCAAAATAGCGGGTGGCAAGTCGCGCGCGCCGGTGCGCGTGCTGATGATGGCTTGCGGGCGGGTCCTTTTGCGCTGGCTGTTAGTCGTGGTTCGGGCCGTCGTGCTCGTTGTAGCTCTTCGCGCGTCTCATTAAAAATAACAATTTAATTTATAAAATTTTGGAATAAATATGTTTGTGAGATTCTTTGCCAACACACACGCCAGTACGAATGCTAATAATGGATTACAAGCAGGTCCT
>Ga0265295_1008647_pt1 | contig 11231 bp, 2 predicted proteins | sample Munlansysbiofilm_FD_192503 | JGI IMG/M metagenome (GOLD analysis project Ga0265295, IMG submission 192503) | Leachate microbial communities from a municipal landfill in Southern Ontario, Canada - Methane capture system biofilm | ecosystem: Engineered > Solid waste > Landfill > Unclassified ... | reverse complement strand
ACCGACGTTGAAGCCCAGGTAGGTTATTACTATCAGGTAACCGCTTTCTATAGCTATACCAATGGCACTTGTGAATCTGTTCCCGCCATGGCAGTGGCCAATCCGGAAGATGACTTTGTATTTGTATTCCCTACAAATACACCAGAATTTTCCCTGAACAATACCCGCGTTTATCCTAACCCGGCAAACAATAACGTAGTGATTGAATCTGCAAAGATGAATCGCGTAACCGTTATGAATGCTTTAGGACAAGTAGTTCTTGACCGCGCTATTGAAGGCCAGACACGTCATGACCTGAATACCAGCAGCTATGAAGCCGGTATTTACTTGATTCGTATTGAGACCAACGAAGGTGTAGTAACCAAACGTTTGACAATTGTCAGATAATAAATCATAGAAGTTATTAGAACTTCAAAACAGAGAAGGAGCACCGGCAACGGTGCTCCTTTTTGCATTTAAAAAAAAACCCAAAGGCTTTCGAAACCATTGGGGTTTTTGCGTTATGCGATGATACTGCCAGTCAGGCCGCGACTAATCCGGCGATGTTAAACAGTCGTGCCTTGACTTTTCTCTCATCCCGGGTTTTTTTCATGTTTTTTTTTGAGTCTTTTTTATGGCTATGATGGGGTGCTAACCTTTTCGTTAGATGGACGTTCGGCTTCATTTATTTGTCAAAACCTTGCGAAAGCCTTGATTTTATTAGGGCTTTGACTAAACGTGAGTGGGGGTTTTTTGCTTCATCCTTGTCTTATAGTTAACCAAACGAGATAGTACGACTCCAATTTTATTGAAACAGCAGATTTCGGCAGTAGTCCGGAGGTGAAATTAGTATTGATTTTACTTACCCGATTTTTCTGCCTTATTGTTATTGTTGAAATTAAATTATGGAGTTTTTTTATACACTTATTTCTCCTTCTGTAAAATATAGCAAGCGTGCTTCACAGGCTACCTGCCATGCCTGTACTGCGCTTGTTTTTTTTATTCACTATTTTTTTATTAATTATTTATTCATTAAATCAATTTTAATTATGAACAGAAAAACTACCATCCAACGATGGTTTTTACTGTTTGCCGCAGCTATCATGCTGTTTGGCACACAGCTCACTGCTCAAAAATTGGAAATTACGCCTGATCCATTTGATCTTGGCGAACGTCCAATTGATGCATGGGTTCGTTCGCAAGCTTTTACGCTTACCAACACCTCAAGTGATGAAATCATTCTTAACAATGCAGAACTTGATGCTCCTGCCTTTTTTGGCCTCGATGCTACAAGTTTTCCGATGACAATTGCCGCCGGCGCATCTGTTGAGGTATTTGTAAACACGAATGGCACCGCTAGTGCTGGCCTTATAGAAGGTCAATTTGTAGCACAATGGGGTTTTAACCGCGAGGTTACAGTTGCCGGCTTAAAGGCCACAGCTTACACACCGGTTCAGGGTGATGTTTTCGAAAATCCTTTTGAAATCGCTGCTTTTCCATTTACTGATGCTGCTGTTTCTACAGCAAGCCTGAAAGACAACTACCTACTTCCTGGTGTTGCTACCGATGGTTTCGACGCTGTGTATTCATTTACATTGGCTACTGATCAGTTGGTTTCAGTTAACCTAACTGGCGCTGATGCTAAAATGGCTGTTTACGCACCATTTGGCTTTTATGGTGGACCTTCCACTGACAACGCCCTTTACGAAGCAGAAAATACTGCTACTGACCTACAGCTTTTTGCTGGTGATTACTACCTCGTAGTAAGCACTACTGCTGCAAGTTACGACCTGAATGTTACAGCTGCTACTATGCCCAACGCTGACGCTGCCTCTATTGTAGCTCCGCTTGATGGTGCTATCAATATCACCAGCAGCGATATGCTCGAGTGGGCCTTTGGCGCTAACACGCTTGAATATCAGCTTGTTTTAGGAACTACTTATCCTCCTGCAAATGTTGTTGTTGCTTGGGCAGATGCCGTAACTACCACTTATCAACTAAGTAACCTACAACCTAATATTCAGTATTTCTGGCAGGTAAATACAAGAAATAACAACAATGCTTCGCCTACGATGGGAACTATCTGGGGATTCACAACTTCACTCACAGCTCCTACGGCATTAGCTGCTGATGCTGAGATTTATGTTGGTGAAGACGTGGTTTTAACATGGAATAGCCCTGTTGACCGTTCATTCCTTGGATACAATATATATCGTGATGGCGTTCAGCTTAATACAACGATGCTTACCGCAACTACCTATACTGACGTAGCTCCTGCTTACAATATGACAGGATATGCTTATACCGTTACTTCGATTTTTGATGAAGGCGAATCAGCCATGTCAACAGCTTTCACTGTACAAGTTACTGGCGAAGGCACATTGAGCGGAAACGTTAAAGATCAAATTACTTCATTGAACATTGCTGGTGCTGTTGTTAGCATCGCCGGTGAAGACGAATTTGGAGTAGCCCAGACCTACGAAGCTACAACTTTTGCTACAGGAAATTATACCGTTAATCTTTTAGCTGGTATTTATGATTTAACCGTTGTTAAAGACGGCTATATCACAGCAACTCTGGAAAACGTTGTTGTAAATTATAATGCTACAACGACCAAAAATTTCATCCTGCTCGAAACCGCTTATCCGGTTGCCGTTGTTACTGCCAGCGAATTTGGCGAGAACATCTTGGTTGAATGGAGTTTTGATGCTGTAAACTTTGCACCTCAGGTTTATCCTTTTGATACAGAAGGTATGAGTGAAGAAGTTATTCAGAAATCATGGAATGAATTCCTTGATGTAAACAATTTCGATGCTACAGCACAAGGCAGCGACCGCGCTTTGGTTGAGTTTGAAGTTTGGCGCATGCGCGAATATCTTCCAGGAACAATGGAAATGATCGGAACAACTGGACAGTATCAATTTGTTGATTTTGACTGGAGTGTTCAGGATTGGGGTGTTTACAAATGGTATGTTGTTGCTGTTTATGATGTGATGGATTCAGATCCAGTTGCTTCAAACTCACTTGATCAAGACATGACTACTGTTGTTGACGTAACCGTAGCTTTGAACTCGGCAGATAGCCCGGGCGGAACTGTTGTTACTTTTGCAAACACCAGCGAACCTGACCTTAATCTTGAGTATGGAATCGTATTGGGATCAAGCGGTGAATACGAATGGGATGCTTTCCGTAAAGGTTCGTATAACATTGAAGTATCAAAAGGTGGATATGCTGTAGTCACAGAAAATGCTGATATCTACGAAGCCACTTCTTTTGAATGGTTGCTCGAAGAGCTTTTAGCTACTCCTGCTGATTTGTATGTTACTCCTACAGGCTTTGCTACTTGGGGTGCCGGTGTAGCTGGTGCTTTTGAACCAATGATACAGGACTTTAATGATGGATTTGGCGACTGGACAGTTGAACAAACCAATACCGTTAGAACTTGGGTTACAAAAGAAAGCAGTTCTCAAAATATTGATGGAACTCCTTATGCTTATGTTCAATATACATCAAACCCGCAGAATGAATTGCTGGTTTCTCCTGTATTGAATGCTACAGCAGCCTCATCACTATACATTCAGTTTGAGCAGTATTATCGTAACCTCTCCGGTTCTGATATTGGTACTGTTGAGGTATATGATGGTTCAGCCTGGGTTACAGTTGCTACTTATCAGGGCCAGACTTACGGTTCATGGACTACCGCTAACTTCCAGAATATTGATGTAACTGCTTATAAAAACGCTAATTTCCAGCTACGTTTCCGCTATATAGCTCATAACGACTGGTATTGGGCTGTTGATAACGTTGTTGTTACCGATGTTCCGGCTTCAACACGCTCATTTGCTACTTACAAAATCTTCCTTGACAATGTGCTCCTCGGCGAACTTGCTGAAGAAGAATACCAGCTTGGAACTACTTTTGGCGAAACTTTAACCGCAGGTGAAACTTACCTGGTTGAGGTTGCTGCTGTTTACTCAACAGGCCAATCAGACAAAGCTGCTGCCAGCTTTATCTATGTTCCTTGTGAAGATTATGCTACTCCTGCAAATTTTGCTGCTGCTCAGGTATTAGGTACACTTGATATCGAATTGACATGGAATAACGTTAATGCTGCTGCGCTTGATACAGTTGCCGGCGTAGTTATTTCACGCAATGGTGAAGAATATGCCGCAATCAACTTTGACAATGGCGTTGTTGCTTCTTTTACCGACGAATCACTCGAATTTGGAACTTACAACTATTGCATTACCTATATCTATGATAGCGGTGCTGAAACCTGTCAAGGTGTTACTTGTACCGAAGACGTTGTTATCACAGGTGGTGGCTACGTAAATGGTACTGTTACTGCTTTTGATGGTGGTGCTGGTATCCAGGGTGCTACAGTAATAGCTTTCAATGATGATTTCAGCTTTGAATTTACCACTAATGCAGCTGGTTTCTATACAGGTGAAGTTGTTGATGGAACTTACGATTACCTCGTAGTTGCTAACACTTACGAATCACAAACTTTAGAAGGCGTTGTAATCACCTTTGGTGAAACAGTTACCAACGACTTTGTACTGCTTGAGTTCCCTTATGCAGTAGAAGAAGTTATTGCTACTGAAATTTCCGATGCTGCAGTTCAGATTGACTGGAGCGGCACCGGTGGTGGTGGTGGAACCGGCGAAGACTTCTTCGAAGGTTTTGAAGATGGTAACTTACCAACAGGCTGGGTTACTTACGACCAAGATGGCGATACCTATAACTGGGAAAATAGCGCTATTGAATTTGATGTATTTACTGCTCATACCGGTTTATACTGTATGGCTAGTGCAAGTTTCCGCAATGATGTTGGAGCACTTACACCAAACAACTGGCTTGTAACTCCTGCTATCGAAATTGGTAGTGCATCACAACTTAGCTTCTGGGTTTCTGCACAGGATCCTGATTGGTCAAGTGAGAAATACTATGTAAAAGTTTCTACAACAGGAAATGCTGTAGCTGACTTTACAGAAACTATTCATACAGCTGTTTCTCCTAGTACATGGGGTGAAGTTACTGTTGACCTCTCAGCTTTTGCCGGAGAAACCATCTACATCGCATTCCAACACACTGAAGTTTCAGATATGTACTTCATCAAACTGGATGACGTAGCCGTTACCAATACTCCAACCAGAGCTGCTTATACTGAGCCCGTTTTGGCCGGAAACAGCACTGCTATTCCTTTCAAAACTGTCGGTATGACCGCCGAAGCTATCGACGCCAAAATGGCAACTATCGAAGCTAACGCCAGCCGCGAACTCGTTGGATACAGCGTATATCGCACAACCTGCGAAACCGGTGATCTGCAGTTCCTTGGATTAACCCTTGACGAACAGTTTACTGACAACGCCTGGGGTGGTGTTACAAGCGGAGTTTACAAATGGGGCGTTGTTGCTGAGTATGACAACAATGAATCAGAAGTTGTATTCTCTAATTGTCTTGATAAAGACATGGTTACCACTGTAAGTGTTAGCGTTACTACCAACAGTGGCGATAGCCCTGAAGGAACTAATGTATCGTTCACCAATACTTCAGAACCTGATTTGGATCTGACTTACGCTACACAACTGGATGAAACAGGCTACTTTGCATGGGATGATTTCCGCAAAGGCACCTACGACATCTATGCTGAAAAGCTTGGTTTCGGTGCTATTGAAATTTCAGACTATGTTATTGATAGCCCTGAAGCTTTCGTTTGGTTGCTTGAAGAATTATTGTTGCCTGTTTCTGACCTGTATGTATCACCAACTGGTTTTGCTACATGGCGTGATGGTGGCGTTATTCCTTTTGAGCCATTTATGGAAAGCTTTGATGACGTAGCAGTTGGTCAAGTGCCTGAAGGTTGGACAAAGTCTCCCGCGACAGTACATTGGGGTGCTAGTAACACAAATGATGCCGGAGGTGCTGCGCCTGAAATGAGAATGAACTATTCACCTACCTATACTGGTGAACTCGCACTGATGTCTCCTTCAATGAGTACAATAGGACAGACTGAGCTTACACTCTCCTTCAATGCCTACCTATGGCATTACAGTAGCTCGTATGCTTATTCTGTAAAAGTTGTAGCCATAGCTGACGGTGTTGAACATATTATCCAGGAATGGAGTCCTGTAACCGCAAATATACCTGCTGGTTTACTCACTTATGACCTCACTGCCGCTCATGGAGTTGGTGCTTCAGATTTCCAGATTGCTTGGATTTTCAATGGTAATACCTTTGGAATTTTCAATTGGTCTATTGATGATGTTATGGTTTACACTCCCGGAACCCGCGAGCTTCAAGGCTTTAAAGTTTGGTTGGATGGTAACTACAAAGCTGACACACCAAATACCTATTATCAATACGACGTTACAAACCTCGTAGATGGTGAAGAGTATTTCGCCGAAGTAGCTGCTGTATATAGCAATGGTATCTCAGAAAAAATGAACTATACCTGGACCTATATGAGCTGCGATAACTATGCTGGACCAGAAGACCTTGCTGCTGAAGTGAACGGACAAGATGTTACCCTGACATGGGGCGGCACAACTCCTCCACCTCCTCCAGGCGACGGTTTTGCAGATGATTTTGAAGCCCATGCTGATTTCTCAATAGACTTCGCACCATGGACAAATGTGGATGTTGATGGAAGTACAACCTATGGTATGACCGGTATTACCTGGCCAAATGCCTATGATCCGCAATCATTTATTATCTATAATCCTTCTACAACTAGTCCTGCGCTTCCGGATGTGACTGCTCATTCAGGCAGTAAATTTGCCGCATGTTTTGCAGCTGTTACAGCTCCAAACAATGACTGGCTAATTGCTCCTAAGACAGCAATCGGAGCTGGATATAATGTTAATTTCTGGGCTAAATCTTATGTTGCAGATTATGGTTTGGAAAGATTCAAAGTAGGTGTTTCTACAACAGGAACAGCTCCTGCCGACTTTACCATTATCACTCCTGGTTCTTTCGTTGAAGCTCCTGCAAATGCTTGGACAGAATTCTCTTACGACCTAAGTGCTTACGCAGGTCAAGAAGTTTATGTTGGAATTAATTGCGTTTCTAACGACGCCTTCTTCCTGATGGTTGACGACTTCTCGATTGGAACACAAGCTGCAAGCTTTGCATTTAACGATGCACCTGCAACAGTTGGTCAGGCTACCAGATCTACACGTGCAATGGCTACTAGTATTTATTCTGGTGATGCTGAATTTACAGCTCAAACTTCAAAAACTGTTTTGGGTACCGAACTTGGCTTCCAAAATACTGCAAGTCGTGAAGCTGTTGAGCTTTATTACGATAATGGATACGACAACAATGCTGTTGGAACAGGTGGAGCCGTAAGCTTTATGAGCGCAGTACGTTTTACTGCTGCTGAACTTGCTGCTTATTATGGTGATTATGAACTCACAGATGTGAAATTCATCATCCATGATAACTTCTTTACCAATGTAACCGTGAAAGTTTGGGAAGGTGGTTCTTATGGAAATCCCGGAACCGAAGTGTATTCACAAGATGTAACCTCACAGGTAACCGCTACTAACTGGACAAATGTAACCCTGACTGATGCTGTTGGCCTAACCGAAGGTAAGGAGTATTGGATTGGTTATGCAGTTACCACTACCGGTGGATACCCTGCAGCTGTTGATGCTGGCCCAATGGTATCAGGTAAAGGTGCTTGGATGTACTTTAACGATGCTTGGGACGAATTGACAACTGTTGCACCCACGCTCAACTACAACTGGGTTATCCATGGAATCGTTAACATCGCCGAAGGCGGTGGCGGCGGTGGAGATATCCCCGAAGGCGTTGTTGGTGTTAATGTTTACCGTGATGGTATGCTGATTGCTGGCCCTGTTGCTGGTAACGTATATGTTGACCAAAACGTTGACTTTGGTGCCTATACCTACTGTATCACTTACGTTTACGAAGACGGCGGCGAATCTTGCCTCACCGAATGTGTTGACGTTGACCTCAATGTAACATGTGATGCTCCAAAAGCACTCACAGGCGAATACCTTTGGACAACAGACGCATGGGGCGCCATGATCGAGTGGAACTCACCAGTAGATGTTATTTCCGAATGGATGTTCTATGACGATGGCGTAAACGTTGACGGTATTGGTGGTCCTGCTACCTTTACCTGGGCTATTAAATTTGACCCTGCACAGCTGGCAGAATATGATGGTGCTTCACTCACCAAAATCATGATCTATAACCGTACTAGTGCAACCGATGAGCTTCGTATCTACGAAGGAACAAATGCTGCAACATTACTCCATACACAACCATTAAGTGGTTTAGGAATGGAAGTATATGAAGAAGTAACTTTGACCTCACCCGTATTGCTTGATGTAAGCAAACAGCTTTGGATTGCTGTTTACTCCGCCGATGGTGCTAATTTCCCAGCTGCTTGCGGCAACTACACCGGAAGCCCAAATAGCGACTACATTACAATTGATGGAACTACATGGGAACATCTTAGTGATGTGCTTGCACCTTACAGCTGGAACCTGCGTGGTTATGTTACTACTGTAGCCGGTGCTACTGCTTCGCTGCCAATGGATAAACCTGTTGATCAGATTTCAAACAGTGGTGAAAGCTATACTGCTATGGGCAAACCTGGTGCGCAGACATTCTTCCCTGATGCAACATCAAGAGAAGGCCGCGAACTCGAACTGTTCAATGTTTATCGTTCGACAAACAATGTCAACTACGAACTTATCGGAACAGTTCCGTTTGAAGAAGGCGTTTCAAGCTTCGGTTATTTTGATACCGATCTAGCAGCACAAACTGATTACTACTATCAGGTTACTGCTTTCTATAACATGGAAAACGCTACTTGCGAATCAGAACCTGCCATGGCACAAGCTAACCCGGAAAACGACTTTGTTGTTGTATTCGTGACTAACGTTAACGAATTGGGTACTGCCACAGCACGTTTGTATCCTAACCCTGCAACTGAAAGCGTTACCATTGAAGCGGCCAATATGAACCGCATCACTGTAATTAATGCAATAGGTCAGGTAGTTTACGATCGCGAAATAAGCGGAGAAAGAACACAGTTGAATATCGCTTCTTATGAAGCCGGTATCTATATGGTTCGTATCAACACTGAAAACGGTTTGGTAACAAAACGTATGAGCATCTTACGCTAATCACTGAATCAAAGAAATAGATTCCTATTTCTATATACCTACACCCGGGTCGCCATTTTGGTGACCCGGGTTTTTTTGTGTAGTTATTTTAAATATTTAATTACGTGGTTAATTTTGTAAGCTGTTAATATAAAGATAGTTACATTTTTTGATATAAAAACTCTGATTTTAATTGGTTTTTTAAAATGATAGAGTAGGGGTAAACCTTAAGAAGTTTGTCTATAGAACAGTGAGCAAAAGAGTATAAACTGATGTTCAAACAACATTTTACCAACTTTAAACCGCTAAACAACCACATATTTTTGTTTAAAAAGCTTTAAATATCAGGCGTTTCACTGTAAATAAACAATCTTTATAGTTCTGAATCATATAAAACTATTTTAAACGCTTTAGGTGCTGTTTGGTTTTAACCAGACGCTAATGTATTACCCTGAACAACGAACCGCTCAACGTCTTTTCTTATCCAAGGAATTATTGTATGCTGCTTCTGAAAAAGGCGGCCTTTCTCTATTAATAGTTCAATTAAATCATCCTTTTTTATTAACCAATTTTTTATCATTATGAAAAGTTATCTTACTTTATCACGATGGCTTCTACTACTCGCGATGGGTTTATTCCTATGGGGTAGTTCTGGCAGTTTGTTTGCACAAGAAAAATTAAGCGAGCAAGCCATTCTAGAAGCCCTACATGGTCCAACAGTAGAAGTGCCGCAATCCGACGGACGCGCTGTTGGCGACAACTGTACAACGCCTATCGTTGTGAATATTCCCGCTGATCTGCCGTTTGCTGATCTTGGGAATACGACCTGTGGCAGGGGTAATACTTACTCAAATTCTGACCTTGGCTCTTATGATGGAGGTGAGGATATTATTTATCAGTTAATTGTTACTGCGGAAGCCGAAGTAACAATATCAATGGATCCCAAGGGGATTTCATGGACAGGACTGGGTTTATTTACTTCCTGTCCAACAGGGCCTTTGGGTGCCGGTAATTTTTGGATTTCTACAGGAACCAATGCAGCTGTGCGTGTCATTCAAAGGACCTTAACTCCCGGTACCTATTATGTTATGGCAGACATTTGGCCAACACCAAACTGTATTTCTTCATTGGATTTAACCATCACACAGGTGCTACCTCCAGCAACTGTAACTGTTTTCCCTTTCATAGAGTCGTTTGAAGTTGCTTCAACTACCCTTGCTGACTGGAGACAGATTCAAGAGTCTGGATCTCAGAGTTGGTCATTTATGACCGGCGCCGGAGGTGGAGCTATCACAACCGCTTTTGATGGTACACGCAACGCGGCATTTGTTAGTAACAGTAGTACTGGTGCTACAACTAAGCTTGTTTCTCCTCCGCTTGATTTAACAGCTATTCCAGCCCCAAGGTTATCCTTCTATCTGGGACAGGAAACATGGAGTCCTGATCAAAACACTACTGCTGTATATTACAGGATTAGTGAAACTGATCCCTGGGTATTATTAGCTGATTATACCAATAGCATTAGTGCTTGGACACCGTTTGATCTCGTGCTTCCAAATCCATCAGCAACCTATCAGGTAGCTTTTGAAGGTGTGAATGATTACGGAAGACGGAATGTTATCGACCTGGTAACGGTTTATGATGGCGGCCTTACTCCCGGCATTGAAATTCTTAATGCGAACCTCGATATGGGCGATCGCCCGATTGGTGCCTGGATGAAACCGGCAGCCTATGAAATCGTCAATAATCCCGGTGATGGAAACTTCGAAATTACCCAAGCGGATATAGACGATAGCTTTGGTGGTTTCCTTCAAGTAGTTACCCCTCAGTTACCTTATGTATTTAATTCTGGTACTACTACTTTCGATTTCGGTATCACCAATGGCGAAGCTGTAGTTGCTGACGGACTGTTTAGTGGTTCGTTTGCCATGTTTTTAAATAGTTCTCGCGCTGTTTTAACAGCCGATTACTTTGGAAACGCCTACACACCTGTAAACGGTGACGTTTGGGAGAAAGCATTTAACACAAGCTCAGTTAGCTTCTCGGTAACAGTGGCCAAAGGCGATTTCCGCGATAACTACGATCTGCCTGGCGCAACTGCCGACGGCT
>Ga0265295_1008644_pt1 | contig 11237 bp, 11 predicted proteins | sample Munlansysbiofilm_FD_192503 | JGI IMG/M metagenome (GOLD analysis project Ga0265295, IMG submission 192503) | Leachate microbial communities from a municipal landfill in Southern Ontario, Canada - Methane capture system biofilm | ecosystem: Engineered > Solid waste > Landfill > Unclassified ... | reverse complement strand
GCTGCTTTTATCAAGATCGGTAAAAAGCATGATATCCTGGGCAAAAGCAAAGAAGAATTACTAAAAATAACACAATAAACGAGGTATAAAATGGAAGAGAAATTGATTGAATTCATCCGGGATGAGTTCCTTGATGAACCGGATACAGAGCTTACAGAGAACACTAAACTTATTTCCAGCGGCATGATCGACTCATTCTCGCTGGTTTCCCTGCAAACATTTATTGAGAAAGAATTTGGGAAAAAGATCCCTGCGCCCAGAATAACAGCGGAGAGTTTCGATACTGTGAAACAGATGATCGAGGTCATCAAGCAATTCTAATAAAAGATCAAACATGAACTCAGATCATCCTTGACAAGTATTGCGCTTCAGTTAAAAGGGTAAAATGAATTCGAAATATCTACTTATCATCATATTAACAGCCTTCGTTCTAATGGGGCTGTACCATGTCTTTGCGGTCGGAAGCTTCAACTATCCGGAATTTCGTCTCAAGGCCGGTCAAGTGGCAGAGACGGAGATTATCGCGCCTTTCGATTTTCCGATTCTTAAGTCTTCCCAACAGCTCAGTGCGGAGCAGGAAGAAAGCATATCGGCCTTGCCTACCCCATATTTGCTCTCTGATGATGTTCTGTTTGAAGCCTTTAGCAGCTTGGATGAGGTCTGGGAAGTGATCTACCGCCATCCCGATTTGCTGGCGGATCAGCTTTCTACGGAGCTGGGCAAAGCGGGCTTCAAGATTCCTGGGGAAGCTCTGAAATTTGCTGGAAATCCGAAACAGCGCGACCTCGTCTATGAAAAGCTGAGAGGGCAATTGAATGCTCTTTACAGCAAGGGTATTTACGAAGACTTGAAGGCCGATAGCCTGAGCCTGTGGAGCCAAGGCGAGGAGAGCAGGAAGCCTATCAGTGAATTTTTGAGCGTGGATACCGCCATGGATACACTGGCCTCTATGATACCAGAAGCGGCAGGATTGCTCTCATCCCTGTCTGGCAAGCTCATCAAAGCGAACATACTGCCCAATGATGAGCTCAAGGCAGAGCTGAGCCAAAGACGCCTGCGCGAGATTCCTGAGACCGAAGGTGTGGTGCTGCAAAATGAGGTAATCATCCGCAAAAATGCCCGGGTAGCGCAGAGCGATATAGACAAATTGGAATCCCTGCAAGCCGCTTATCGCAATAGAAATGTGAGAAAAACAGCCTTTCAGCAGACCATGCTCGCTCTGGGCATGCTGATCTATTTCTTTATGATTCTGCTCCTGGCGAATCACTATTTTGGCGTGAACACCCTGGAAGAAAAGAAGAGCGTGAACGATTTTCTGCCGGTGAACCTGGGCTTTGTCCTGGTTACCGTCTTTGCCGTCCTCACCAATCATGTTTTTAGCCTGAACAATCTTTTGATTCCCTTTGCTTTGACCGCGATCGCCGCTGCCATCCTGGTCTCGGTGGATTTTGGCATTCTTTACAGCGTGTGCTCCATGCTTATCATCAGCCCTTTCATCAATTGGGAGACCTATCCCCCCGTGATCTTTATTTTGGGCACGATTAGCACTTTGGTCTTGATCAAGCGACAAAAAGCGCATCATGAATATCTGAGCATCTGGTTTTATCTGGTAATCACGAGCACATCTGCCAATCTGGCTTTGTCCCTGTATAAGAGTGATCCCATCAATATCATTTTCCGCAATATCGGTTTTAGCGTGGTTTCGGCAGCGATCAGCATTATGGGCATCGTGATGATAGTGCCTTATTACGAAAAGAAATGGAACCGCGCCACGAAACAGACGCTTTTGGAACTTCTGGATTTTAATCATCCTTTGCTCAAAAAACTGGCAACCTCTGCGGTGGGCACCTATCATCATAGCCTCATCGTGGGCAATCTGGCGGAAAGAGCGGCAGAGGCCATCGGGGCAAATCCTCTTTTGGCCAGGGTCGGCAGCTATTATCATGATATCGGCAAGATCATCAATACCGAGATTTTCACCGAAAACAATGAAGAATCTTCTGATATTCATGATGGTATGACCCCGGATAAAAGCGCTAACCTGATTAAAAATCATGTGTTGGAAGGGGTTACTATGGCCAAGAAATACAAGATTCCCCAGCCTGTGATCGATATCATTACTCAACATCATGGCACCAGCACGATTCGCTATTTTCACGATCAAGCCGAGAAGATGAAACTGCCAGCAGAAGGCGATACTTATATATACCCGGGTCCCAGACCGCAAAGCAAGGAAGCGGCTTTGGTGATGATCGCAGACATTGTGGAAAGCACCACCAAGGCCAAGACCATCAAAGATGAAAAAGATATTACCAAGATCATAGATGATACCGTCTCAAGGCTGATCCGGGAAGGACAATTTGACGAAGCGCCGATCACGATGAGGGATTTGGCCGTGGTCAAAGAATCCATGATGCCTGTGCTGGGCAGCATATACCGCAAGAGGTTGGACTATCCCGACGACAATGACAAGTCTTGAGATTCAAGGAGATTTGCCTGACAGTATCAAGGCAGATCTGCTCCAGGAATTTGCCGAATATATCTTAAGCCGTGAGGCGGCAGATACGGACTATCAGATCTCTCTGCTACTTACAGATAGCGCCCAGATGCGGGAATACAACCGCAAATTCAGAGGAGTGGATGGCTGCACCGATGTCCTGAGCTTTGAAGGTGAAGCCCTGGATCTGGGCGGCAGGAATCTGCGCCTCTGTGATATTATTATTGACACAAATCAAGTCTTCAGGCAAAAGGGTAAAAATACGTATAATGAGGAATTTTGGCAGGTCTTGATTCATGCACTGCTGCATTTGGCAGGCTATGATCACGTAAAACCTGCAGACAAAAAGAAAATGGAAGACGCCGAAGAAAATTACCGAAAGCAGATTCCGGGAGAATTGAAACGTGGATACTAAAAGCTTGTATCTTATATTGTTTATCATGCTCTCGGCTTTCTTTTCGGGCAGTGAGACCGCGATGTTCTCACTTTCCCGCGTGTATCTCAAAAAGCTGGAAAACAGCGGTGGTAAGAGAGGAAAGAAGGTTTTAAAACTTCTCCTCAGGCCCAAACGCCTGCTGGTGACCCTGCTACTGGGCAATACCTTTGTAAACATGGCAATATCGTCCTTTAGCACCTTGATTGCCTATGATATGGCTAAAACTCAGGGTTGGGATTTATCTTTGACCATCACCATCCAAATCATCATAGTTACCACCGTAATCCTCATCTTTGGAGAGATCGTGCCGAAATTGATCGCACTTGCTGTGGCCAATGAGATGTCGCTAATCATAGCATATCCGATCAGCGCTATTCAATTTGTGCTCAGCCCTGTGGTCTGGGTCTTTGAAAAGCTCAGCACAGCCGTCTCCCGCAAGGGCTCTATCGACGGGAAAATAGGGCAACGCTTTACCCATGAGGAATTTCACAATCTCATCCAGAGTGAATCCAGCTCCGGCTCTTTGCAGGAGCACGAAAAACGCATGCTGGTGGGGCTGTTCCGTTTTCGCGAAGCTGAAATCAGTGAGATCTATGTGCCCCGGGTGAAGATTACCGCTATTGAAGAAAATCAGAGCCTAGAAGATCTGCGCGCCTTGGTGATAGAAAATGGCTATTCCCGCATTCCTGTTTACCGCGAAACCATCGATGACATCATTGGCATTATCTATGTGAAAGATCTGCTCTTGTTCCCTGAGAAACAAAGCCTCTCCGAGCTTATGCGTCCGGTCTGGTTTGTCACAGAAAACATGAAGATTCAAAGCCTTTTAAACCAGTTTAGACTTAAACGATTGCAGGTGGCTGTGGTGGTGGATGAATATGGCGGCACCTCAGGCATCATCTCTCTGGAAGACATCCTGGAAGAGATTGTGGGCGAGATTCAGGATGAGTATGATAACGATGAGATTCCGGAATTCATGAGACTGGAAGACGGCAGCTTCCTGGTGAGTGGGAATTACAGCGTGCGTCAGTTCAATCAGGAGTTTTCCCGCGAGATCTCTGTGGAAGAGTATGACAATATGGCGGAGTTTCTGCTGGCACAATTTAACCATGTCCCCCTAGTGGGAGAGCTGTGGAGCTTGGATGAAAACCTGACCTTTGAAGTCTTGGATAGTGACGAGAAGAGCATCAAACAGATACGGGTAAAGTGTCACCAAGATTAAGATGCGAAAAGCTCTATTTTGCCTCATTCTCCTGCTGTCTGTTTTTGCGTTAAGAGCTCAAACAGCGGAGTACAAGATCAGTGCTCTCGGCATCAAAGTAGCCGATCTGCGTATAGAGTTTCAGCCTCAAAAAACGGTAGTCAAGGTCCAGAACAAAGGCAAAATCTCGATATTCCCTCATCTCAACAATCTTTATGAAATTGAATTTGATAAGCAGTTCCTACCCAAAAGGTATTTACGGCTTGTCCACCAAGGTGAGCTCAGAGATTCTGTGCTCACGCTTTACAATGCCCCTGTAGCCACCATGTATCAGAAGAGCACCCCGGGGAATACTAACTATCAGATCAAGCCATCGACCCGGGATATCTTCAGCTTTCTGCGCGTGATCTGCAGTAATAAAAGTGCAGGCGGAAACTATCTTGTGGATGGTAATGGCGCCAGCTGGCAAGCCCGTGTAAGCGTCGGAGAAATAGACAAAATCAAGACTTCCCTGGGCACTTTTGCCGCCCGAAAACATGAGATTTCCCTGAGAGCTCTATCCCACGAAAAAGCCCCATACATAGATATGCTGACCTTCAATTTTCTCTCGGAAGATACCCGCATCAGCATCTGGATCTCGGAGAGTGGGCTGCCGCTGAAGGCACAACTCAAAAAGAAAGTCTTGAGCATGAACTGGGATATCGTGAGCATGCACAAATGAAGGCAAAACACTATTTGATCCTGATGCTGGCCTGGATGGTGCTGATCTGGGTTTTGTCTTCTATACCCTCAAAAGATATTCCGTCCATAGAGATTTGGGGCTTCGACAAAATCGCCCATCTGGGGATTTATCTGGTCTGGGGAGTCTTGGCGGCGCTATATCTATTAAAGCGCAAAGCCTCATCGGCAATGGTCTGGATAAGCTTTTTCATCATGCTGCTCTTAGCAGCGCTGGATGAGTTTCATCAGCTATATATCCCGGGAAGGCAGGTCTCTGTATATGATCTTTTGGCAAATGCCTCAGGACTTTTGCTGGCTTTCTTACTCTTCTTTATCCTGAAATCAAGGGAATCAGCTTGATCGCGGTAAAGAATCTGAGCATCAGCCTGGCTGGACAAGAAATCTTGAGAGGGATTGATTTCGTCTTGCCTTTTTCCGAAAATCTGGTGATTCTGGGCAGAAGCGGATCCGGCAAAACGGTATTGATTAAAAGCCTGCTGGGCATATATCCGCCGGATGAAGGCAGCATCATCGTAGATGGTTGCGATCTTTACGATTGCTCCAAGGCTGAACTGGACGAGCTGAAAAAACGCTTTGCCATGGTCTTTCAGCACGCGGCTTTGCTGGATTCATTTACCGTATTTCAAAATGTGGCTTTGCCTTTGTATGAAAGAGGCGTAAAAGATGAGGATTACATCATGAGCAGAGTATCCGAATGCCTCGAGCTGGTGGGGCTGGCAGATACCCAGGATAAGTATCCTGCAGAGCTGAGCGGCGGTATGCGCAAACGTATCGGGATCGCCCGGGCTCTGGTTTATCAGCCGGATTATCTGATCTTTGATGAACCTACCAGCGGCCTGGACCCCATCACTGCAGAAGAAACCCTGTTTTATATGACAGAAATCATCAAAAATAACACTGCCACGGTGATAACCATTACTCACGACATTGCCACCATCTCCCAATTGGGCCAAAAAGTGCTTTTTATCGATAGCGGAAACCAAGTCTATTATGGCTCATATCAGGGTCTGCTGAAAAGTGATAACGCATTAATCCGCCAGTATTTTGCCTGATGAAACCCAAGTATCTTACTTTTCTGGCCTTCCTCACTGCCACCGCTTCGGTGATTTATATCGTGGAGAGCCTGATTTTTCGGATGCTGCCTTTGCCTTTTTTGCGTCTGGGACTGTCCAACATTGTGGTCTTATATCTGATCTGGCAGCGGAAAATCTTCAGCGCTATCATCGTGAATCTCGCCAAATCCATCGTGGGCGGTATCGCCACTTTTACCCTGCTCAGTCCCACTGTGATTCTCTCTGTAGGCGGTGGCTTTATTGCGGTCTTGATCATGAGCATAGGGCTTTTAATGCGCCCACGGTTCAGCCTCACGGGAATCAGTATTTTGGGTGCTATCTCACACAATCTCACCCAATTAGTCTTGGCCAGATACCTGATTATCACCAACGACAGTCTTTTTGTGTTGACACCAATCCTAATCTTATTTGGCTTGATTAGTGGTATAATCACCGCATATATTTGTTATTATTTAGAGGATAAAATACCAGGCATGAAGGCTCCTAAATGAAAAAGACATTGAAACAGAAGAGACTCAGTAAGATACTTACCTGGATCGCGATCGCAAGCTGCATCGTGATCGGGATAGTCGTAGGCACAATCTGGTTTTATTCCGACACTCTGCCTCCCACCAGTGAGCTCAGGAATTTCACCATGCGCAGTGGCTCTGAAGTCTATGACCGCAGCGGCAAGATGATCTATCTCTTTGCTTTTGAAAAGCGTAAGCTGGTTTCTTTGAAAGAGCTGCCTCCACATCTTGTGGATGCCTTGGTGATCACCGAAGATAAGAGCTTTTACCGGCATTTTGGTATAGATATCTTCGGCAATATCAGGGCTTTGGTGGTGGACGTCATACGCATGGATTTCTCGCAAGGAGCCAGCACCATCACCCAGCAGATGGCTCGCAATATGTTCCTCACTCTGGATAAACGCATCTCCCGCAAGATGAAAGAGATCCTCTTGGCCTTGCGCATCGAACGGGAATTCAGTAAAGATGAAATTCTGGAAATCTATTTCAACAAGATCTTCTGGGGCGGCCAATTGCACGGTATAGAGGCTGCAGCCTTGAATTACTTTGGCAAGCATGCCAGCGAACTGACTTTGGCAGAATCCGCTGCTCTGGTTGGCATGATCCAACGTCCCAATTACTATAATCCCATCAAGCATCCCGAGCGCACTATGGCAAGGCGGGACCGGGTGTTGAAGCGGATGCTGGATGCGCGGAAAATCAGCAAAGAAGATTACGAGCTGGCCATCAATACGCCTCTGCGCAGAGAGGGAAGTTCTATGCGCCAAGCTGCTTCAGATTATTTTATCGAGCACATCCGCCTGTATCTGGAACGCAAGTATGGCACAGACCGTCTCTTTGAGGGTGGGCTGCGAATCTATACCACGCTGGACCAAGACCTTGCCGTGTATGCAGATTCCGTCTTGAACAACTATCTCAGCTCAATAGAGAAGAGCCATAACTACAGCAATAAAATGTCGAGTATAAGCCCCAATGCTTTTGACATCAATACCCGCTATCTGCAAGGTGGTTTGGTGCTGATGGAAAATGATACCGGCTATGTGAGAGCGATGATTGGAGGCCGGAATTTTACCCATAGCAAATACAACCGCATGACCCAAGCTAAAAGGCAGCCCGGAAGCGCGATCAAGCCCATCTTATACACGGCTGCCATCGAAAAAGGCTATACCCCTGCCACCATCATCAATGATTCCAGAATCTCTTTCACCGGGGGAAATGGTAAAACGTGGACACCCACCAATTATAGCAATAAATACTACGGATATACCCGCATGCGCACCGCAATTACCCATTCTTATAATGTCTGGGCGGTAAAAACTGCTATGGATCTGGGCCTTGATACCATGACCGATGTATTCAGCCGCTTTGGCTTTAACCGAAGAGTGACGGATTATTCGGCAGCTTTGGGGTCTTATGAAGTAACGCCAATCAGCCTGATTTCGGCTTTCACCACTTTCCCAAACTTAGGCACCAGAGTATCACCCGTCTTTATCAGCAGAGTGGAAGATCTCAATGGCAAAGTGCTGGAAAGAGGAATCACCACCAAGAGCAGGGTCACCAGCCCACAGGTCAGCTATATAATGACCAGCATGCTGCAATCCGTGACCACATCCGGAACCGGCGCCAGAGCCAGGAATAACTACCAGTGGCAGGTAGCCGGGAAAACCGGAACCTCCAGCGATCATCGCGACGCCTGGTTTATAGGTTACAACCCCAAGTTTACCCTGGGTATCTGGAATGGCTTTGACAGCAATGCAACCGTCTCTTCCAGTGCAGTGTGTGCTCCCATCTGGGGGCAGATCATGACCCGCTGCATCAAGCTGGACAATGGCGGCAGGCTGCCAGCCAGCGATAATCCTCGCTATTTCTTTAAGCGTCCTGAAGGCATCGTAACCCGCACCATCAATCCCAGAACCGGCTTTCTGGCTTCATCAGGCGGCATCGAAGAGTATTTTATCGAAGACAATATCCCTCCTGCGATGTCAGATACCTTGCAATTCAATTTCTACCCCACCCGTTGGGGCTTTAACGACAATCTGGAAACGAACTAACTGTGATAGGCAAGATTCTTTACTATCTGCTTTTGGCCCTCGTGGGCTCGGGAGCCCTCACCTACATCATCTTTGTAATCCGCTTTTATTTCGGCTGGAAACGCTATAAACCGGTGCTAGATTTTGAGAAGAAACGCGTATCAGTGGTGATTGTAGCCCGAAATGAAGCCAAGAACCTGCCACTCCTCATGACCTGCCTGCTTTCCCAGGATTATCCCAGAGAGCTTTATGAAATAGTGCTGGGTGATGACGACTCTCAGGACGACACCGAAACGATCATGAGAGGCTATATAGAAGCCGGCCATAATATCAAATACATCAGGTCCATGGGCAGAGCAGATGTGGTTTCTCCCAAAAAGGTCGCACTCAGCCGGGCTATAGAAGCCGCAGAAGGCGACATCATCCTCACCACAGATGCAGATTGCATGGTTCCCATCACCTGGATCTCCAGCATGGTAGCTCATTTCAGCGAAGATGTGAGCATGGTGGCGGGCTATTCGCGCACCCTGATCCCAGCCTGGGACAAAGCCAGCGTTCTGCAAAAGTATGAACACTTTGATTTTGCCTTGACCTATATGGTTCTGGGCGGTGGCTACACCTTGGGGAAAAGCTGGGCCTGCATAGGGCAGAATCTGGCCTATCGCAAAAGCGCCTGGGAGGCTGTGGGCGGTTTTTCCAGAATCATGCACCTCATCAGCGGAGACGATGTCAACCTCATGCAGCTCATGCGTCAGGAAAAGCACAAGATCATCTTCAATTTCGCACCAGCCTCGTTTACCCATACCCATCCGGTCAAGACCTGGAAACAGTTTATCAATCAACGCAGCCGCTGGGCCTCGAACATGAAGTATCAGCTTTCCTTCAATCCGGAGTTCTTCTTCATCCTGTTTTCCATGGCCTGCCTGTATTGGGGCGGCATCATCCTGATGTTCGTCAATCTACGGCTGGGTCTCTGGGTTTTTGCCTACCGTATTGTGATCGAACTCATGATGATGTCGTATTCGCACAAGCACTTTGGCGTGAAATCCCGCATGCTTTTGTTTTACCCTGTCTGGCTCGTGATTCAGACCTTTATGTTGGTCTTTACCATGGTTTTGGGCCAATTGGGCATCTTCGTCTGGCATGGAAAACGTCCCCCGAAAGGAGTGATCAATGCACGTAATAATATTTGACGACCTCAAACATAAATCGTTTTACCCTATCACCCAGACGCGCTCTGTGGGAGATATCCGTTGTGGAATACTCAAGCTCAGACAGCGTCTCGGCCAGGCCTTTGACGCCCAGCAGGAATGTGTGCTGATCGATCCTCTGCTGGCAGATATATACCAAGAACGTCATGCAGATTGGTTGATTAATACTGTGCCCGAAGGCGATAAACTCTATCTGAACTCACGCTTGAAATTAGACGATGCAGCCCAGGCAGAGATCACTGCTTTACAGCCCAATCAAGCTCTTTATTCTGGCGAATACTGTGTGGCTGTGCGCACAAGTCAGGCGCTTGCCTTCGGTTTTCAGGATATCCCTGATGCCAAAAAGAGGCAAAGCCAGATTTTGCTCTACCAGCATTTGACCGATATCGTGCATGACAATTCCAGACTCATCACCCGGGACTTTGAAACGGTCTTTTATGATGCGGATAATTTCTTTGAAATCGAAACCGGAGTGAGTGTGCTGAATCCTTACCAGGTCTGGCTTGCCGAGGGTGTAACTCTGGCGCCAAACGTGGTCTTGGATGCATCTGGAGGGCCGATCGTGATCGACTGCGAGGCGCGAGTGATGGCTGGCAGCGTGATCCAGGGTCCGGCTTATATTGGAAAGAAATCCGTGGTCAAGATCGGAGCCAAAATCTATCCAGGCACCAGCATCGGACCAGTCTGTAAAATCGGCGGAGAAGTAGAGGATAGCATCTTTCAGGCTTATTCAAACAAGCAGCACGACGGCTTTCTGGGCCATGCCTTTATCGGCGAATGGGTAAATCTTGGCGCCGGTACCAACGATAGCGATCTCAAAAATACCTACAAAAACGTGAATACCTATGACTACCAGAGCCAAAGTGTGATCGATAGCGGCAGTCAGTTTATGGGCTGCGTGCTGGGTGATCACGTGAAAACCGGCATCAATACCAGCCTCAATACCGGCTTGGTAGTGGGCACAGGCTCCAGTATTTACGGTAGCAAACTTTTCAGCGGCTTTGTCCCGGATTTTTCCTGGGGCGAAGCAGAGAGCTTGACAAAATACCGCTTTTCAGCATTTTGCGATACAGTAGCTATCGTGAAACAGCGCAGAGGACTCAGCCTTAGCGAAAATGAACAAGTGCTGCTTAGACAAATCTCTGGAGAATAAATGCAAGAATATATAGAAGTTGAATTTCGTACCGGCAGAATGGGGTATTATCTGAATCCCCATGACCTACCTTTGCAGCCGGAAGACCTCATCATCGTAGAAGTGGAACGCGGTGAAGACATTGCCCAGATCGTCCACATGGCAGCTTTGCGCGAGGGAAAGGATGTGCCCGATGCCTCCGAAAGGGTGTTTAAAATTAGCCGTAATGCCAATAGCAGTGATCTGGAAAAGCTCAGAAACATAGATTATGAGGAGAGTAAAGCCGCCAGTACCTTCAATGACATCCTGCAGCGTTATCCCTTTGAAATGAAGCTGATCGAAACTATATATCAATTTGATGGCAATAAACTTACCTTCTTTTTTACCGCGGATGGCAGGATAGATTT
>Ga0265295_1008642_pt1 | contig 11237 bp, 11 predicted proteins | sample Munlansysbiofilm_FD_192503 | JGI IMG/M metagenome (GOLD analysis project Ga0265295, IMG submission 192503) | Leachate microbial communities from a municipal landfill in Southern Ontario, Canada - Methane capture system biofilm | ecosystem: Engineered > Solid waste > Landfill > Unclassified ... | reverse complement strand
TACCTACAACAATTATCGAAGAACTCACCAAGCGCATCGAAACTGGGATAGATGCATGAGTATTGAACCAACCAGCCCAACAAAATAATCCACCGGACGGCTTTCAGCCGCCGGTGATCCTTACGTTGGGCTGCATCGCATCTATCAAAAAAAGGAAAGTATGTTGTTTGACATTAATAACCATATTGTAAAAATTACAGACGCAAAAATAGATGCAGTGGTAAAACCTGCATTTAAGTTTTTTGAAGGAACTCCATACTTCCAACTTAATAATCTACCCAGTTTTAATGGCGCTGGCGTGTATGCCCTATTTTTAAAATCGACAGAAGGTACGTGCTATGAGGGTAGCTTGCCCTCGATGCATCCTATCTATGTTGGCAAAGCAGTACCTTCAGGATCAAGACAAGGCTTAAGAAGTGGTGACGGGGCTGCATTGAGGTCACGGCTCAAGAAACACCTCCGAAGCATAGACCAGGCTGAAAATCTAAAAAACGAAGATTTTCTTTGTAGGTTTATGATTCTGCAAGGTAGAGCAACGGATATGATAAGTGCGATGGAGTCTTACCTAATTAGGCAGTATGGGCCGCTATGGAATTCATACATTGATGGATTTGGTATTAACGCTCCAGGTGCGGGAAGGTATAATCAATCCCCATCAGAGTGGGACACCCTACATAGTGGACGATACTATGCAGCGCAGCTTACAGGGCAGCCCAGAGAAATTGAGGTGATTATGCAGAAAATAAGAGCATATAAACCCCCAAAGCGAGTAGATTAGACGAATGAAAAAACTAAATTCAATAGAACTTTTTGCTGGTGCAGGTGGGCTTGCGATTGGGCTTCACGAGGCAGGATTTTCGCCTAAAGCTATTGTCGAGTTTAACAAAGATGCCTGCCAAACTATTCGTTCAAATAAATTATTTAATTATGGATCAGGTTTATATGAAGGAGATGTTTCGTTATTTGACTATTTAAGTGTCAACGAAACTATTGATCTTATTTCTGGCGGCCCACCTTGTCAGCCATTCTCGTTAGGCGGAAAAGCAAAGGGGCATAGCGATTCAAGAGATATGTTCCCAGAGGCAGTTCGTGCAATCCGCGAAAAGAAACCCCGTGCATTTGTATTTGAAAACGTAAAAGGCTTACTAAGAAAGAACTTCTTCGAATATTTTGAATACATTATTTTGCAGTTGCAGTACCCATCTATAGCCAAAAAATCAAAAGAAGAATGGCTGGAACATCGTGCGAGGCTTGAGCGCTACCATACCCAAAGCAAGCATACAGAGCTTGAATATAATGTGGTTTATCGTTTAGTGAATGCGGCTGATTATGGTGTTCCGCAAAAAAGGGAGCGAGTATTCATCGTTGGCTTTCGCTCAGATATCGATGCTAAATGGACATTCCCAGAGCCGACTCATTCAGAAGACGCATTATTTTGGGATAAGTGGATAACCAAGAATTATTGGTCAAGACACAAAATTAAGACCCCTATTTTAAATGACAAAGAAATAAAAGCGTCAGAAAGGTTGCGTGCCAAGTATGGGATGTTCGAGCCGCAGAGTAAGCCATGGGTTACTGTTCGTGATGCGCTTTCAGATCTTCCAGATCCAAAATCTGCACGGGCGAAATCATACAATCATCATGAATTCAAAGATGGAGCAAAAATCTATCCTGGCCATACTGGAAGTTATATTGATGAACCTTCGAAGGCACTAAAAGCTGGCGGTCACGGAGTGCCCGGCGGAGAAAATATGATTCGATTTGAAGACGGAAGCGTGCGCTATTTTACTGTGCGAGAAAGCGCAAGAATACAAACATTTCCTGATTCTTATAAATTCCAAGGTGCATGGGGAGAGGTGATGCGCCAACTTGGAAATGCTGTACCAACAGAGCTAAGTCGCAAAGTCGGTCAGTCAATTTTTCATGCTCTTAAAACCAAGAAAAGCACTTAACAAAGCGCTGCACTCGGACAATTTTTACGCTGCGCTCCAAAATTGCTGGTGAGCGCGGCGTTATATTTTGTAAGGAGTGATCCTCACCATGACTAAAAAGACACAACATATTGTAAAGAATCCAAGTCCCCCTGTGTCAGGATAGATGTCGCCTCTAGTCGAGAGACTTTGTGTTAATCTACGGGGCAAAAGAGAGGACGGCATAGGCAATGAAAACCAAGTACTCTAAAGAGTTTAAAGAGAGCATAATTGCCCGGCTTTTGCCGCCGCAGAATGCTAGCGTGTCGGACGTGTCCCGAGAGACTGGGGTGCCTAAAGATACCCTTTATACCTGGCGAATTCAGTATCGCAATTCACAGAACCGTCCGATTGCTGGTTCTGGTCGTCGAGCTGATAAGTTCACCAACGAAGAAAAGTTGGCCATAATAATCGAGACTGCCGGTCTCAACGAACTGGAACTGGGCAAATACTGTCGCCTTAAGGGGCTCTATCCCGAACAGATTTCCGGTTGGAAGAAATCCATCATTCAAGGAGACGGCGCCGATACAAAAAAAGCAGACCGCGAGCAATCGCGCAAACAGAACCAAACTATCAAGAACCTTCAGCGCGAGCTACAACGTAAGGAAAAGGCACTAGCTGAAGCGGCTGCGTTGTTGGTTCTGCAAAAAAAGTTCCAAGCGCTCTGGGAGGATCCCGAGGACGAAAAATCGAACTCCGAGAGCGCCAAGAAATGATCTGTTTAATTGAAGATGCCTGCGCCTCTGGAGCGCGCTTGACCAAGGCCTGCCAGATTGTCGGACTATCACCACGAACCATACAACGCTATCGTCAGGGTGGAACCATTAAACCTGATGGTCGCAAAGCCGCCGCTGTTGGCCGAGTGCCTGCGAACCGCCTGAGCAATGAAGAACGCCAAGAGGTTTTAACAACTGCCAATCAGCCACAATACGCCCATTTGCCGCCCAGCCAGATCGTGCCCGCACTGGCCGATGACGGTTGCTATCTGGCCTCGGAATCAACTTTCTACCGGGTATTACGTGAAGAGAAACAGCTGAAGCATCGTGGTCGGGCCAAAGCTCCCACGCGTAAGCGACCTGAACCGTTTCAGGCCACAGCCCCCAATCAACTCTGGAGTTGGGATATCACGTATTTATCAACAACCGTCAAAGGGATCTATTTTTATCTGTACCTGATTATGGACGTTTATAGCCGCAAGATTGTCGGTTGGGATATCTACGCCGAAGAATCCGCTAAACATGCTGGCAATATCTTCAGCAAAGCTTACTTACGCGAAGGGATCGCGGGCAATGCGCTGGTTCTGCACTCCGATAATGGTTCGCCGATGAAGGGCGCAACCATGTTGGGAACTCTGCAGAAACTTGGTGTAACACCGTCATTCAGTCGTCCATCGGTCAGCAACGATAACCCCTACTCAGAATCGCTGTTTAAGACACTGAAATACCGCCCGTGTTTTCCTGAGAAGCCCTTCGACTCACTGGAGGAAGCTCGGGTATGGGTTGCCGGATTCCAGCAGTGGTACAATGAAGAACATCGGCACAGCGCAATAAAGTTTGTGACCCCAGGGCAACGCCACCGTGGTGAAGATGTTGCGATCCTGGCACAACGGAAAACCCTTTACGAAAAGGCAAAAGCGGCATGTCCGCAACGATGGTCAGGAAGCAGCCGCAATTGGGATCATTTGGAAACGGTAAGTCTGAATCCTCTGAAAAAACCGATTCAGGAGGAGACCACAATCAAGCGCAAAGCGGCATAGAAAAAACGACATCTTTATTGACAACGATCGCGAGTGCATGTTCTCTTGGTACTGGCTAGCTGATCTGTGTGCCGATGAAGAGATTGAATTCATCCTCGGTCATGCGCTTTATATGCGCGCCATTCATGGTGGCAAGGCTAAAAACGATCGGATCGATTCGCACAAGATTGCAGTGCTAATGCGAGGCGGATCTTTCCCGCTGGCCTACGTCTATCCTAAATCCTTACGTGCAACCCGTGACCTGTTGCGTCGTCGTAATCATCTGGTGCGTAAAAAATCTGAGCTGGTTGCCCATATCCAGAATACAGCGACTCAATACAATTTACCTGAACCACTAGGGCGGATCTCCAAACCGAGTGAGCGGGGCGATCTGCTGAGCAAATTTCCCGATCTGGTGGTGCGTAGAATGGTAGAGATTGATCTACTCACCATTGAGCATTACGAACAGTTGCTTGATACGTTGGAGCGGCAACTTGAACACCTCACCGAACGCCAAGCACCGATTGAACTGGCACTGCTAAAAAGCATCAACGGTGTCGGTCGTATTCTCGGCATGGTGATGCTTTATGAGATCGAAGACATCGGTCGCTTTCCTCGGGTGCAAGATTTTGTTTCATACTGCCGACTCGTTAAGCCGGAAAAACAATCGAACGGCAAAAGCTATGGTCACAGCGGCAAGAAGATCGGCAATGCTCATTTGCGCTGGGCTTTTGGTGAAGCGGTCATACTGATGCTTAAAGGCAACAAGCCTCTTCAAGCTCAATTACAAAAACTGGCTAGCCGACACGGCAAAGGAAAAGCCTTGGCAATTCTTGCGCATAGATTGGGCCGCGCGGTTTATTACATGCTTAAAAATCAGGTGCCTTTCGATCAGGAACGCTTCATGCGTAATTGCACCTGAACGGAGGAGGCGGATCAGCCTGACCATCTAACTGGATGAAACAGGCTCAGGAGCTTGCCAGCGGTCCATGTGAAGCACAAACTTCTGGGTAATATAGCCTGTAATCTGGCCGCTTAAGATGCTTTTATAGCCCTCATCCTGTTGTTTTGATTGGAGGTCCGTCTCGCTCCAACATATTCGCGCGATGATCCAAAGGAGTCAGCGCCGGATTCTGCCTCTTCCCCGAGCCCGCTACTAACTGTGGTCAGCGTAAGCTGCTGAACCGCGTTGTCTTGAATGGGACGGTATAAGGGCACGCAAGTGTTTCCAGGTGGCGAAGTGAGATTGAGCAAAAGCTCAACCCTTCGCATCAAGAGCCTCGATAAGTGTTTGGAGCAGAATTCGAATCTGCAGCCAGTTATGAAGCCAAAGACAGAACCCGGATGACTCTGGTTGATCAGTCGCTTTTCAAAGAACCAAAAGAACTACCTTTTTGCGTTAATGGACTTTTTTATTCTTGACGGCCGGGGGCCTGATAAGTGTAAGATGTCCTCCGACTTGCCCCGATTCCACGGTCTGGATTCTTGGCAAATTTGAAACGGATGCCGCGATGGGCACTCCATAAGCTGATTCGAAGGGCTGAAAACACATGGTTAGCGTCGGCATCGACATCGGTTCCACCGCCACCAAGGCGGTGGTTTTTGACGGGGGCATACGGGGCAGGGCGGTGGTTCCCACCGGTTGGGAGCCTCGAGAAGCGGCTCTCAGCGCCCTGCGGGATGCGCTGCTTCAGGCCGGCATAGCCGAAGGGCAGGTGGGCGGCATCGTCGGCACGGGCTATGGTCGGATTTCCCTGCCCATTTTCGACCGCCGGGTTACCGAAATTACCTGTCATGCCCGGGGTGCCCACCATCTCTGTCCGGCAACGCGCACGGTGATCGATATCGGCGGCCAGGACAGCAAGGTGATCGCTCTCGACGAAGGGGGCATGGTCAGCGATTTTATCATGAACGATAAATGCGCTGCCGGCACCGGGCGTTTTTTGCAGGTGATGGCCGGAGTGCTCGACGAAACCCTCGATGGACTGGGGTCCCTGGCGGCAGGGGCCGAGCCGGTTTCCCTTTCCAGCATGTGCGCGGTCTTCGCCGAGTCGGAAATTATCGGGCTGCTGGCCAAAGGGCTGGAAAAAGAACGCATTGCCGCCGGCATTCTCGACACCATCGCCCGGCGTGTGCAGGGTCTGGCCGGGCGGATAGCGTTGCGGGATACGGTGACCTTCACCGGCGGGACGGCAAACAATCCCGCCATCTGCCGGGTTATCGCGGCACATCTTGGCGTAAAACTCCATGTACCTGAAGATCCGCAATTCGTGGGAGCGCTTGGAGCGGCCCTGATTGCCGCGGATTGATATCAACTCGAACGGGAGATAAGGGATGTCTTTGACGCAAACGGTAGCCTTTCAGAGAATTGCCACCATAAGGGAGCGCAGCGTCATTGCGCTGAAGGAGTCCAAGGAAACCGGCTTGAAAGTGGCGGGCACCTACTGTCAGTATTCGCCGGCAGAGCTCATCGTCGCTGCGGGGGCGGCCGCCGTCTCCCTGTGCGGCACCAGCCAAACCCCCATTCCGGCGGCGGAGAAGGTTCTGCCTCGCAACCTCTGTCCGCTGATCAAGTCGAGCTACGGGTTTGCCGTGACCGACACCTGTCCTTTTCTGTATTTTGCCGATCTGCTGGTGGCCGAAACCACCTGCGACGGGAAAAAGAAAATGTATGAACTGCTCGGCCAGATTAAACCCCTGCATCTCATGCAGCTGCCCCAGGTGCAGAACGAGACGGCTTTGGATTCCTGGATTCTTGAATTGAAGCGGCTCAAGGAAAGACTCGAAGACAGTTTCGGCGTGGAGATCACCCCGGAGCGCCTGCGGGACGCCATCCGCCTGCTCAACGAGGAGCGGCGTTCCCTCAAAGAGCTGATGGACATGTGTCGTTTGAAGCCGGCACCCATCAGCGGCATGGAACTGCTGACTGTGCTGCACAACACCGGCTTCAACATCGACCGCCGGGACAATATCGCCCTGATGGATCAATTGACCGCCGAGCTGCGCAGGCGCGCCGCTGCGGGCATTTCACCCTTTACGGAGGCAACCCCCAGGGTTCTGCTGAGCGGGGTGCCCATCGGTATCGGATCGGACAAGGTGGTCAAGCTGGTGGAAGAGTGTGGCGGCAGTGTGGTTGGATTCGAGAACTGCACCGGCTACAAAAAACTCGACCCGGTGGACGAGGCGGGAGATCCCCTGGTTGCCGTGGCCGAACGGTACCTTCGCGTGCCTTGCTCCTGTATGTCTCCCAACCCGGGACGTTTTGAGTTGGTCAAGCGATTGGTCGAAGAATTCCAGGTCGATGGCGTCATTGACCTTACCTGGCAGGGCTGCCATACCTTCAATATCGAATCCCACGCTCTCAAGCAGTTTGTTCAGGAACGGTTGAACCGTCCGTTTCTGCAGATCGAGACCGACTACTCCGAATCGGACACCGAGCAACTCAAGGTGCGCATCGAGGCATTCCTGGAAATTCTCGCCCGGCCCCGGTAACTCCCCCCTTGGGCCTAATTGGCGGAACCAAGCTGCATTCAGAGGAAGGGCGGTCTGGCAACCGTCCTTCCTCTTCTTTCAAATCCACATGGTCGGTTCGGCCCTGGCGTGACCGGGTCGGGCTTATGACTCGTCCTGGCCGGTCGCCGGATCCGCGTTGGGGATGGCGGCCTCCTTTTATTACAGAACAACCAAATGTTTTTCTCCCAGCGTCGTGGTTCGGCCGACCATGGCCGCCGACGGACAGCCGCGTTCCTTGAGGGCCGCCAGGATCGCTTGCGCCTGGTCGGCGGGTGCGCAGAGCAAAATACCGCCGGACGTCTGGGGATCGAGAACGAGCATCTTACGCGCATAGGCGAGATCCGGGGCGAAATGGCTGACCGCCTCCACATGGTCCAGGTTGCGGAAACAGGCTCCGGGGATGCAGCCGGCTTCCAGCAGATCCAGGGCCCCCGGCAGGGCTGGAATCCCGGCCGTGTCGATTTCGATGCTGACCTGGCTTGCCTGGGCGATATTGAGGGCGTGGCCCAGCAGGCCGAAACCGGTGATGTCCGTCGCGGCGCGGATGCGGAATTCCTGCATGATTTCCGCCGCAGAGCGGTTGAGTTGCTTCATGGAATCGAGGGCGCGCCCATAGTCGGCTGCGGAGGCCTGGCCGAGCCGCTGGCCGGCGACCAGCGCCCCGGTGCCGAGGGGTTTGGTGAGGATCAGTACCTGATCCGGGACGGCATTGGCGTTGTGGATGACGCGCTCGGGATGGACCATCCCCGAAACGGCCAGACCGTATTTGGGCGGATAGTCGGCGATGGAGTGCCCCCCAACCAGAACACCGCCGGCTTCCTGGATCTTTTCCTGGCCGCCGCGGATGATTTCATGCAGCACCTCGTAAGGAATGCCGGAGGCGGGAAACATGACCAAATTCATGGCGGTCAGTACCTTGCCGCCCATGGCGTAGACGTCGCTAAGGGCGTTGGCGGCCGCTATCTGCCCGAAATCGTAAGGGTCCGAGCAGATGGGCGGGAAAAAGTCCGTGGTCTCGATAAGGGCAATTTCATCGGACAGGCGATAAACGCCGGCGTCGTCGCCGGTGCCGAGGCCCACCAGGAGGTTGGGCTCGGTCTGGGCCGGCAAGCGGCCGAGGGCGTCGAACAGCACTTCCGGCGGCAGTTTTGCCGAGCAGCCGCCCTGTTCCACGGTGCTGAGGAGATCGAACCGGGGCGGATTTTTCCCGTCAGGTCCATGCACGGCAAAATCCAGGCCCTTTTCTTTCAACAGCCCGCCTGCCTGCTCCAGCATCTGTTGGGGCAGGGTGATGGCCATGCCGCATTCCGAGGAAATTTCCTTTGGCACCGCGATGACCGTGCAATCGATGTGGTGGGAGCGAAGCACTTCTTCGCCCTTGATAACGGCACGGGTGGAGGTGAACAGCAAGGTGACATTCATGGTTGCAGGCATTCCTTTACCGCCTTGAAAAAATAGGCAAAATCATCCGCCGTATGGTAGCGGGAGACACCAACCCGCAGGGAGCCGCCGGGAAAGGTTCCGAGGGTGCGATGGGCCAGGGGCGCGCAATGCAGGCCGACCCGGGTTTCGAGCCCCCACTCGGCGAACAGTCTCTGGCCCAGGACCGCGGAGTCGTGTTCGGGATGCAGCAGGGAGAAAACATCGCCCTGATCCTCAAACCGTTCCGCGCAGATTACTTTAAGGCGGGGAAGGGTTTTCAGTTCTTCGATAAACCGGCCGAATTCCTGCCGCGAATGGCGGCAGTCCACCGGTTCCTGCAGGGCGGCCAGCAGGCCGTAGATGCCGGCGATATTCGGGGTCCCCGCTTCGAAGCGATCCGGCGTAAAATCGGGCATCTCGAAATGTTCCGAAGCGCTGCCGGTGCCTCCGTAGATCAGGGGTTCCAACCCGGCCGCATCCCGCAGAAACAGACCGCCGATCCCCGTCGGGCCGAGCAGGGCCTTGTGGCCAGTGAAGGCCAGAAAGTCCAGGTGCCAGTCATCGACCCGGATGGGAATGGAACCGAAGGACTGGCTGGCATCCACCAAAAGCGGCACCTGGCCGAGACGCTGCTTGATTTCCGCTAAAGGTTGAATAACGCCGTTGACGTTGCTCTGGTGGTTGATCACCGCGAGGAGGGTATCCGCGGTGAGAAGTTTTTCGATCCCATCGGGGTCGATGCGGCCGTCGGAATGGTGGGGCAACACCTCGAATGTGGCACCGCAACGCGAGGCCAGGGCCGAAAGCGGCCGGGTGACGGCATTGTGCTCCAGGGGCGAGATGAGCACCCGCCCGCGTCCGGTGAGAAGACTTCTGAGAACCAGGTTGATGGCGTGGGTGGCATTGGGCGCGAATAAGAGGTTGTCCGCCGCGCGGGCACCCATGCGTTCGGCGAGCAGATCGCGGGTTTTCTCCACGGTTCTGGAGACGTCCAGGGCCCGGGTGTAGGCGCTACGGCCATAGGGGCCGCCTACCTCGTTGAGATAGCGGGCCATGGCCGCGGCCACTCCGGGCGGCTTGGGAAAGGACGTGGCGGCATTGTCAAAATAGGTTAAGAGGTCCATTGCAACACTAAAGGGTTATGATGCGATTGGCGCTGGAGAGTTGCTGCAGAATGTCGTACATGTTGGAAATGGTGCCGACCGCAATCTTGTTTTTCAGATCGAAATAGTCGACGCAGGTACCGCAGATCAGCAGCGAGACCCCCTGCCTGGCCAATTCCTCCAGGGCCGGCACCGTGGGGGCCCCTTCGGCGGCGGCAAAAACGCCGGCATTGTAACACAGGATGGCAGCCGGAGGAGGGGCGATGTCCTTGAGGGTATTGAGGCAAGCCTGCAGGAGTATTTTCCCAAGTTCCTCCGAACCGGAACCCATGCCTTGATTATGGATCACGACCACCGTTCCACCCGCCGAGGATGGCGGGGAACAATAGGCGGCGGCATCGGCCAGAACGGTCGTAACGGCGGCCTTGGTCAGGGTGATGGTGTGTTCTCCGTTTGTGCTGGAAAGTTCGGGAGTCGTTCCATGATCCTTGAGAAAGCGCATCAGGTTTTCGCAGGAAAGCTCGTTATCGATCAGCACCTGAAGGCGCTCTCCTTCGGCCATGCCTTCCAAGGCCTTTTTGGTCAGCATCAGGGGTTGGGGGCAGCGCAGCCCGCGCGCATCGATGGTGTGGTCCTTCATCATTTTCTCCCTTGTCATCCGGTTGGAGCAGTTCCTGTCTTACTGCCTGGATTGTAGTTTTATTAGGGCCTGAATTCAACTTGTAAGTGCAACTCTATCTCTTTGGTTTAAGAGCAAGCTGCGGTAGACTCCTAGCTTTTCTCTCACCGACCAAAGTTAGAGGAACACTATGAAGACATACACGCAGCTTACTCAAGAGGAACGATACCAGATTTACGCCCTTAAATCAGCAGATCATACTCCAGCTGATATCTCTAGAATTCTTGGTCGAAGTAAGTCAACGATTGGCCGTGAACTAAAGCGTAACGAAGGGCTTAGAGGCTATCGCCCCAAACAAGCTCAGAAACTGGCTACAAGTCGAAGACAAAACAAGGTTCCTCGTCTGCTATCGTCACACTGGGCCCGCGTAAAAGAGCTCTTGCAAGAAGATTGGAGCCCAGAGCAGATAAGCAACTGGTTGCGCCGTGAAGAGTCCATCAATGTTAGCCATGAATGGATATACCACTTTATCCTTCAGGACAAGCACGCTGGAGGTAACCTTTATACACATTTGCGTTGCCAGAAGCAACGCAAAAAACGTTATGGCTCCCCAGATCGCCGTGGGCAGATCAAAGCACGTGTCTCCATTGATGAACGACCAACTGAAAAGAGGGGGGGGTCGAGTCTTTGCTTGACTCTTAAAACCCTTTCCTTTATATAAATTGTCATGGCTAGACCTCTACGAATTGAGTATCCCAATGCCTGGTATCACGTCATGAATCGGGGCAGACGCGGGGAAAATATTTTTGCAGACCAGAAGGACTATGACGTTTTTCTTGCTGTTCTGCAGGAGAGTTCGGAAATGTTCGGCGTGC
>Ga0265295_1008641_pt1 | contig 11237 bp, 9 predicted proteins | sample Munlansysbiofilm_FD_192503 | JGI IMG/M metagenome (GOLD analysis project Ga0265295, IMG submission 192503) | Leachate microbial communities from a municipal landfill in Southern Ontario, Canada - Methane capture system biofilm | ecosystem: Engineered > Solid waste > Landfill > Unclassified ... | reverse complement strand
CGTCTGCTAGTGCCTCTAGCTGTTGACACCAATGCTAAGTGGCTTGAGAGAAAATATGTTTCGTGGGAAGATTTGGAACAACAAAATGAAGTTGATGAGGAATTTACAGAAAATTTTTGACGGTATCCACCTCTGCCATACCTATGAGGTCAGTGACACGATCTTTGGCAATATCTGCCATTGTTTTATCTCTATGGATTACAACATCATATGATTTGTCGATGCAGTCATTCAAATCGCCACTATCACAAAGACCTTCAGAAATTAGAAATGCAATTGCTTCTTGTTGGTATGCTGTTTGACCCTTTATTTTAAAGAGCTTTGCATTGAGTTGTTGGAGATTATCGTGTTCATGTATTTCAAAGATGGTTTTATCATCCCATTCCCAATCTGTTATAAACACTTCTGCACTGTCATCTGATGAGAGAACTTTTCTGATTTGTTGGTTAAGGAATGATGAATCACAAGGAAGGGAAACCCATTCTCCTACTAAATTTTCTTTTATATACTCTGAGAAATTTGTTACAAAGACCCTTAACATCGCACTTGCTCCGTTTTCTGGATGATACCGAAAAATGACAGCCAGGGGAAGCCGATGGGGTTTTATAAAGAAAATTTTAATTTATCTGATGTGGGTGGGAAGAGTGACACAAATTTTTTCAAATCGATTTTTTTAGGTATGTTTTGTGCCTGTTGCAACCTCTGGAAAATGGTATATTTGTAAGGGTGTTTCAAAGGAAAAATATATAATTTTATAAATTACCCCATATTGGGAATGACAGAAAAAATCGGTTGATTAGGGACAAAAACTACATTTGGTATTTAGTAAATAGTATTTTATTGCTTTTTTCTCATCAAACTATGGAAATTTATAAGTGACCTCATATAAATAATTTAAAAATATGGGAGCATTTTATGAAAAAAGCTACGTATACACTACCAGTTGAGTTTCTTGAAGTATTTGATGTTGTAAAAAATATTTACAAACTAAGTAAATCTCAAATAATTGAAGCATCACTTATCAATTCATTTAAACTGATGGAAGAAGATTTGAATGAACCTGACTCAATGCCTGTGCCAAAAAAATATCCAAATACAATTCCTGTCACTGTCAATCTTAATGACTATGTGTTAGACAGGTTAAACGATTATTCTGAAAAGCTTGATATTAAAAAAAGCCATCTTGTATACGCAAGTTTAAAATATACATTGTGGCAAGAGCAATATGATCAAAAGTTTTTAGACCAAGAGATTGATGAGTTGATGAAGGTTGTTGAGGATTGTTGGAATAGTAAGGAAGATTAGTCCTTACTATAATTCTCCAACCATTTTGCTACTTCCTCAGTTTTGTAAAGAATAGTTTTTCCATTAGTTATAGTGTGTGGAAGAGGATCTCTAATTTTTGATCTAAGTGATTTTTGTTGAGCTTGAGATAAACCAAATCTATCTTCAAATTGTTTAGTGTTGATGAAAGTTTGAGGTTGCTCTAGTTTTTTCTTTAGCTCATATACATCTCGTTTGAGTTTTGTAATCAGCTTATCTGCATCTATCTCTTCTTTTGATTCTAATTGGAAATGTTGCAACTGAATAAACAGATCAACCATTTTAAGAATTTCAGAACCATTTGTTTTGAATTTGGAGAATAAATAACTTACTTGACCATCAAGCCAACTATCAAGTGTTTGAAGGTCATTAACATTTGAATCTAAAAAATCAAAGATGACAAATAAAAATGATTTTCCAAATTCATTTTTATTTATCATCTCATCTAAGAAGATTTTGTTGTTATCAGATAGTCTATCTAGTATCTGCTCAATATGTAGTTTTTCTTTTTGGTAAGAGTTGTCTATTCTGTTGTTAAATTCTTGTCTTGATTCCATGAAGATATTATGTCAAAAAATAGTGAAAATTACATAAAAAAGTACAATATGAGTTACATAACTTTCTCATAACCTAATTTTTGAGTTGATTTTTTTATATAAGAATTTTTAATATGAAGTTTTGAAATTTTTGAAGTGAAGATTTTTATTGAACTCTTTGAAAGTCCCTATTTTATGGTGCGGACGGAGGGATTTGAACCCTCACACCTGTTGGCACCACCCCCTCAAGATGGCGTGTCTACCGTTCCACCACGTCCGCATAACATTAAAAAATCACATTCCCCTCAAGATAGCGTGTCTACCAATTCCACCACGATCGCGTGTTGTAAGAAAAAATTTAACCCCGAAGGGTTAAAGAGGAGTACTTAAAGATTAACCTAAGTACGGGTTAGCGTAAAGTGCGATCAACGCAATTACAAGTGCATAGATAACTTGCGCTTCGATCATCGCTAATGCGATAAACATCGTAGTCATAAGTTTAGCACCTAAACCTGGGTTACGTGCAGTACCAGCGATTGTAGCAGCAGCAGTATGACCCATACCGATAGCTCCACCAAGTGCAGCAAGACCAAGTCCAAGACCTGCAGCGATCATTGAGTACGCTTTTAAAGTTTCGTTTACTACTGCTTCTTCAGCACCAAACGCAGCAGCTGTTAATGCTACTAATACGAAAAGAATTTTTTTCATAATGTTTCTCCGAAATTAATTACAAACCCGTTCGGCTCACGTAACTATATTGCTATAGCAACCTAAACATAAATGCCTAGATTTCCCTACTAGAAATTTGACTGAGCGAAGTGTATACAAAAAAATCTAAATAATTCTTTAAATGAGGAACTATTTTACGAAAAAATACTTACATGCCATGAAATCTATGGCATGTAACCCCTAAGCACGCCCTAAAGAGATCTTATTCCCTTTAAATTCCAAAATCTCAACGTTGATTTTATCTCCCTCTTTGAGTACGTCGGAGACTTTATCGACACGTCCCTCGGAGAGTTTGGAGATATGGATCAACCCGTCGGTTCCATCAGGAAGTTCTATAAAAGCGCCAAAATCGACAATTTTTTTCACGATCCCTTCGTATTTGCCGCCCACTTCGTATTTTATCTTCGGAGCTTTGGGGGTATTGACAATATTTTCAATATGTTCTCTTGCCCCCGCAACGCCCGTTTTGTTTTTTCCTGTAACTTTGACTTTTCCCTCTTTTTTGTCGATGTCGATCGCAACTTCAAACTTCTCTATGATCTCGCGGATCGTTTTGCCCGCTTGCCCTATAACGTCTCCGATAAAGCTAGGATCTATATGGAAAAAGTCGGTACTCGGAAGAACACCGTCGTTAAATTTGATCTTCTCCTGGGCACCGAGCATAATATCGATAATATGCGCACGCCCCTCTTTTGCCTGATACAATGCTTCTTTGAGCACCTCTAAACTGATACCGCCGAGTTTGATATCCATCTGCATCGCGGTGATACCGTTTTTAGAACCCGTGACTTTAAAGTCCATATCGCCATCATGATCTTCAAGCCCCATAATATCGGAGAGGATAGCATATTTCTCCCCCTCGCTTACCATACCCATTGCAATCCCCGCAATGGTGTCGCTTGTTTCGATATCCGCCGCTTTAAGTGCCATATACCCGCCGCATACCGTCGCCATAGAGGAGGAACCGTTCGATTCGAGTATCTCAGAAACCAAACGGATCGTTCTGCCCTCAAGCGCAACGATAGGCTCTAACGCGCGTTTTGCAAGGTTTCCGTGTCCGAGTTCGCGGCGCTTCACCCCCGTAATAGGGGAAGCTTCCCCCACGCTAAAACCGGGAAAGTTATAGTGCACCATAAAGTTTTCGTTTTGCGTGCTCTCATCGGTGAGATTCTCAAACATCTGACCGTCTTTCACACCACCGAGAGTAAGCACCACAAGTGCCTGCGTCTGCCCTCTTGTGAAAAGGCACGAAGAGTGCGCACTCGGTAAAACATTGGTGCTTACAGAGATAGGGCGCACCTCATTCAGTGCTCTTCCGTCGGCTCTTATACGCTCATTGAGAATTTGTGCGCGCACCTCTTCCCTTTTAACCCTTTCGATCGCATCTTTAAGTTCTACTTCCGATGCAACCTCTGCCCATTCCGGTTTTGCAGCCAAAATTCTTTTACGCAGTGCGCGAAGTGCCGTCGAACGCTCCGATTTTGCCATTTGATTCATTGCCGCTTTTACGTCGCTTACGTGATTGTCGCGCACATAAGAGAGCATCTCTTCGTTGAGGGTATGGGCTTTATACTCCAGAGAGAGGGTATCTTTTTTATATGGCATGAACACTTGTTCGTACTGCTTGTTCGCGTCAAAAAGCACCTCTTGCGCCTGTGACAAGATAGCGATAAGCTCCTCTTCTGCGAGGGCATTGGAGAGATGTTTTGATATGCCGCCGCTTGCTACGGCAGGATCCATCATCGGGTCTAGCATGTAGGTGTTTTCAATCTCCAAAGTATCCGAACCGATCGAACGCATCTCGATCATGAGCAGTTCCTCTTTTGTTCCCGAAAGGTAAAGATCAAGCGTCGATCTGCCCAGTTGCGCTAATGTAGGGTTAAGAACTACTTCTCCATCCACTTTTGCCGCACGGATTGCACTCACCGAAGTATCAATCGCTATATCGGAAACATACAGTGCGGCCGAAGCGGCATTGAGAGCAAGTATCTGCAGATCGGCATCTTTATCGACGCTAAATACCATAATCGTAATCTGTGTCGGATAGCCGAACCCTTTTGGGAAAAGGGGACGAAGAGAGCGGTCTACTATTCTCGATGTAAGCGTTTCAAAATCGCTCGGCTTGGTTTCGCGCTTAAAAAATCCTCCGGGGATTTTTCCCGCAGCGTAGGTTTTTTCGATATATTGCACGGTCAAAGGGAGAAAATCGTCCTTGACGACCTCTGTTTCATCGATCACCACCGTTGCCAGAATAACCGTATTGCCCGATTTAAGCCATGCCGCTCCGTTTGCCTGTCGCGCTACTTCGTTAAACGAATACGCCTCTTCTCTATTTTTTAATGCTATCTCTACATCATATTTCATGCCGTTTATTCTCCAAATATTTTTCAATTTTCTCTTCGCTAATCTTATCTAATTCTTCATAATAGAGGGGTGTTTCCACATAATCCTCTATATCGTAAAGACAATAAACATCGTCGCAAAAAGGTTCTAAAAGTTCTAGTACGTCGCTGGGAAGTACGGGAACCGCTATATATACCGCTTTAGGTTTTTGTGCCAGAATCGTTTTTAGAGCCGTCACGAATTTCGATCCCGTTTCGCTCCCCTCATCGACCAAAAGCACAAATTCCCCTTTTACGTTGACAAAACGTCGCCCTTTGCGATATTTGTATATAGAGCTCAAGATCTTTTCTTCGTGTTTACGGTGTGCTTCGCCGTAGATATAGTCGTACTTGATATCAAACGCATCCACCAGCTTTTCGTGGATCACGATCTCTTCGCTCTCACTCACGCGGGCTATCTCGCACTCATCGTTATTGGGGGCAAAAATCGGTTCCGTAAACAAAAAATCGATCTCGTTAGGGTATCTGCCTCGCAAATAAGAAGCAAGTTCGAGCCCCCCCTTGGAGACTGCAATGATTTTCCAATTTTCCTCTTTGAGGCGTTGCATCGGGATCACTTCTTTGAGCCTTAGAGCCGCATCTTCCCTGTTTTTAAGGATATGTTTGTACTGCATACGTCAATTCTCCTTGAGCTTTTCAGGAAGACGCATAGCAAAGTCCGAAGCCCCGCCGCCGCTTCCCATTAAGGGTTTTAACACCACACTTATGTATAAATAACGATCGTAAATCGAGGATGTATCCCCGGTTGCTAGTACAGGACGCACATTCTCTACGTAACGGAGTCCGAAATCCCAACATCTTTTTTTATACATAAAGCCTATCTCGGAACTTTTCTTTTCTCTGTTCTCATAATCGTAATTCATGCTGGCATGATACGAATAATGTTCATTGTAAGTATAACGTGCCGTGGATGTTATATAACTTGTGTAGGGTGTATAGGTAGCGGTTTGTTCTAAAAAAGTGTCTCTGTAAAGATGCGAAAGTGAAAAATTCCAGCTTGCGTCCTTGTATGTGATCTGATTGAGTATTTTTGAAAATGCTTTTTCGTCGTAATTGTAAAAAAAGTTATTGTAATAACTTATCGTATCGCTTAGCTGTACATCCAGTTCGTTCTCAAGCTCGCCAAGTTCGTTGCTCTCTTTGTTGTAGTCTATATTTTGTGCTATACGATGGTAAAGTTTCTGTTTTGCCTCTTGATCGTAAAAATATTGCGTAAAATCGAGTTTGAGAGTATCTTGTACTTCGGAGATCGTATAGAACTCGCATTGGGGTTTCATCTGATTCTCTTTGCGCGCACAAAACGATTCATACTCTTCATAATAACCGTTTTGCGTGTCGCTTCCATGCGCAATCAACGTTGCACCCAGACCAAAAACGTGGGTAAAGTTTTCAAACCCTTTAGCAAGCTGCGTAGAGGCTTTAAGAACATGATGGTTACGCGCATAATAGCCGTTTTCATATTCCCCCGATCTTACCTCTTCATCTCCTGAAAATTTCGAATGCTGCGCATAAAGCTCTGCCGTATATGCCAATTGCAGATACTCATCAAAAAGAGAGGTTTGCAAGGTCAGAGGCACGGCGACATTTGTTTGTATTACACGCTTATTGACTATTCTGTGAATATTGTTGCTTTGAATATCTACATTGTAAAGAAAATGATTACGCAACAATCCATTTAAATAACGATGGTAGTGCAATGTAGGGAGCTTTTGCAAGGTATTTTCATTGCTTTGAAGCGTTAAATCTTTATAATACTTAAAATAGGTACCAAGATAGTTTTGATCACTATTATAAAAACCGTTTATTCTTGAAAGCACCTGCGTAGCCGTAACGGTCTGCGTCGTGTCGTTAGAGGAAAGGTTTAAATAATCGACGTCGTTCATATTGTTAATATCGATATAAAGCCCAGTTTGCGCATCGAAATCCCTAGCAAACCATCCTTGCATTACGTCCTTATTTTCATATTCGAAATTGAATCCGTAATGTTTCTCATTGAGCAGTTCCTGCTCTTGTACATAGGATATCTTTTCTTTAAAAAAACCACTTTTGAAGCTTCCCCGAGAAAGAGGACTGTCTACAAACCTAAACTCTCCATAAATTCCCTCTCCACGCAACGTTCTTATTTGCGGCTTGAGTTCCAAATCCCACCAATTTTGCTCGGCTATATACAAAGGTTGTTCGTAATAAAAACCTTCGCTTCCCGAGATTCCGAAGGTGGGTATAAGCAAACCTGTTCTTCGTGTTTTGTCAAGCGGATAGCCGAAATAAGGGGTATATATCAGGGGAATATCATAAAGATAAAGACGCGCATTGTAGAGGTTTAGCCATTTAGATTCGGTGTTATACTCCGAAGAGGAGAACTCTATCTTCCAAAGAGGATCGATCGGATCGCAGCCGCTTGTAACACCCGCTTCAATTTGCAGATCGTTCTCAAGCGCATACCCGGTATCACCGCTGAGCCACACTTGTGATTCTTTCTCAAGCATATAAAACGGCTGAAAAATACGCTCTTTTTTAGCAATATTTATTTTTGCGTAGGAACCTAAGAGTTTGTACTCGCCGTTATAATTCGCTCGAATATTCTCAAAAAGCTCCAAATCACCGCTCTCTTTATTGTAAAGAGCTCTCTTAGCACTTAAAAAATAGCTTCCGTACACTACGATCACCTCATCGGAGGCTATTACCTTCTCCCCCTCCACGGTTATCGATGTCGCATATATCTCCACCTTTTCTTTGGCATGTAAAAATAAAGCACAAAAAAGAAGCAGAAAAAAAAACTTACGCATTGATTACCAAAGTTTGTGCCGTTTTATCGTGCCATGTTTGGCGTGCAGGATCGAGTAATCCCCATAAAAAGCCCAAATAAAAAAGCATCTCGCTGATAATTCTAAAAATAGCACGATTAAGAGAGCTCAGTACGCTCGGGTTTTGCAAAGTACGTATCTCGATCACGCGGATCTTCATAATGATCTTGCCCAAAGAGCCTCCGTACTGCATCGTAAAAAACGCTTGGTAGATTATCTTTAACGCCATATATTCAAGCACAAAGGTATTTGTTAGGTTGATAACCTCTTCTACGTTTTTTGCCTGAGCAAACGAGTCCCACAACGCAAACATAAGCAAAAAAGAGAGAAGCATTTCGTCTATAAAAAATGCCAAACTTCTCTTTTTGTTATCGGCTAGGCTCAAGCCCTCTCGATGCAGTAAGTTTTCTATCTCTTCATTCATCTACTAGAGTGCCTGATACGCGATATCCGTGCGTAGTTTTTTCCCTGCAAAATGCACTTGCCCGCAGCGCATATACGCTCTATCGCGCGCTTGTTTGATCGTATCGCCAAGCCCCACGCACACAAGAACGCGCCCGCCGTCTGCATAGAGTTTATCATCTTGCAGGCTTACTCCGGCATAAGAGACATGGGTATATTTTTCGATCTCTTCGTGATGCACATCATCTAAAATGATCTCTGCAGGCTTGGAACTTCCGTAAGGGTAATTTTCGCTTGCCATCACTACGCCTACGGCATATTGTTTGGAAAATGCTACTTTTATCTCACCTAAACGGTTCGTAGCGGCTTTTAAGAACATATCGCTCACGCTTGAGGTCATAAGCGGCATAAGTATCTCACACTCGGGATCACCGAAACGTACGTTAAACTCCAGTGTAATAGGTTCCCCTTTGACCACCATAATACCGATAAACAAAACGCCCTCAAAAGGAGCATTCTCTTTTTTCATCCCATCGAGTGTCGGACGGATAATGCGCTCTTTTACTTTTTCATAAAGCACGTCATCGACGAGAGGCGTCGGAGCATACGCACCCATCCCTCCCGTATTTGGACCTTGGTCGTTGTCCATTAAACGCTTATGATCCTGTGCCGCGGGAAGCAAAATAAAATTATCCCCGTCACATACTGCAAACATCGAAAGCTCATAGCCGTCCAAAAACTCCTCGACAATCACTTTTTTCCCTGCGTCTCCGAAGCTTTTACCGCTAAGCATTTCGCTGATCGCAACTTTTGCTTCATCGTGCGTCTGTGCTATGATCACCCCTTTGCCGCCGCAAAGACCGTCCGCTTTTACCACGATGGGCGTGCTTAAAGAGTTTGTGAACTTAAATGCTTCCTCGATCGAATCGGTTTCGATATAACGTGCCGTAGGGATATTGTACTTTGCCAAAAAGTTTTTCATATAGACTTTTGAGCCCTCGAGTCGTGCGGCCGCTTTGCTGGGTCCAAAAATTGTAAGAGAGTGCGATTTAAATACGTCTACGACACCCTCGACCAATGGAGCTTCGGGTCCTACGATGGTGAGTCCAATCCCGTTTTCCTTTGCCCAAAGTGCCAGTTCATTAAAATCTTTGATATTGATGTTGGTTCCAAGCTGATGGGTCGCACCGTTTCCCGGCATGTAAAACAACTCATGCTCTTTTGCTTCGTTTTTAATTGCGCGACCTATCGAAAATTCGCGTGCACCGTTGCCTAAAATCAATATCTTCATAAATATCTCCCTCATTTTATTAGAGCAATGCACCCAAATGCACTACACTCATACAATGAACCCGAGTAGCCGTCTAACACTTAGCCTTGGTTCTCAAAGCCGAACATGAGTGAAGCGAAACAAATCTAACGGCGGCAGCCTCATCGGCATAACCTAAATACCTCAAGCGAGGTCACCGACACACGAAATGTTTACTAGTTCACTAAATAGAAATGTAGAACCCTCATAATATGTAATGACACGAACTACCCAGATTATTTTTTCAATTATACATAAGCGATACTTGGTTTTTCTTTGAGAGAAATCAAGTATCGTATCAATTATTTTCAACTAATGGCATGTAAGAGTTTTACATGCCATAGATTTTTATTCCCACTCGATAGTAGCGGGCGGTTTGGAGGAGATGTCGTAAACGACGCGGTTGATTCCGTTTACCTCGTTAATGATACGGCGAGAGATTCTCTCTAAAAGGTCGTGCGGCAGATGTGCAAAAGTTGCAGTCATACCGTCGACCGCTTCGACGACACGGATACAAACCGTATTGTCGTAGGTTCTGTTATCACCCATAACGCCTACGGACTTCACGTTTAAAAGCACTGCAAACGCTTGCCATGTTTTTGCGTAGTAGCCGCTTGCTTTAAGCTCGTCCAACAAAATAACGTCCGCTTCGCGAAGCAGATCAAGATCGGCTTGGTTGACATCGCCCATGATTCTAATCGCCAGTCCCGGTCCTGGAAACGGATGGCGGTTGATCATAGACTCGGGAAGTCCAAGTTCTAAACCGATTTTACGCACTTCGTCTTTAAAAAGTTCACGCAACGGCTCGATAAGTTCAAAATCCATCCAATCGGGCAATCCGCCTACGTTGTGGTGCGACTTGATAACCTCCGAAGGACCGTTTACGGAGATAGATTCTATAACGTCCGGGTAGAGTGTCCCTTGCGCCAAAAATTTTATCCCGTCGTGTTTTTTTGCTTCCGCTTCAAACACTTCGATAAACGTGTGTCCTATGATTTTGCGCTTTTTCTCGGGATCGCTTATTCCTGCCAAACGCCCCAAAAAGAGATCGCGTGCATCGGCAACCACCAAAGGTGCTTTGAGGTTGACCTTAAATATCTCTTCTACCTGTTGGCGTTCCCCTTTTCTTAACAAACCATTATCAACAAAAACAGGGATCAACTGATCGCCGATCGCTTCATAGAGCATTGCAGCCACAACCGAGCTGTCAACCCCGCCGCTCAAACCGCAGAGAACTTTTCCGTCTCCTACGCGCTCGCGGATTTTTTTGATCTGTTCTTTAAGAAAATGCTCCATTTTCCATTTTTCGGTTACGCCGCAGATGTTTCGTGCAAAGTTGCGAAGCATCAAATACCCCTCTTCGGAGTGTTGTACTTCAGGATGGTATTGCATCGCATAGATACGTTTCTCTTCATTGGCGATCGCTGCATACGGAGAGTTTGCAGATGTTGCGATAGGTGTGAATCCTTCGGGAAGCACATCGACTTTATCGCTGTGGCTCATCCATACGATTCTCTCATCGTCGCAGTCTTTAAAAAGAGGGGAACAATTTGCATCAAGATCCAAAATTTTTAATTCCGCTTTGCCGTACTCATGGTGCGATGAACGGATAACGCTTCCGCCGAAATCCGCAGCAATTCTTTGCATCCCGTAGCAGATACCGAGCACGGGGATACCCATAGTGTAAACACCTTGGTCAACTTCGTAAGCATCTTTGTTGTACACCGAAGAG
>Ga0265295_1008640_pt1 | contig 11240 bp, 8 predicted proteins | sample Munlansysbiofilm_FD_192503 | JGI IMG/M metagenome (GOLD analysis project Ga0265295, IMG submission 192503) | Leachate microbial communities from a municipal landfill in Southern Ontario, Canada - Methane capture system biofilm | ecosystem: Engineered > Solid waste > Landfill > Unclassified ... | reverse complement strand
CCGCCAGAAAAGCACCGGTAATGGAGCCCATGCCCCCCACCACCACCACGGCAAAGGCATCGCCAATAATACGCATGTCCAGACCCAGGCTGGCGGGTTCATTGGGCAATTCAAGCGCACCACCCAGACCGGCCAGAAAAGAACCCAGTGCAAACACGCTGGTAAACAGCCAGGCCTGGTTAACACCCAGCGCCCCCAGCATTTCCTTGTCCTGGGTCGCCGCCCGCACAAACGTGCCCCAGCGGGTATGGTTCAGCAACCACCACAATAACAGCAAGACCAGGGGGCCAATAATAATCAGGAAAATGTTATACGTTGGAAACATGCGTCCCAACACCGGTATGGCGCCTTCCAGCCCCGGTGCCTGCATACCCAGCAAGTCTTCAGGCCCCCATAACCAATGCACCGCATCACTGGCAATCAGTACCAGGGCAAAAGTGGCCAGCAACTGGAACAGTTCTGGGGCCCGGTAGATGCGCCTGAGCAGAAAAATTTCAATAAGTACACCCAGTACCGCCACCACCAGCCCGGCCGCCAGCAGCCCCCCCCAGAATCCCAGTACCGTGCCGCCCAGCCATGAGGTAAGCGAATAGGCCATATAAATGCCCAGCATATACAGGGAACCATGGGCGAAATTGATAATCCGGGTCACCCCGAAAATCAATGACAGCCCGGCAGCCACCAGAAACAGGGATGAGGTGCCTGCCAGCCCGTTCAGTAACTGAACAATTAAACCTGAGACTTCCATGATGGCTTATTCGGCAGAACGCATTTTTTTCACTTCCTCGTCGGAAGGCTGCACGTCTTTGCCATCGACATAGCGGATATCGGTCATGATACCCTTGCCGTCTTTCACATCCAGCCTGCCCACATAGGCACCCATGGTGGACTGGTTGTCAATGTCACGGTATTCAATTTCACCAAACGGGGTGGGCACTTTCAGCCCCTTGAAGGCGTCAATCAGGGCTTCGGTATCGGTAGAACCGGCCTTCTTGATACCTTCGGCCAGTGACATGATCATGGCATAACCCACAATGGAACCGGCACGCGGATAATCGTTGAACTTGTCCTGGTAGGCCTTCAGGAACGCATTGTGTTCGGGCGTGTCAATGGCGTACCAGGGGTAACCGGTCACGAACCAGCCTTTGGGCGTGTCTTCACCCAGCGGGTCCAGGTATTCCGGCTCACCGGTTAACAGGCTGACCACTGGCAGGCCATCAAAGAACTGGCGGGTTTTACCGGCCCGCACGAATTTGGTCAGGTCGGTGCTGAACAGAACATTAAACAGCGCATCGGGCTTGGCATCGGCCAGGGCCTGCACCACGTTACCCGCATCAATCTTGTTCAGGGTTACGGCCTGCTCGGCCACAAACTCTACATCGGGCTGCTGTTCTTTCAGCAATTTTTTGAAAGAATCGATGGCCGACTGGCCATATTCATAGTTGGGGTACACCAGGGCCCAGCGCTTTTTATTCATCTTGACCGCTTCGGGAATCAGCATGGCCACCTTCATATAGGTGGAGTCTCGCAGGCGATAGGTATACCGGTTACCGTTTTCCCAAACGATTTTGTCGGTTAAGGGTTCTCCGGCCAGGAAGAACACTTTTTTCTGTTTGGCGAAGTCAGCCAGTGCCAGCCCGATATTGGACAGGAAACTGCCGGTTAATACATCAACTTTGTCGCGCGTTAACAGTTGCTGGGCTTCACGAATGGCATTGCCCTGGTTGCCGGCATCATCCCGAATCAGGACCTCTACTTTTTTGCCATTCAGTCCACCCGCCTGGTTAATTTGCTCAACGGCCAGATCGATCCCTTTCTTATACGGTTCCAAAAAGGCCGGGATGGTTTTATAACTGTTAATTTCACCAATGCGGATCACATCCTGTGCATATGCCGTTGCAGACACCGACACGGCAAGCAGTGAACCAACACGCCATTGCCAGATTTTTCTGGAAAATGATTTCATCACCATATTTGTAGACTCCCTGCCACACACGATAGACAAGCTGTTTATAAACTTATTACTGAATAATTGGAAAAAAGCGGTTTTAACCTGAAAAAAACGAATTTAGTAGTAATTTACTGCTTTTTGCTTAAGTAAAAGAAGATTGTTTGATTATATTCAAGAAATGATTTTGCTTTCTTTTGTAGAATAACAGATTCTTTTTCAATAACTCCAACAGGTCAATCGTTTATGGCTGCTGCTTTTCTTGAAGGCAAAGTATTAAGTGTCCACCACTGGACAGATCGCCTTTTCAGTTTCACTACTACCCGAGACCAGGCCCTGCGCTTCAGCAATGGCCATTTCACCATGATTGGCTTACCGGTTAATGGCAAACCGCTGCTGCGTGCCTACAGTATTGCCAGCCCCAACTACGAAGAACATCTCGAATTTCTCAGTATCAAGGTCCCCGACGGCCCACTTACGTCACGTTTGCAACACATCAAGGTGGGCGACAATATTATTATTGGCCGCAAACCTACCGGCACGCTGCTTATTGATTACCTCTTGCCCGGCAAACGCCTGTACCTGCTGTCTACCGGTACCGGCCTGGCGCCTTACCTGAGCATTATCCGCGACCCTGAAACCTATGAGCGCTTTGAAGAAGTCATCCTGGTTCATGGCGTCCGTTTCGTTAACGAACTGTGCTATCACGATTACTTCATTAACGAATTGCCCAACAACGAATTCCTGGGCGAAATGGTCAGCAATCAGCTTAAGTATTATCCTACCGTTACCCGCGAACCTTTCCGCAATGAAGGCCGCATTACCAACCTGATCAACAACGAAAAACTGTTCAGCGACCTGGGTGTACCCACCCTTAATGCCGAAGAAGACCGCATCATGATTTGCGGTAGCCCCGGCTTGTTACGCGACCTCAAACCCATGCTTGAAGAACGTGGTTTCGCAGAAGGCAGCACCTCTAAACCGGGTGCCTATGTGGTTGAACGCGCTTTCGTTGACCAATAAAACCGTCAGCAGCCAACTTGCGACAATGTATACCGCCCGCGTGAAACTGCCACCTGTCATCCGCCCAAAAGCGATACTTTAAGGTGGACCTGCGCAACGCGGGCGGTATACACCATAAAATCGCTGTCAATCCCAGCTAACCGGCTAAAAGAAACAGCGATTTTTTCGCGCGGGTAATGGCCACATAAAAACGGTTGCGCTCTATCGCATCATCATTGCCCCGGGTACTAAACCCCCCAAGCCGGGCGTTATACACCAGCACCTCATCAAATTCTCGTCCCTTGGCTTCACTCACCGTATAAAACCGGATACCACCCCGTGTTTTCCAGCTTGCCAGAAGCCGGGCATACAGGGCCGGCCATTGCTCGATGCTTGCCTGCCGGCCAGACAAAAACCGCAGCAAGCCCTGCCATGAACGCCAGGCCGTCTGTTCCAATACCCGGTTCTGGTTGGCCCCCAGGCTGAACACCCCCGACAGGCGGGCAAAAGTTTCCAGCTCTGCCACCAACCCGGCCTTTGTGTCTTTTTGTTCAAGCCACCATTGCAGGGCGTTTTTCATCTCATCGGAAAAGGCCTCCCCTTTCACCGACCCCCCTCGCAAATGCAAATCCAGATACATGCGCAAACTGCCCGGGGTCGCCTTATGGGCAATTTCATGCTTGGCCTGCTCATCCAGCAAGCAATGCGGCAGGCTTAAAAACTGCAACACGGCTTCATCCATTTTTTTAACCATGGGAGCCAGCCGGGGAAACCGTACCGAATATAAATAAACCAGCATGCTGGCGGCAAATGTATTCACCAGCGGATAGGCCAATGCAGGGCTGCTGTCGCTACTATTGAACAAGTCAAAGGCGGCACTGACCCTATCTGCCCCGTTACGGCAAACCACCACCAAATGCGACCAACGCGCCGGTTTGATCTGTGCCAGCAAATCGGCCGTCGTCCCCGTGACAGCCGTAATCTCTGTTTTATGCCTGGCCATTGACTGCAATGGCCGACCTGTCAGCTTGCCGGCCAGCTCGGCCAGGGCATTGCCAAAACGGTACGTTTGCAGAGAGTGAATAATACGGGCCGAATAATGCTGTACATAGGTATCGAACACCGCATCGGTATCGGTGCCGCGCCAGGCAAAAATATTCTGCATGCGATCGCCAACCGCCAGAATGCGCGCCTGCGGACTTAATATCCTGAACAGGAACGCCAGCTGCAACGGGGTCGTATCGTGAAACTCATCAATAAACACAAACCGGTAACCACCCATAAAGCGCTCATCCAGGGTTTCGGACTCCAGCCGCTCCAGCAAGTCAAACACCGCTTCGGAAATAAGCCGGAACCCGAACACCCCGGTTCGTTGGGCGGGCGCCACGTAAGGATCCAGCAGAAGGCTTTCCGTGCCTGCTTCGGGCCCGGGCCAATGGGCACGGTACGAGTCATAAGCATAAAAAACACGGCGCACGAAACGGTAATCAAAATGAAGCTTGCCTTCGCAAATGAACTCGCAATCTTCGCTAGACTCGGCCTGCCAGGCCTGCGAGGCACGGAAAAAGTCCAGGTCCGCCATGAGCGCACGCATGTGTTCTTCATTAATTTGCGGTGCCGTGAATGCCCAGTCAAAACCTTCTTCACAGGCCTCTTCCACCAGTTGCGGCAACAAGTCCCGCACGACGGCATCGCGATCCAAAACATAGCGTTCATCACCCAGCCGGCGCAACAGCTGGTGTGCCAGCCCATCAATCGTGCTAATGGTCAGATTGGGTTGCTCGGCCGACACCAGTCCCCGTTTTTGCATATAAGCACTTAATACATCGCGTCCGGCACGGCTGAAGGTCATCAGCAATGTCGGGGCTCCGGGCACACAGTGCCTGGCCTCGTCCGCAATCAGGGTAGATTTCCCGCTACCGGCCACGCCTTCGACCAGCAAGGCCTTTTCAGGATAATGATTGAACAGGTTTTGCATGAATCAATGCTTCCGTTTATAAACTCAAAATAAATATTGCTTTTTACTAAAAGTAAAAACTATGTTTACCTCAACTACCTTGAGGCTTATACTGCATCGCGTCATAATAGCATTATCCTATTATCCAACTATACTCGTGAATCTTGATGGAGCTAAACATGACCAACCGAATCCAATGCCACCGTTTGCAAGTTGCCGCGGTACTGAAAGAATTTATTGATACCCGCGCACTGCCCGGAACCGGCATCGATCCCGATGCTTTCTGGCAAGGCTTTGATGCCCTGATTCACGATCTGACCCCCGAAAACAAGGCACTGCTGGCCGAACGCGACCGCATCCAGGCTGAATTTGACAGCTGGTACCGCAAAAATCCCGGCCCCATCAAAAACATGGGTGCCTACAAAGACTTCCTGAAAGAAATTGGTTACCTGAAAGACGTGCCGGCCGATTTCAAGGTCAGCACCTCAAATATCGACTATGCCATTTCCGACCAGGGCGGCCCGCAGCTGGTGGTTCCCATTACCAATGTCCGCTATGCGTTAAATGCAGCCAATGCCCGCTGGGGCAGCCTGTATGATGCCCTGTATGGCACCGATGCCATCAGCGAAGAAAACGGCGCCAGCCGCGAAGGCGACTACAATCCGGTTCGCGGCGAAAAAGTCATTGCCTACGGCCGCGACTTCCTGGACCAAAGCATTCCCCTGGCCAAGGGTTCACATAAAGACGTCACGCAATATAGCGCAGAAAACGGCACGTTTACCGCCACCCTAAATGATGGCAGCCAAACCGGGCTGGCCGATCCCGATTGTTTTCTGGGCTATCGTGGTGATGTCGCCAACCCTGAAGCCATCATCCTGAGCCATAACGGCCTGCACTTCGAAATCCAGATTGACCGCAACCACCCCATCGGCAAACAAGACCCGGCTGGTGTCAAAGACCTGCTGCTGGAAGCCGCCTTAAGTTCCATTATCGACTGCGAAGACTCCATTGCCGCCGTTGACGCCGACGACAAGGTACTGGCCTACAGCAACTGGCTGGGCTTAATGGACGGCACCCTGGCCGAAGAAATTACCAAGAACGGCAAAACCTTTACCCGGGTTCTCAACCCCGACCGTGTATTTACTGCCAAATCAGGCCAAACCCAGTCACTGCCCGGCCGCTCCATGATGTTCATCCGCAATGTGGGCCATCTCATGACCAACCCGGCCATCCTTGATGAAAACGGCAATGAAGTGCCCGAGGGCATTATGGATGCCGTCATTACCAGTCTGGCAGCCATCCACGACCTTAAACGCAAAGAAGGCGGCAACTCGCGCACCGGTTCCATCTATATCGTGAAACCCAAAATGCATGGCCCCGACGAAGTCGCTTTCGCCAACAAGCTGTTTAACCGCACCGAGCAACTGCTGGGTCTGGCACCCAACACCATCAAAATGGGTGTGATGGACGAAGAACGCCGCACCAGTGTCAACCTGAAAGCCTGCGTTTTTGAAGCCAAAGAACGCATCGCCTTCATCAATACCGGTTTCCTTGATCGCACCGGCGACGAAATCCATACGTCCATGGAAGCCGGTCCCATGATCCGCAAGGGCGACATCAAAAAAACCGCCTGGATCGACGCCTACGAGCGCAATAACGTACAAACCGGCCTGGCCTGCGGCCTGGTGGGCAAGGCACAAATCGGCAAAGGCATGTGGGCCATGCCCGACTTAATGGCCGCCATGATTGAACAAAAAATCGGCCACCTGAAAGCCGGCGCCAATACCGCCTGGGTACCCTCACCCACCGCCGCTACCCTGCATGCGCTGCATTACCATCAAATCAATGTCAAAGAAGTCCAGAAAAGTCTGGAAGGCGATACCACCCACTATCTGGATAACATCCTGACAATTCCCGTGGCTGAAAACACCAACTGGACCGATGCCGAGAAACAGGAAGAACTTGATAACAATGCCCAGGGTATCCTGGGTTATGTGGTACGGTGGGTTGATCAGGGTATTGGTTGCTCCAAAGTACCCGATATCCACGATATCGGCTTAATGGAAGACCGGGCTACCCTGCGTATTTCCAGCCAGCACATTGCCAACTGGCTGCGCCATGGCATTGTGACCGAAGAACAGGTACGTAACACGCTTGAACGCATGGCCGCTGTGGTTGACAAGCAAAATGCAGGCGATCCGGCTTACCGGCCCATGGTTGGCAACTTTGATACCTCGCCCGCCTTCAGGGCAGCCAGCGACCTGATCTTCAAAGGGCTCACCCAGCCTAACGGTTATACCGAGCCCCTGCTGCACCACTGGCGTCAGGTTGCCAAGGCACAATACCGCTAACAGCACGCCATTAATAAACCCCATGCACCTGCCGCCCGGGCATGGGGTACCACCAAGGCAAAGTCGCAAAAAGTCAATTTCATTTTCAATGGCATTAACAGAACTTAAGCGTAAAACCCTTAAAATCAACGCTATTTCTTGCCTTATCTTTTTGAATGGTAGTAAACTCAAACGCTTAGGATCATCAAAACGTCGCTTTTCCCGCATGGGATTCCCAACCAGACACACCACGTCACCCAGGATCAAGACGATGGAAAAGGTCAATTCAAATACTGATATGCAAACCCCGAACACCCCCTCAGGGCAGACAAAAGGCGCCGCTTCCGGCATGCGCTATCGCTGGTATTTTTATCTGGCCCTGCTGCTTATCCCGGTTCTTACCATTCTGGTCTGCAACGCCATTTCCAATTTCTACAATACCCATATCGACACTTGGGCCTACCATGACCGGTTTTATGTCAAAACGCAAAACCAAGATCCCATTCCTTCACAAATCCTTTACGAAGAAGCCCGCAAATATCTTCCCGCCAATGCCATTCTAGTCAGTGCACAACTGGATCAGGCCCCAGACCGCAGTGCCCATTTCAAATTCAAGGTAAATGGGCTTTACAACCAAAGCATCTTCCTTAACCCCTATACCGCTGAAGTACTAGGCGTATTGGATGGCCAGCAATCCAATGCCCGGTTCTGGATAGGTACCGCCATTTACTGGCTGGCCCTGTTAGTCACCTGCTGGCTGGCTTTATGGAGCGCACTCAGGATAGAACGTTGCCGATCTTCCTGACTATCCGGTCCTATTTTTCCCTGTGCCTGATTTTGCTGATATCAGGCATATTGCTATCCACCCATGCACATGCCAACGAGCAGGTCAGCCCATGCGTACAGTATGAAACGGCAGACCAGAACCGGGTGCATATTGCCAAGGTAGACCTGCACTGTCCCGGCATCCAGATCATCGGCACCCCCGTCAAGCAGTCCAGTCAAACCACGTCCAATTTTGCTTTTCCCAACAAAACAACCGTTGCCATCAACGGGGCTTTTTTCGATGAAAAAAACAAACCACAGGGCCTGAATGTCAGTAATGGCATCCGCTGGCCCGGCAGCGACGACACCATCCACCACTCTTTTCTGGCCTGCACTATTGAAAACCGCTGTTTTATAGAGGCCCCCAACCGCAAAACCGCTCATAATCCCGCCTGGCATACGGTTATCTCGGGCTGGCAAACCCTTAAAAATGGCCGTTATATCTGCCCGCGCGGCAGCCAGAAAATATGCCATTCCAATGCCCGTGGCCAGCACCCGCGTACGGCAGTGGGCTTAAGTAACAACAATCGCTATTTATATCTGGTCGTGGTGGAAGGCCGCAAAGCCGATTTTCAGGGCTATACCCTGAACCAACTGGCACGCCTGTTTAAAAAGCTGGACGTAAACAATGCCCTGAACCTGGATGGGGGCGGCAGCAGCACCATGATTATTAATCGCACCCGCGTTAATGAACTGCCCTCACGGCAGTTTTTCCTGGAGCGCAATGTCGCCAACCATCTTGGCATTATCGACACCACACCCGATTAGCTTATTCTTGGGTTTTGTTAATATCGGCCTGCATATCCAGCGTTCGGCGGCTTTCAAAAAAACGGGCCTGCCCGGTAACCGGATCGGTAAAGCCAATTGAACGGGCCAGTAGCTGCAAGGGTTTATCAAAACGACCATCTTCACGGGCTGGCAACATGACAGGATATGACGCATCATTGCAAATGGGCATACCCAGACCATTCATGTGTACCCGCAGCTGATGCTTTTTACCGGTCAGCGGTTCAAGCAAATAATGGCCCAATGTCCCGTTATGGTTTAACAAGCTGATACGGGTACGGCTGTTGGGTGCCTCGGCGGATTCTTCCATGGTGAAATACTGCGCACTTTTACGAATATGGCTCTCGCGGATCAGGGGAAACACCAGGCTGGCCCTGAAAGGAGCGATGGCCTCATAGGTTTTATAAACCTCACGCGTCTGGAACAATATCTGGTAGGCTCCCCGGTAGCGCTGCTTGGTACAAAAAAGTAGCAAGCCGGCCGTATCCCGATCAAGGCGGTGAATCGGACTGAGTTCGAAGTTATTCAACTGTTTGCGCAGGCGGATCAGGGCGGTTTCCTGCAAATAACGCCCCCCCGGAATGCTGGCCAGGAAATGCGGCTTGTCAGCCACCACCAGATATTCATCCTGGTACAGGACCTCTAGCACAAAGGGTACATTCACTTCGGCAGGCACTTCACGGTAATACCACAGCCAGCTGTCTGCCACAAAAGGACTGTCCAGTCGCATGGGCACACCCGTGGCATCCACCATATCCCCGCGAGTCAGACGTTCACGCAAAATATCAGGCGGTATGTACGGAAACTTAAGCTGTAAAAAACTGAACAAGTCGGGCCATTGCTGCTCTCGCGGCAAATACAGGCGGCTGGGTACAATACCATCGCGCACGGGCAAGGGAAAAGATTGAGACATGAAGATAAAAACAGGGCTAAATCGTAAAAAAACGATTATAGCCCTGCGGGTGCCATCTATATTACAAAGCCCGTAATATGGACTCTACCGTCCCTTTCGCATCACCAAAACACATGAAACTGTTGTCTTTGAAGAACAGCGGGTTTTGCACACCGGCATAACCCGTATTCATGGAGCGCTTGAACACGATAACCTGTTGCGCTTTCCAGACTTCAAGCACCGGCATGCCGGCAATCGGGCTGGCCGGGTCTTCGCTGGCGGCAGGGTTCACGGTATCATTGGCACCAATCACCAGCACCACATCGGTATCGGCAAAGTCCTCATTAATTTCGTCCATTTCAAGCACGATATCGTAAGGCACCCTGGCTTCGGCCAACAGCACGTTCATGTGACCGGGCAGCCGACCCGCTACCGGATGAATGCCAAAACGCACCTTAATCCCTTGATCACGCAAGTGCTGGGTAATTTCAGCCACTGGATACTGCGCCTGGGCCACGGCCATGCCATAGCCGGGGGTAATAATGACCGAACTGGCGTTTTTCAGTATATCTGCCACTTCCTCAGGCATCATCTCACGGTATTCGCCCAATTCCTCATTGCCACTGCTGGCAACGGCATCATTGCCAAAACCACCGGCAATGACCGAAATGAAAGACCGGTTCATGGCCTTGCACATGATGTAAGAAAGAATCGCCCCCGATGAACCCACCAAAGCGCCCGTCACAATCAGCAAGTCGTTGGACAGCATGAAACCGGCAGCGGCCGCCGCCCAGCCCGAATAAGAGTTAAGCATGGATACCACCACCGGCATGTCGGCACCCCCGATGGAAGCCACCAAATGCCAGCCAAACGCCAGGGCGATGAAGGTCATGAGAATAAGGGCAAAGGTTGAACCACCCGAAGCAATAAATTGCCACATCAGCAGGAATGACACTAGCAAGGCCAGTGCATTCAGTTTGTGACGGTGTGGCAGCATTAAGGCCTTGGAACTGATGGAACCGCGCAGTTTGCCAAAAGCGACGATGGAACCCGTAAAGGTTACCGCACCAATAAACACGCCCAGAAATACCTCGCCCAAATGGATATTCTGCATGGCAGCTGATACCGGGCCGTGGCTGTCTGCCGTAATATAGCTGTTGTAACCCACAAAAACCGCCGCCAGCCCCACAAAACAGTGCAACATGGCAATCAGCTCGGGCATTTGTGTCATTTCAACTTTTTGCGCCAGCCGCATGCCGATGGCACCACCAATGACCATGGCAATGATAATCCAGACCAAGCCTTCTACGTTCTGGCTGAAAATGGTGGCCAGCAAGGCAATCGCCATCCCGGCGATCCCGAATGTATTGCCGTTGCGGGCGGTTTCCTGTTTTGACAAACCGGCCAAGCTGGCAATAAATAACAATGCGGCAATAATATATGCCGCCATAACCAAACCTTGAGACATATTATTCACCCTTGTCTTTTCTGAACATTTTC
>Ga0265295_1008639_pt1 | contig 11241 bp, 9 predicted proteins | sample Munlansysbiofilm_FD_192503 | JGI IMG/M metagenome (GOLD analysis project Ga0265295, IMG submission 192503) | Leachate microbial communities from a municipal landfill in Southern Ontario, Canada - Methane capture system biofilm | ecosystem: Engineered > Solid waste > Landfill > Unclassified ... | reverse complement strand
GAATCAGAGCTATGGAGCAAAACAGGAACTAATTGGGAGCGGGTGGATCGTTGGGGCCTGGGGCAATATCGAACTTATCCATTTAGGGGATCATCATCTATTTCTTTCTGAGCTTTCTCCATAGTAATTCTATTCATCACAACAACAAATTCATTAGAGCATATAAAAAGTATCAGACTCTCCCTCGTTTAAACAAGATATTCATTTGTCTGGCTAGCTCTTTTCCGGCCCTCTTGAATCCATCACCCATCAAGTTCACTTTAGAACCAAAGGTTCCACCGGTTCCGGAAACGAAAAGCTTACACAACAAATCTTTTTGACCATGCTTTAATATATAACCATTCATGATTACATCACCCTTTTCAGAGATGCTGCTGACTATCAGTATGATTTGGTATTTCGCATTCTCGTAATTCCCAAATTTTACGGAATGACCATAATCGAATATCTGAAGGTTTAAGGCATTCATGAAATCAACGATGAGACCAGGTTTATATTCAGATTCCCACAAGGTTGGCCAATCTCTATCAGATCGAAGGTTTTCTCGATAAACGAAGTCAGATTCACTATATCCATGAATTTTTGCCCTGGAAATATCCAGGATGACATCAATCTCCTTTTCGTTTTTCAAGGATTTGAGTAATTCACGTTCTTCTTTTGTTTGGGCTCCAATGCTAATAGCTGATATCAGTATAAAGATAAACAGTGACGATAATTTTTTCATTGTTAACTTGTTCTTAACAATATTCATAATTACTGATTAAAAATTCAAATGAGAAATATTACACCCATAATTATTATGAATATGATAATAAACAGCACCCATAAAATACCCGATGTTGTTGCCTTTTTTTTCTCAGCTTCGATACTATCTCCTTTTAAAACCTTTGCCAGTAGATTTAAATAATCGTTCAATATACTTTCTAAAATTGAGTTGGAGGAAACTGCCCCATAAGCATTTGTGACGATAATTTTAATTTTTGTTTTGTCAGTTTCTGCCTCTTCAAGATAAACATTACATATGGCTGGATTCATGTTTCTACTAATTGAGAATTGATAATTATTAAAAACATCATTACTCTTGCCTTTTCCAACTGGGGAATATTTAAAAGGTAATTCTTCTAAGATAGTGTTGATAGCCTCTTTGACTATCTCAACAGAGAAATTAATAGTTGTTTCTCTTTCTGCTTTTTGGATTGTACTAACTGACGAGTTCATAGGTAATGTAATATGGTAAAATAGTAATTAGTTGTTAACAAAGGTACTTGCCGCTTTTATCAGGTCATCTGAATAATCGTAAATATCATTGAGTGAGGATAATTTGTGCCTTATTTCTTTTTTATTTTCATCAATGATTGCAATCTGCTTATTTGTAGGTGAGTTGAAATATAGCCGACAGACGGTTTTACGGTTATTGTCATCAACCAGGATAGCAAAATATGTTACAGCGTCACGAAAGAAAATTCTGGCAGGATCAATTGTGTTTCTTAGAATTGATTTTACAAGATAAAAACCTTCCACTTCTTCAGATGTGGTCTCAATGACTTTTTCAGTCGTTATGGATATTTCAACATTATCTTCTCCTTTCTTTGACTCTTCTCCGGTCGAGGCTTCCTGACTTTTTTGAGCAATTAATAGTCGTTCTGCGATAACATCATTAATATAATTGGCGATAGATTTTTTTACCAATCCCGTAAACTGAGTAAGAATCTTAGAGGTTATCTGTCCATCATAAACCTGCTTGGATAGAAGCCTCACAAAGTCAGGAGATGGATTATTAAATTCTGTACTAATGATTGATTTTAACTCAGATGTATATTTCAGTTCACTTGCGGAACTAAGGATGGTGTCAACGTCAAAATATGATTTATGGAATTTTTTTAATTCTTCAAATTGAAAGTCTTTCAGGTTCGTCAAATCTACTTCCAGGAATGGACGGTCGTCCATTATGTTTGTTTTCTCCAAGTCTGTATAAAATCGGTAAATAATTCCATTAGTGAGGATCCCGAATTTTGCCTTTGATGCAACATAATATCGCTTAAGTTGGGTATCATGTAAAGTAAGGTCCTGCTCCCAGTGTTTACATTCAATCAATAAGATGTGGGAGCCATCTTTCATGATAGCATAATCGATCTTGTCTCCTTTTTTCTTGACAAGATCACAATCCATCTCCGGGACTACTTCCAGAGGGTTGAATACGTCATATCCGAGAATTTGAAGAAAAGGTAAGATAAAAGCATTCTTTGTGGCCTCCTCGGTTTTAATCTGTTTCTTTAACTTAAGAATTCGTTCACCGAGTTGCTTGACGGCATCTTTAAAATCCATGTGTTTATATTTAGGTTATATGATCTTCTTCATACACCCTAACACCTGGTAAACATCACGGATCAGGCTTATGGAAATCGGTTTAGGGTCATTATCAAAAAGGATTCTCCGGCACTAATGGTTTTGAACTTAAGAAAATGTTGTAACTAATAAATTCAACGCAAGGGTTGAAATTTGGAAAGAAGGCACACGTACAAATATAAAAAAGATATGCTTAATGTCAAAGAGTTATGATGCCAATAGGTGTAATTGTCTCAAGATAATTAATCATATACCATCAAAAAAAGAATAATTGATTGATAAGAAAGACCTCGTCCCTAGGAGGGATAGATCCGTTTGCGATAAGAAAAGGGAGGTGTCTTTTGATTAATGCAGTACGGCCTTTGATTATTGCTATGAGGGGAACAGGAACGGGCCCGATAGGTTAATAGAGGGTGAGTTCGGAGGGATTTCGTCGCTGCGCTCCGACATCCCGGCCCCTGCGGGGGGCTATCTTACAAGAAGCCTGCGCAGCATGCTGCTGCGCTGCCTTTTCCGCACCCGGACGGGCTTGAGCAAGCTCCATCCCGCCGGGTACGCAAAAGCCCTGCGAATTTTCATTCGCAGGGCTTCTTGTGATCCGGTTGGGATTCGAACCCAAGACCCACAGCTTAGAAGGCTGTTGCTCTATCCAACTGAGCTACCGGACCCTTTTATTTGGTTGAACGGACCCCTTATTTGTTGTCCTGACCCTATTTCACGCGCACTTACATTTCATAAGTAGTAGGGACTGCAAAGTTCCTGTTTTTTTGGGCAGGTTGCAAAAATACGGCATTTTTTTTAAAACTCGTCTTTTGAATGATTAATCTTCATCCATTTCATCAATTCAACCACCAGAATAGGCACCAGGGACAGCCCCAGGGTTATAAGCCAGTGTACGGTGTCCATGTATTCGGTGCCAAACACTTTCATCATTCCCGGAACTACCAGAACAGTCAAGAGCAACAGAGAGGAAACCAGTATAGCCCCCAAAAGGGATTTGTTGCTCAGTAATCCCGTGCGGAATGAAGAATGGGTGTTTGAATGCAGGTTGCGCACATGGAACAGTTGGGAAAAGCCCAGAACGGCAAATGCCATCGTTTGTCCCAAAGCATTTCCGCCGTCACGGTAGCCAACCAGGTAGGCTACCAGCGAGATCAATCCTATGGTAGCACCTTGATAGCCAATACGACGGATCATCCCCCGGGTAAAGATACCTTGTCCCGGATCCCTGGGTTTGCGGGTCATGATATCGTTTTCGGCAGGATCCATACTCAGGGCCAATGCAGGCAGGCTATCGGTTACCAGGTTGATCCACAGGATCAGGATAGGGGATAGCGGATTGCCCAAATTGAATACCGAGGCTATGAAGATCAGTAATACTTCTCCCACATTGGCGGAAAGCAGGAATTGTATAGCTTTCAGTATGTTGTCGTAGATCCGGCGGCCTTCCTGCACGGCACCCACTATGGTAGCAAAATTATCATCGGTCAGGATGATATCGGATGCTTCCTTGGCAACTTCGGTTCCCACGATCCCCATAGAAACCCCAATATCGGCCTGTTTAAGCGCAGGAGCATCGTTCACCCCATCCCCGGTCATGGCCACAATTTCCCCGTGAGAACGCCAGGCCTGCACAATACGTACTTTATGCTCGGGTGCCACGCGGGCGTAAACCGAATATTCCCGGACATCCCTGTACAATTCCTCATCGGGGATATCTTCCAGTTCAGATCCTGTAATTGCTTTGTCACCGTCATGGTAAATGCCAATCTCACGGGCGATGGCAACAGCTGTAATCTTGTGATCGCCGGTAATCATAACCGGCCGAATACCAGCTGTTTTGCACTTTTTAACGGCATCCACCACTTCCGGCCTGGCCGGATCTATCATCCCCAGTAAACCTACAAAAACAAGGTCTTTCTCCACCGACCCGGCACTTACAGTCCCGGGGAGCTGTTCAATATCCTTATATGCAACCGATAACACACGCAGCGCAGCGCGTGCCATGCGGCTGTTCTCCTCTTCAATGGCCCGTATATCTTCCGGGGAAATGGGCCGTACTTCACCCCGTACAAGAATATGGGTACACACGCTCAACACTTCATCCAAACCGCCTTTCACGTTGATGCGGAAAGTGCCGGAACCCTGACGGTTTATCACAGCCATTCTTTTCCTTTCCGAGTCGAACGGAACTTCTTCCACGCGCGGGAACTGCTCTTCCATCCGGCTTTTATTCAAATTCAGGCCGAGTCCGACATCTACGATCGCTGTTTCGGTAGGATCGCCGGAGGTCTGGTGCGTCCCGTCATCCAGCATTTTCAGGTGCGCATCGGTGCAAAGCAGGGCAGAGAGCAGCAATGTGTTCAAGTCCGGGTCCGACACCGTGTTCAAGTCCGGGTCCGACACCGTTTGCAAGGCCGGGTCCGTCTCTGTTTCCGGTTCAGAATCCGGCAAAACGGATAACGTGCGGAAATCAATCCGGTTGCCTCCGGCCCAGCCTTCTGTGACGGTCATTTTGTTTTGGGTGAGTGTTCCGGTTTTGTCGGAGCAAATGACCGTAGTGCTACCCAATGTTTCCACCGAAGGAAGCGTACGTACGATGGCATTGAACTTGACAAGCCTCTGTACCCCAATGGCCAAAACAATCGTGGAAACAATCTGCAATCCTTCAGGTATGGCAGCTACGGCAAGGCTTACGGCCATCATGAACATATGGAACCAGTTGTTGCCGTACAAAAGGCCTACCAGGAAGATCACCGCGCAAATCCCCAGGGCTACGTAACCCAGAACTTTTCCCAGTTGCCGGAGCCTTTTTCCCATAGGTGTTTCCGTATCTTCCGTGTTTTGCAGCATGTGGGCGATCTTTCCCACCTGCGTCTTCATGCCGGTTCCCGTCACAACACCTTTGCCGCGTCCGTAAGTTACCACTCCCGTGGAAAAAGCCATATTATCCCTGTCTCCCAAAGGAATATCCGTTCCTTCCAGGATGGTGTCGATTTTTTCAGCAGGGACGGATTCCCCGGTAAGCGCGGATTCCTGAATTTTTAAATTTACCGCTTCAATCAGCCGTATATCGGCCGGCACAATATCACCCGTATCCAGGATCACGATATCACCGGGTACGATTTCCGTGGAATCTACCTGGTAAACCTGTCCTTCACGCAGCACTTTTGTCTGCGGTGAGCTCATCTTGTTCAGGGCTTCCAAAGATGCTTGTGCTTTTTTCTCCTGCACGGTTCCTATTACGGCATTGATTACCAGTATACCCAGGATCACGAAGGTTTCCATGAGTCCTTCTCCTTCCACAACCCCGATAACCCCGGACACAATGGCAGCGATAAGCAAAATAATCACCATACTGCTCTTGAACTGTTCCAGGAACATCCAAAGCAGCGTTTTTTGTTTTTTCGTTTCAAGCCGGTTGTACCCGTGTTCCGAAAGACGTTTTTTTACTTCTGTCTCTGACAGACCGGTTTGAGCATTTACCCCAAACTGTTCCAACAAGTCTTTTACGGATTGATTGAAAAATTGATTTGCTTTCATAATGTTTCCCGGTTCCCGGTTACAACGGTGCCGGTATTATAATCGTATTCGGATCCCGCTGTGCTGTGGGGGATGGAATAGACAGCCATGGTGACAAGTGCAGCCACCAGGTACAGGTAGCGCCTCCACCGGCAAAAGCCGGCTGCAGAACAGGGGATGCGGTTAATAATATATGCAACGACCCATGAAAGGAACGCCACCAGTGTTTTGGTATCGGTCATGTCCCCGCCAAGAGGCCATCCGGACCACCACACGCCAAAGGCATATTTCTGGACCAAAGGTCCCAGTATAAAACCGCCGGTAAAAAGTATCAGAATGGTTGCCAGGGCGTAGGGATTAATGCGAACCTTCCCTGCAAACGTATAGAGTCCCGTAAAATTGGAAAACAGGAAGGCAAAGAATATAAACAAGATATGCAGGATCAGGATCACAGCAGGAACATGATCCCTGAATCTGAGTATGTTATGGTTAGAGTTTACTATAATGCCTTGGTGCCCTATCAATTGCAGGTAATAGGTGATCTTTCCGGCAGCCGGCTGCACAGGTATTGAAGCATTTGCAATGAGTTCATTTTCATTTACAGTAAAGGAAGGGACAACAGGCGTGTAATTATAGGTGCCGGGATACCTTTTGTAATAGAGCACTGCCCCAATAAGCTCTTTCTGATCTTCAGGGGTACAACGTATCTTGATGCTCAAGAGGGTAGAAGGTTCATTGTTTCCGGGCCGTACCAGGCTACGGGGGAAAACCGCCTTAAAAGACCCTTCATTGACCTCAATAAGCTCTTTGGCAGGATGACTCGGCCCGGTGCTTCTCTGAAAAAAAACGGCGGCCAGGGTGATGACAATCGCTATGGCCCAGCTGATGACTCCTCTCATAGTTGTACTACCAGGTGGTGTAAAGTTTCATTCCTGCGGACTATTATCCGGATGCGTTGTCCTGCTTCAAGTTCCCCCAGGATGTCCATATACTCGTTAATGTCTTTTACGGGTCGGTCGTTGATCTGTACTACCACATCGCCGTTCTGCATACCTGCTTTGTCCGATGGCCTTCCCTTGATAATGGTACCTGCACAGAATCCTTCTCCTTCGTATGTGAAATCAGGTATGACCCCAAGGCTTACCTTAAACGCAGCACGTTCCGGGGAGGATTCAGGTTGGGCAGTTTCCCCGTAAACAGGTTGAAACCCTTCTCGGCAAACCTCTCGGGCAATGGATGTTACATAAGCGACGATGGCTGCCATTCCGTCGTAATTGATTTTATCAGGGGTATCAAAAGGCGTGTGGTAATCGGTATGCGCACCGGTGGTGAAAAACAGTACAGGAACCCGGTGGCGGTAAAAAACGCTGTGGTCCGATGGCCCGTAACCGCCCGGCGAAGTTTTTAGCACCAACGGTGCAGTTGCCTCCATGGAGGCTGTCAGCAGCGAATCTGCCTGCTCAAAAGTGCCTGTTCCGCTCACCTGCAGAACGCTGTCCCGCAACCTTCCCACCATGTCCAGGTTGATCATCAAAGAGGGAAGCATTTCCAACTGGGCCAGTGTATCGGCCAGTTTTGCCGAGCCGAGTGTCCCTTTTTCCTCCGCTCCGAACGCCGCAAAAATAATATCTTTGCCGAGTTTGTCACGTCTCGCCCGTCCGGCCAGCAACCGCGCCGTTTCCATAACGGCTGCGACTCCCGAAGCGTTATCATCGGCTCCGGGGTGTATGGCCAGGGTGTCCGGCTTAAGGCTTCCCGAGCCCGGTCCTCCCATACCCAAATGATCGTAGTGGGCACCAAGCATAACGGATCCAGAATGCTCCGCAGAGCGTTTCCCGGTCCGGAAAACCATGACTACGTTATAGGATTCCAGGTCCCGCACCCGGAACTTGTGCAGCGGACCGCCTGCAAAAAGAGGCTCAAAACCGTAATCTGCCATTTGTCGGGCAATGGATAGGGCAACGATAGAATCTTGTCCGCTGCCTGCTTCACGACCTCCATAACCGGGAGCACACAGATGTGTCAGTGTTTCTTCCAGGTTACGGATATCCGGCTGACGGTTTTTTTGACCGCTGCAGGAAAGAAACAGCACGGTGATGAAAGCCATCACCGCGCCGGTTATGAAAGATTTTAAAGTCATTATCAGTCTAGTAATTCAGCGATTTTTGCTTTCATGGCATCTCCTCGCAATCCACGAGCTACAATGGTTCCGTCGGGACCAAAGAGAATGATGTGGGGAATGCCGTTGATGCCGTAAATATCGGTGGGAATGCTTTGTGCGTTAATGATAGAAGGCCATATAACACCCAGCTCTTCAATGGCTTTCTTAGTGTCTTCAGGTTCTTCCCAAACGGCTACGCCTAGAACGGTAAACTTATCCCCGTTGTATTGTTTGTAGATCTCTCGGATATGAGGGATCTCACGTTTGCAGGGTCCGCACCATCCGGCCCAGAAATCTACCAGGACATATTTTCCTTTTCCAATATAGTCAGAGAAGGAAACACTTTGTCCGTCAGAGTCTTCAATAGTAAAATCGGTAAACATCATGCCTTCAGCAGTTTGCTTGAGAGACTGACGTTGTTTAATGATCCGCTGTACAGGACCTCTGGAAGTAACTGTTTCCCCGGCTTTCTCAAAATAGCCGTCAAGCGCATTTGAATCCCCGTAATTGGAAAGGTACATCAATGCCATGGTTCCCACATCGTTATTGGAGTTGGCCATGAATATATTACCAATTTCCTCGGTGAATTTGGGTGTCCAGACTGTTTCGAAATAAGCTTCTTCATCTTCGCCCTGGTAACCCATGATTTCGTCCATCAGGTTGTTGTATGTGGTAACAAGTGTTCCAAGTTCCTTGTTTAAAGGAGTGCCTTCTCCCAAAGCTACTTGTCCGGGCTGACCCAGGTCTATGGTGATGGTACCGCCTTCCAGGATGATCTGGCCGCGGGAACGTTCTCCGGTAACCAGACATAAAACAGGCTGTTCAATCTTTCCGTTGAATTCGGCTATTTTTTCGGTAATGATTGTACTGTCCAGAACGCTGCCGTCATGGGAAGCTACGATCCTTGCCGTTTTTCCGTTAAAGGAATCGTCAGGAAAAAGGGCGGTTACTTGATACGAATTCGTACTGCAGGAACTTAACAGGATGATTCCCAGCAGGGGGATCAAGGTGTAAAGTGATTTTTTCATAAAAGTATAATTTGGTTGTGCGCGCAAAGATAGTGTATTTTTAGTGTACATCCAGTCCCATACGCATGTAAACCATGTGTTTCAGCATACGGGAAATTTCAGTGAAATATTCCTTTACCGCTTTAACGCTTCCCGGAAGGGCAAAGATCAGCGAGTTTCCGCCTACTCCTGCCAGGGAAGCGCTCAGCAATGCATTGGGATTGTCGCTTCCGTATTTCATGCGTATGTATTCCATAATGCCCGGGATCTCTTTGCTCAATACCTTCCGGACTTCAGCTATGGTAATGTCGGACGTGCCAATACCTGTACCTCCGGTAGTGAATATCATGTCGTACCCGGCATGGATGTAACGTTCCAGTTCCTGATGCAACATTTCAGCGTTATCGGGCAGCAGGACCGATGAGTATTTCAGGGGCCAGTTGTTGTCCAGACAAAAACGATTGATCATTTTTTCCAGTTCCATGCCGCTGCGATCCTCGTAAGTGCCTTTGTAGGCCCTTGTGCTCAGGGTGATTACGGCAATGCGGTATTCTTTGGGTACGTATACAAGTTCATCATCAGCCTTCAATATACCTCCGGAAAGTACACGGGTAAATATACCTTCTTTAGGCATCACGCAATTCCCCGTTTTTTCTTGTACGGGACATCCCGGGCCGTGACATTTTTTGCCAATTTGAGTAACTTCCAGCAAAATATCTCCGCAGCGGAACCTGTCTCCCGGTTTGCAGTGTTTCAGATCAGGAGTACGCTCATCGGGGTTTCCCGCGGTGGTAATATTCTCGGCAAACGACCCGAAAGGGAATTCCATGGGGTCAAGATCCATCATGCGGTATGCTTCTTCTCCCAGCAGGCTTACCTGCCGGTGCCAGTCTCCGGAGTGGGCATCGCCTTTTATACCGGATGCATCCAGCTCTATGAACGGACGTGATGTCTTGACTGTCCCCGTTTTTTCAGAGACATTAACGGAACGTATTTTCATGGTGTAACTATTTTTTCCTTTGTTTTCTCCAGGAGCCTGATTCCCGTAATCTCCATATCCTTGTCAACCGCTTTGCACATGTCGTATATTGTCAGCAATGCCACACTTACGGCAGTCAGGGCTTCCATTTCCACGCCTGTACGACCTGTACAGATAGCGATTCCGCAGGCTTCAATACCGTCTTTGTGAATCTCAAAAGTCACATCTGCTTTGTTAAGCGGGATGTTGTGACATAACGGGATCAGATGACCGCATTGTTTGGCGGCAGAGATGCCGGCTAAAGCAGCTGCCGTAAGTACGGATCCCTTTTTCATTTTATCCTCCCGGATCAGGATTATTGTCTGCTCGGATAAACGAATGAATCCGCATGCCTTTGCTTTACGAAGGCTGTTTTCCTTTGACGAAACATCTACCATATTCAGTTGTCCGTCCTGAAGTGTATGAGAAAATTGTTTATTCATGACCATCAGCTTTTTATCCGCCTAAATAATTGAATGAATCGCATGTGTTGGCGCTTCCTGCAGCCGGTTTGTTTCGCAGAGCGGCATCCATTGCTTTTTCAGCACCTAAAATTCTTATGTCATACCCAATGTTGTTGAACAAACAGGGTTTTAGTATTCCGGTAGATGTAAGTCGTATACGGTTGCAATGAGGACAGTCTCCGCCTTCTCCGCCTTCTACTTTTGTAAAGGAGCCCTTTTTCAGGTCCATACAATGGATCAGTCGGAGTTCAAGACCTTCTTTTTGAGTGAATGCCCTGAGTTTCTCCACTTCTTCCCGGCCGGTGTCCGGCAACAGAACGCAGTTTATCTTAATGGGTGATCCGGGTCCGCCGAATCCTGCTTTTTTTGCAGCCTGTATGCCTTCCAGCACTTTGCCCATTTCTCCTCCCCGAGTCAGGGCTTTATAACGAACCGGGTCCAGCGTGTCCAGGCTGATATTGAGCCGATGCAAGCCTGCCTGTCGCAGTTCCGCGGCCATTTCCTGCAGAAGGATCCCGTTGGTGGTCATTCCCAGATCCCGGATGCCCGGAAGGGAAGCCAGAGAGCGAACCAGGGATTGGATCCCTTTCCGTACCAGGGGTTCACCTCCGGTCAGACGGACTTTGCTGATGCCCCGGCTTACCGCATAACGTGTAAAATCCAGGATCTCTTCGTACGTCAACATTTGGGAATGGGGAATGAGCGGGATCCCTTCTTCCGGCA
>Ga0265295_1008638_pt1 | contig 11241 bp, 11 predicted proteins | sample Munlansysbiofilm_FD_192503 | JGI IMG/M metagenome (GOLD analysis project Ga0265295, IMG submission 192503) | Leachate microbial communities from a municipal landfill in Southern Ontario, Canada - Methane capture system biofilm | ecosystem: Engineered > Solid waste > Landfill > Unclassified ... | reverse complement strand
GGCACAAAACGAACCGTTACCTTTTTGTACTCTTTATGCCATAATACTGAAAAATGGCACAATTTGAACCGAAATCACTGGCACAAACCAACCGAAATCCGTGGCACAAAACGAACCAGAATAGCCAGCACACACATGCGGTATATTTCAGGCGGCGGAATTTTTCAAACAATAGGTTTTTAGCTTTCTATCAAGCTTTTAACGACTGGAAAGTTTTAAGTTCCTTTACGCCGTCCGAAAACATACCGCTTACCGTTACCGCCAAGCAGAAAAAAACGAGAGTGTGGAGATTAATAGCTTTAATCCAAGCATATTTTGCGGAGAAAGTTTCATTTGCGGAGAATAAGATGTATATTTGTCGCATAAATTGCGGAGAATGGAAATTTTTATACACGAAAAAGAAAACTGGACTGACTTCACTTGGGACAACAAGAAAGTGATGATAAAACTTGGTGAAGCAAGAAATCAACAGGGTAGACTTCTTGGTAAAATGGAATCACTAGGCTTTGATTTGCAGAATGAAGCGGTTTTGAATACTCTAACTTTAGATGTTATAAAATCATCTGAGATTGAAGGTGAGTTTTTAGAAATAGAACAAGTACGTTCTTCAATTGCTCGTCGACTAGGAATTGATATTGCTGGAGCAGTGGAATCGGAACGCCATGTAGACGGGATAGTTGAAATGATGCTTAATGCTACACAAAGGTATGACTTGCCTTTGACTAAAGACAGATTGTTTGGTTGGCATGCAGCGTTGTTCCCATCAGGTTGGAGTAATTTATATAAAATCACAGTTGCAGACTGGAGAAAAGACACGATTGGTCCTATGCAAGTCGTATCAGGACCTATGGGAAAAGAAAAAGTTCACTATCAAGCTCCAAGCTCAGACAGGATAGAACCAGAAATGAAAAAATTCTTAGACTGGTTTGAAATCGAGGAAGAAACAGATTTGGTTCTAAAAGCAGCTATTGCTCATTTATGGTTCGTGACAATTCATCCATTTGACGATGGAAACGGACGAATAACAAGAGCAATTACAGATATGACATTGGCACGTTCTGACAAAAGTATCAGGCGATTCTACAGTATGTCAGCGCAAATTAGAGTCGAAAGGAAACAGTATTATGAAAAACTTGAACAAACACAAAAAGGAAATTCAGATATAACAGAATGGATTTTATGGTTTTTGCAATGTTTAATAAATGCTATTGACTCAACAGATGGGACTTTATCGAAAATACTTCATAAAGCAGAATTTTGGAAAATACATTCCACCACAATTCTTAATGACAGACAACAGAAAATAATAAACAGACTGCTTGATGGGTTTGATGGAAAGTTGACAACCTCGAAATGGGGAAAAATTAATAAGTGCTCACAGGATACTGCTCTTAGAGATATTCAAGACTTGATAAAGAAGGATATTTTGCAAAAAGAATCAAGTGGTGGACGGAGTACAAATTATGAATTGAAAGAAATGCCAGGCGGTAATCGAGTAGACGCCCCACCAGCCTGAGCTGATGGGGAAGCCTCTCACTATTTACCCCGTACCGAGAGGTCGGGGCCACCGTATCCCGATACACTTCGTTATCGGGACAGGCAACAAGCTTCGCTCCTTCTCTTCAAAAAACAAACTACTAGTCTGTTTTTATTCGTTCACATATACGGCGGTTCGCTAAGATATATCCCCGCATAAGCGGGACTGGCTGTGATTACTTTGTAATTCACCCGCTGGAAAACTAAGACACACTCGTTACTTGAGCTGTTAAATTAAATTTGTATTTTTGGAAATCAATCAGACCTTCAAACAAGTGTACACTGCTCAATGCAGGGCACACACACGCGGTATAAAACATTGGGGTTTAGGTGGTTATTCAAACACTCTGCCACGCATCAAGTTCGGTGTAACTGGACAGGATAGTAGCCCGCAATCCCCAACGATTTATCACCGCCAAACGTAAGCAATCCTAAATATTAACAAGACTAACAATAAAAGAATAAGAAAAGTAAATTTACAGATAATTGGCTTAAATATATGAGAGAAATAATTAAAATATACTGTGATGAAAGTTGTCATCTTGAAAATGACAAAGAAAAGGTGATGGCTCTTGGCGCTTAATGAATTACTACTGTAAGTTTTGGACAGGACACACGCATGAAATATGGCATCGGTTAAACATAAGGCTCACGAAGTGGGACAGGTGGGAGAAAGACTTGGCAACACGGGCAGCTATCAAGTATTTGAAAATCAAACACAAAGAGCGACCCAATTTATTTCCACATTGGACATTGGTGCATTCGTAGAATTTGCTACATTTGTGATTAGACATGAAGAGCCCCCGATAAGGATCGGGGCAGGCTGTATGAGCTGAGAGGTTCAAGTACGATTCTGTGAGAAGCTTGGGCTGAAATGCCCTTGCTTACTCGACTACCCATGCGTTGTAGGCAAGCTAAAAAAATAATTATGAAAAAAAGGAAAGTAAAAATTATCGTTTATAGTATTTTGACATTATTTGTATCTGGATTTTTGTCCATTGTGATTATTGGGGTGACATTATTACCAATTGTCAGAAAATATACAGTAACAAATAATATTAGTAAATCATTTTATATCACACCATTAATGCAATTCGGTGTAGGTGGCTGGGATTTGGAAGAAGAATGGGAGAATGCAGATAAAATGAAAAAGTATATTGAAAAAGTTGATGATTTTTCAATTCTAAGCCAGTATTTATTTTATAGTCCTCCTGCACTTCCAACATTTGCTAGAAAAGACATTAAAGTCAATCCTAATTCAAAAGTGGTTTTATACATTGACTATGAAAATATAAAACAAGAAGGAGGTCCTCAAATTTTGTTATTGAAGGATGAACAAGATAATTATTTCTATAAAGAGGCTAATTTTTGGGAAAGCGATGAAATAACAGATAATAGTTTATTACAAGCTCTAGACAATTTGATTAAATCAAAAGAGAACGGTAGTGGTTCTGTAAGGCAATGGTTTATAATTACATTCTTATTTACCTTGATATTATTATTCCCATATTTATTGATAAGGAACATAAAATTATTAAGAAAAGAGAAGAAAGCCAGCCTACAATCGAGTAGATGGCCAGTGAGCTAAACAGCCCACTGGTGCACCACTCACTATTTACCCCGTACCGAGAGGTCGGGGCCACCGTACGTATCCCGACACTTCGTTATCGGGACAGGCAACAAGCTTCGCTCCTTCTCTTCAAAAAACAAACTACTAGTTTGTTTTTATTCGTTCACATATATGGCGGTTCGCTAAGATATATCCCCGCAGAAGCAGGGCTAGCTGTGATTGTTTTGTAATTCACCCTCTGGAAAATTAAGACACACTCGTTACTTGGTCTGTTAAATTAAATTTGTATTTTTGGAATTTAATCAGACCTTCAAACAAGTATGCACTGCTCAAGGCAGGGAACACTCAATATATATACAAAATAGTCGAGATGGTAGTAAATTCAAGGATTGTAGCCCGCTACAAAATCGTAACGGTTTGATAAGTTTGAAGCCCGCAATCGCCTACTTTGCATTTGTGTGACAAGATGCAGTATTTCAGATAATTAATTGTATGAAAACACAAAATAGTGATTTGTTTTCTTTCAGACCATGTAAATGATTAATTTTATTGCCTGATTTAAAACTATGGATAATAAGCAGAACATAATCATTTATAAAACAGCTGATGGTAAGGCATCGGTGGCGTTGTATGCAAAAGACGGTAATGTATGGATGAACCAAAATCAACTTGCTGAACTTTTTGCCACCTCAAAGCAAAATATCAGCCTTCATGTAATTAACATACTGAAAGAAGGTGAGTTACATGAAAATTCAGTTGTCAAGGATTACTTGACAACTGCTTCGGATGGTAAAGAGTATAATATTACATTCTATTCACTCGATATGATTTTGGCAATCGGATTTCGAGTTCGCAGCAAACGTGGTACACAGTTTAGAATTTGGGCAAATAAAAACCTGAAAGAGTATATGATAAAAGGATTTTTAATGGATGATGAACGTCTAAAGAATCCTGATGGCAGACCTGATTATTTCGATGAATTATTAAAACGGATAAGGGATGTTCGTGCATCGGAAAAGCGGTTTTACCAAAAAATTAAGGACTTGTTTGCACTTAGCAGTGATTATGAAGCTGATGATAACTCAACACAGATGTTTTTTGCCGAAACGCAAAACAAACTTCATTATGCCGTAACTGGTCAAACTGCTGCTGAATTGATTGTTTCAAGAGCAAATGCGGATAAACCAAATATGAATTTAACATCATGGAAAGGTTCCATTGTAAGAAAGCAAGATATTTTTATAGCAAAGAACTACTTGACTCATGATGAAATTGATACCTTAAACCGATTAGTAGTTATCTTCCTTGAAAGTGCAGAACTGAGAGCTAAAAACCGAATGGACATCACAATCGATTTTTGGCGTGAGAATGTCGACAAAATTCTTGACTTTCAGGACAAGAAGATATTGACCAATACTGGCTCTATCAACAAGTTAGATATGGAAAAACAAGCACTAGAGATATATAAAAGCTTTGATGAAAGAAGAAATGAATTTGAGGCACTCCAAGCAGATAAAGAAGATATAGAGGAGTTAAAAAGACTTGAACAGGAGATAAAAACCAAAAAGAAGAAATAACCTAAATAAACACCAGTCCATAATCGAGTAGATGGTCTGTTAAATTAAATTTGTATTTTTGGAATTTATTCAGACCTTCAAACAAGTGTGCACTGCTCAATGCAGGGCACAACAGATACGGTATATTTCACACCCTACTTCTAATCTGTTTAGGCAACTTTAAGTTTCAATTTCAGTTATTAACGGTGGACAAATCCCATCCACGCCCGACGGGGCGCAAACACACCGCCACCCGTTGGATGCAAATAGGAGCCCGTGACATCTTGTAAGTTGACAATAATGATGTAATTTTAAAACTTCAAAAAAAGTTAAGACATAAGACAAAATTCTGAGAATGGAAAATTTTCAAGAATTATATCACGAACAAACTATTATCTCGCTAAAAGATGGCGATGTATTTGATTGTAATCAGTAAAAATCAAACTAAATATGCACATTCTTCATTTATCCGACACACACAGCAAGCACCGTTTATTACAAAATTTACAATCCGCAGATGTAATTATTCATTCTGGCGATGTGTCGTTTGCTGGCTCGGAAGATGAAATAATAGACTTTATTGAGTGGATTATTGCATTGCCTCACAAATACAAGATTTTCATTGCAGGTAATCATGATGATTGTTTATTTGGAGCAAATATTGACGGATTGCCCGAAAATATCTTTTATTTGTGCAACTCTGAAGTTAAAATTGAAGGAGTGAAATTTTATGGTGTGCCAATGTTTATGGCAGATATAATGACAGGCGATTATGATAAAAACATACAAAAAATTCCAAACGACACCGATGTTCTTATAACGCACCAACCGCCTTATTGTATATTGGATTCTTGTGAAAATATAACTTATGGTGATCGAAATTTATTACAAACTGTATTGAAAATTCAGCCGAAATATCATCTTTTCGGACATATTCACGATGCTTACGGCATTGAGAAAAACAACAATACATCGTTCATAAATGCAGCAGTACTTAATGAACATTATGAAATCTCTAACAAACCAATTTTATTAGATATATGAATATTGAGAGATAAAGAAAAACGAACCGCCAATCGAGTAACCGCCCCACCAGCCTAAACTGATGGGGAAGCCTCTCACAACCTGTCCCGATTTTAATTGGAACTTGTCCCGTACCAAAAGGCCGGAACCACCCTACATATCCCGTTTCACCCGCTGGAAAACTAAGACACACTCGTTACTTGGGCTGTTAAATTAAATTTGTATTTTTGGAATTTAATCAGACCTTCAAACAAGTATGCACTGCTCAATGCAGGGCACGCACAAAAGCTATACGTAATGCGGGTTTTAGTGCTAAATTGAAATTAGATGAATATTAACAAACATATCGGTAAGCCGACAGTGAAGTGCTCTAATCCCGCACTACACATAACCAAACCATTGTGCGTCATTGTATTAGACGACAGTGCCAACAAATTGAAACATTATAAAACAAAGAATAGTCAATAACTAAAAATCAGACCAAAATGAAGTACGAGGACTATCGGCGAAACCACGCAATTATTCCAGGACGTGAAAAGGCTTTAGAAGATTTTCTCAAGCAGGACTACAAAGGAATGAGACACAAATGGAAAAATGGGATTAGTTCAAATAGCGAGGATGCTCTGACTTGGAGTTGCTTTGAAGTAATATCAAACTTTCCCTTGACAAAAAAAGTCGTTGCATTAGACGAAATTTTAGAAGATGCCTATGAAGGGAAATGCAATTTCAGCTTTAAAGACAAAAATTATTCTGATGACAACATAAAGATTTTCATCGGCAAGGAATATACGGGAATAATTACAAAAGAAAGCACAGAAGTTGATGCAAGTATTGAACTGCCAGACATATTAATATTTATTGAGGCAAAACTATACAGTTCTATTAGTTTAGCTGACCCAGACCCATCGAAGAAAAAACCTCACGACCAAATTGCAAGAAAATTACGAGTAGGTTTAGACAGTGCGGGAAGCAAGGAATTTTATTTTATCTTCTTGGACATTGCTCCTATCGATAAGTTGACCCAGCGAAGAACCAAAACAGAAGCCCTTTCAAATTCAAAGGGAGGGTTTTATGACAAATGGAAAAGTGCTTGGTGGTTCAGTTATTACAAAGTTGGCAGAAACGGTAGTTTAAAACCATTACGAGAAAGTCTAAACGGAATTCCTTTTGAATCAGAACAATCAGTTGCAGATAATATGGGTTGGTTGTCTTGGAGTGACCTTTATAAAAGTATCCTTCGTGCAATACTAAAACCCTAAAAATTGAAAAGACAATGACACTAACGAAAGAACAACGAACCGCCAATCGAATAGATTGCCATTGAGCTAAACAGCCCACTGGTGCACCTCTTACAGTTCTACTGAACGCACATTAAACTGAAATAGCCACTAAATTCTGAAACTAAAAAATCTTAAAAACCAACACTCTTAAATCAGAATTGCCCGAATTAGTGAGCCCACGATTCAATCCGGCAGCAATTGAAATAGTGTCGTTTGCCGAAACTTCATTTATCGTCTCGTCGGTTTCAATAATACCATTGCCTTCAACAATATAGATGGCTACATCGAACGGATTGGTGTGTTTGGCAAGCACCTCTCCTGCCTTCAGATGCAAATGAATAATCTCCGCTTTCGGTGATGTAAACAAAATACGACCATCAAGGTCAAAAGGTACTTTTTGTGCATTTTGTAGATTTACGATGTTCATAATTATAGTTTTTTGGGGTTAATGAATTGATTTTATTGGTTCGAAATATCATTATTGATTATCTGTCAGCATATTGAACTCCTTCGTCGTTAAATATTCAATCCACTTCGGGGTTGGTTCGAAAACTTTTTTTGTCTAATAATCATTGAAAAAGATTACGTTCGACATCTTTTTTGCTTCCTGTTACGAATAAACCACATTCCTGCACCCGATAAAATTAAAATAAGCCCAAGTATTCCCGACAAGGGTACAACCAAAATATAGAAACCGCCAATCATAAAGTTAAGAATCCGCCATGTATGCACCTCAAGTGCCAAATTCCACAGCGACATTCCACTCTTTTCAACAATCTCCAATGGCATGGAAGGCATTTGAAAATTGGAGGACGAAGAGATCGCTCCTGCACCATAATCAAAAACAATTTCTCTTTCCAAACCCATCGTTAAATATCCGGCAACGGAAATATTGCCAAACGGAGCGCTCATTGAACGCCGCGCCTCAACAGGCTTTCCTGTTATATAATCGACAACAGTTCCCTGAGCAGGATTCCACAGGAATAGACCACTAAACGAGCCCACCAAATAGGTATCGGTGCTCACTTTACGAAATACATTTATTCCCATAACACTTACCGGTGGCTCTACTTCGTATGGGTGAGGATGACTATCCAAGGTTTTGTTTAGTTTGAAAATCCCATCGGATGTTGATATTAAAAATTGCTCTTGTTCGCTGTCATAAATTATATCACGCAGGTTGTCGCTCCAATAATTCGAGGAGTTTAACGTGGTTCCTTTAATGGGTGCAATCTGTTTTGATGCAATGGGAATGAGCAATGGCGGACGCAAAAACATCCCTGTCAACATAACAATTAACAAAACAAAACTGCTAATAATCCCAACTTTCAGATGCCATTTATAGGACCAACGGATTCGCTTTTTCAATCGCTTTGCTAACAGTACGCGTTCTTTAGATCGCTTCAACCGCTTGGGAGCTATAAAATAAACGATTCCAGTTATGGAGAGTAAAATCATTACTATTCCACCCAAATCTACTAAAAGTTTGCCCGTTAAACCCCAAATTTCGCCCGAGTGAATCACCCAAATGGTGCGAAACAAAGAAACCTGCTTCTCTTTTCCAGAAACAGGTAGCAAAGTTTGTTCTGTAAATGTGGTGTAATTATCGGTCGATTGTGCTACAAGAACATAAGAGCGGGTCATAACAATTAACGAATCGCCTTGTTCTTCAAGCCCAACAATGCGCAATTCAGAAGATGGTAGCTCAACCTCTTTCCATTGATTCTCCAAAGATGAAAAACGGAACAAACCAAACATTGTTCCCGCAAAGAGAGTCCCATTGTTTGTTTCAATCACGTCCGAGATCTTCCGATTATCAATTCCACGAGAAAAACCCTGATTAAAATCCACAAAGGAGTGAAACATCGAATCGGTTTTCCAAATTCCGATGTTTCCGTACACCAAAAGAGAATCATCGGTCAAATTCACCGCGCCACGCAAAGCTGCGTTATTCCAATTAACATACTGATATTCAGAAGGCAACCAACTGCGCCCAACATCCACCGACGAGAATAATTTTCGGTGGTTCATGACAATCCCCGAAAGGGCGAAAAAAATAAAAACCGTGGCAAGCACAATGCCTAACCATTTGTGATATTTCTTGAAAAATCGATATAGGGGTGTCACGTTTTGTGAAATTTATACGTTTTTATACTATAATTCGGTTATCATCAAAAACTTGAGTCATGCTGAGCGGGATGATATTTTTCAAATATCCGCAATGTGTAATGACAATGAAGAATATTTGACTAAAGTCAAATGGCATTATTGCACGTCAAACCACGGCTGAAGCCGCAGGCAATTCAAAACCTACCAAGTTCGCAGATGTTGTAATTGAGTTGCCAATGGCTTCAGCCATGGGATTGTCGAAGACAAAAACTTGGCGTTAGCCAAATATATAGCTTCCTATAAATAACCTAATGTTAACCTCAATTTACATTAAACACTGATAATAAGTGAATTACAAAAAACATGTCCGCAATAGCGGAGTCGAAGCATGACAATTGCTTATTTGCCCTTCGACTCCAATCAGGGAGACATTTACAAAAGACTCCCGCACTATTATTATCTAAAGCGTCTCTTTAATAATATCGTTAATATCATCTTCGCAACCACCGCAAACGGTTCCGGCTTCGGTTACTTTCTGAATATCTTCAAAGGTTTTACAACCTTCATTTTTAATGGCATCCACAATTTCTTGTTTGGTAATGCCCATGCAATTACATATTATTTCGCTCATAATTATGGTATTTTAAAGATCTCTTTTATCATTGTTAACAACATCTTGAATTGCTCCGTTGCTTCAACAGAATGAGGAAGATTTGCGGGCATAATAATCGTTTCGCCAGCTTCCAAATCATGTGATTTTCCATCGATTACAACTCTTGCTTTACCCTCTAAAACTTGCACCATGGCATCGAAAGGGGCAGTATGCGTACTCAAACCCTCACCTTTATCAAAAGCAAATAATGAAATATTTCCATTGGCTTGTTTTAGCACATTTTTACTAACAATTCCTCCTTCACTATAATCCACCTCGCTGGTAAACCTGAATTTTGACGCTTTTTGGAATTCATTTGACATATCAATACGGTTTTAAAATTCTATTTTCAATAGAAACGGTTAAAATTAAACAAACGCTTTTACAACACTTTTGTTTGCCCTTGTGGGTTTGGAGTTTTGATTACCAAAATGCGTGCAACTTCTGTGGTTTCGTTGCTAAGATAGTGAACAATATTTCTTGGGCTCTCAATGGCGGTGTCTTTTGGATAGGAAATGGCCTCATCGGCAACATGAATGGTTGGATTTCCCTCCAGCACATAAAAAAACACATCAACCGGAGTTTTATGCGGTTTCAACGCTTCACCGGGTTGTAGAGTTATGTGCATTGCTTGCGCATCGGGTTTGTTATACATCTGTTTTACATCCACTTTGTGTGGCGTATCTTTTTGTTCGGCAGTTTTTAAATTTACAGCTATCATATCGTTTAATTTTAAAAGAAGTTGTTTGGAAATGTTTAGAAGAGTTGTCTCAACCAATGTGATAAATTCTTCTCTTTTTGATTATCAACAGATTCCCACATCGCTCCTTCTCGGAACGACGCAGGAATCTTATATTTCCAAACAACATCTAGGTTAATAAAAATATATGGTTATCCATTTTGCACCTAGTATTTACATAGGGTTTTTGAAAATCATTTATTTACCCCAACCCTAAAGGGATTAATTGATTTTCTTCACACCCTTTAGGGCACAGGGTAGATGAAGAAAATCAAGTTTCAAATTGGTTGCGAAATGGACAACCAGTAAAAATTACCCTACCATTAATTTAATATCTTCGTCAACGGTGTTGATTCCAGATATTCCAAAGTTGTTAACCAAAACATTCACAACATTTGGCGATAAGAACGCAGGTAGTGTTGGTCCTAGGTGGATGTTTTTAACACCTAAGTACAAGAGTGCCAACAAAACAATTACCGCTTTTTGCTCATACCAAGCAATGTTATACGCTATCGGTAACTCGTTGATATCGTTCAAGTTAAAGATCTCTTTAAGTTTCAACGCAATTACTGCCAACGAATAAGAGTCGTTACATTGTCCGGCATCCAATACGCGAGGTATTCCACCAATGTCGCCTAAAGGAAGCTTGTTGTAGCGATATTTTGCACAACCTGCGGTCAAAATTATGGTATCGGTAGGCAATTTTTGTGCAAACTCGGTGTAGTAGTTACGATCTTTCATGCGTCCGTCGCATCCGGCCATAACAATAAATTTGC
>Ga0265295_1008636_pt1 | contig 11243 bp, 7 predicted proteins | sample Munlansysbiofilm_FD_192503 | JGI IMG/M metagenome (GOLD analysis project Ga0265295, IMG submission 192503) | Leachate microbial communities from a municipal landfill in Southern Ontario, Canada - Methane capture system biofilm | ecosystem: Engineered > Solid waste > Landfill > Unclassified ... | reverse complement strand
TGTTCTGCTTATATCGGCGGTTATTCTTGCAGTAATTCTATATGGTATTATACCATATCTGCCTAAAATGGCTTCTTGGGTTGATCTCCTGTTTGTGAATGTTTTTGGATTGCCGTTTAATACCGGAGCCGCATTTTTTATGATTGCACTTTTAGCTCTCTCAATTTGGGGGATTGTCTATACTTACAGAAAGCAGAATGCCCTGTGGAATACTGTACTCTTAAGCTTTACTATGATTGTTATTGGATATTCGGCTTTTGCAATGGTAATAATAAGATCCTCTGCAAATACTCCTACAAACGAAAACCAACCTGACAATCCATTTTCGCTTGTTAGATATCTGGCAAGAGAGCAGTATGGAAAAAATCCACTTATCTATGGAGAAAGCTATAGTTCACCATATGATATTAAAAGTTCAAAATATATCGCAAAAGTAGGAGATAGATACAAATCAGTTGATGGTCCAGTGGAACCGGATTACAAATCGGGAAGCAAAATGCTTTTTCCAAGGATGTGGAGTAGTTCACCGGATCATATTAAATTTTATGAAAATTATACCGAAGGGAGAGGCAAAACAGTTCTGGGAAGCAATAAAAAGCTTCCGTTATTCAAAGATAACCTCGCGTATTTCTTTGATTACCAGGTAAACTATATGTATATAAGATATTTTATGTGGAACTTTGCAGGAAGACAGAATGATCTTCACGGCACAGTACCCGGTGATCCTCTCAGAGGAAACTGGGCCACAGGAATAGGTTTTTTGGACAAGGCCAGACTTGGAGATCAAAGCAATGGACCAGACTATATTGTTAACAGCAGAGCAAAGAATCATTACTATATGCTGCCTCTTCTGCTAGGATTTATAGGTCTCTTCTATCAGTTAGCAAAAGATAAGCAAAACTGGTGGGTTACAATGCTACTCTTTTTATTAACCGGAATTGCAATTGTTTTATATCTAAATCAACCTCCTTATCAGGCAAGAGAGAGAGATTATGCTTACGCAGGTTCGTTCTATGCTTTTTCTATTTGGATAGGCTTGGCTGTTATGGCAATAAACGATTTTGTAAAAAGGTGGGTGCCTGAGAAGGTTTCGGCCATAGCTGTCTCTGCAGCCTGTCTTATTGTTCCAATTCAGATGGCCTCTGAAAACTGGGATGATCACGATAGAAGCAACAGATATACCGCCAGAGACATTGCATATAACTACCTAAACAGTACAGAGGAGAATGCAATACTGGTAACTCACGGTGACAATGATACGTTCCCTCTGTGGTATATTCAGGAGGTTGAGGGTGTACGTACAGATGTACGTGTTGTGAACACCTCGCTTTTGGGAACGGATTGGTACATAGATCAAATGCAGTACAGAACGTATGAATCAGATCCGCTTCCTTTTTCAATACCTAAACACGAATATATCTATGGAACTAATGATGTAGTTCATATCGTTGACAGGCACAATAAACCCTATCCTCTTAAATTGGTTATTGACTTGATTTCAAAACCAGAGGCTAAGTTGTCAGATGATAAAGGAAAGCAATATAGTATCTTTGGTTCAAGAAAGCTTACAATTCCGGTAAACAGAGAGGCTGCAATAGCAAATGGCATTGTAGATGTCTCTGACTCTTCATCAATACTTGATACGATTGAGCTTAATATTTCTGAAAATAAGACTATTATCACTAAAGCAGAATTGATGATACTAGATCTTCTTGCTAATTACAACTGGGATAGACCAATTTATTTTGTAGCAATGGGTGGAGATCTTGAGATTGGAATAAGAGATTACCTTGAATGGACAGGGTTTGCATATAAGTTTGTGCCAATTAAGAATCAATCTACACTGGTAACTCCAGGAAGAGTATTGGCAGATAAAATGTACGATAAAGTAATGAATGTATATAGATGGGGTAATATGAACGACCCTTCTGTTAACATTGATTATCAGAATCTTCTTACATTTAATGCAGTTATGTCTGTAAGGAATATTTATACTCAAACAGCCAGGGCACTATTTAACGAAGGCAAAAGAGATAAGGCATTGCAAGTTCTTGATAAGATGCAAGAGGTTGTCTTGCACGAACAGTTTCCAATATCTTGTTCATTATTATCTTCTCTAAATGAGCAATCTGTAATGGATGCTATTGATATATATCTTCTTTCCGGAGAGAGAGAAAAGGCTGTTAAGCTTGCTACTCTTTTTGAGGATGAGAGTTTTAAAGCGATTGAGTTCTTTGGTCAAAGACTTGGTGGGTACTATCTATCAAAAACAGATATTGAGAGAAACCTCTCATATCTTATGTATTTGGCAGATATCCTGTCAAACCGAGGTGAGGTGGAGATGGCAAGCTCTATTGAAAAAAGGGTGGAGGAGAGTATAAATAAAATACAGATTCTTTAGCTAACTTAGCCAAGGAGCAGATTACATCCTCTTATTTCTGAATTATAAATGCGACCGGGAATTCTCCAGAGATTTCCGGTCTCATTAATTCCAATATCTTCCGTTTCAAGGAAAGAACAAGAGTTTACGTTTGCAAGATCAATAATATTTAACCCACCTCTTTCATCTGTATCAGTAATTTTTAGCGGGTTTGAGAAGTCTCTAAGTAAAAACTTCATCCAGTGAGGAGTCTTAAAGAGTCCATTGCCATCTGAATATGCCTGCGAAAGAAGTTCAGCCATACCATATTCAGAGTGAACATTTGAAACGCCAAAAGAGGTTTTGATGAATGAGTGAATCTCCTCTCGGCTTAACTCCTCTCCTCTTCCCTTCATTCCACCAGTCTCCATAACAATTAGTTCCGGGAAATCAATTTTGTATCTCTTTGAGAAATCGACTAATGCAAAACTTACACCTAGGAGCAAACTCTTTTTACGCGAGAATTTTAATTTTGTAAGAATCTCAGCAAGATTTTCGTAGTTGTAGAGGTAGAATCCACTATGTTCGTTTTTACTCTCTTTAATAAGAGAGTCTGCCATATATACTAGTGAAGAGCCCTCTCTTTCAAGATAGGAGGGGAGAAGGGCAAGGATATTAAAATCTTTTGGTGAGCCGTAAAAAAGAGCAAATGCCCTGTTAAAACTGTGCTCGTATAGTGAGAGGTCTGCAACGGGGTGGCTTGATGGGGTCATCCCGGTTGTTGCGCTACTCGTGAAAATCTTCTGTGGGGGCTCCTGGGCTGAATAGACTGTAGTGTTTTTAAAAAGTTTTACAGGAAGAAAGGGAATATCCTCAATTTTAGTTACATTTTTGGTGTTAATACCCAGTAGCTCAATATATCTCCTGTAAGGTTCACAATTGGAGGATTGAAAATTAAAAACATCTAGTGCAAGTTGCTTAAAGATTGTTTCAGAATAGGAGTTTGGATTTGATGAGATAAACTCTTCTATCCTTATTTGTAAGTCATTTTTATTACCACTCATCTCTTTGTGTATTCCAATAGCTCTTCTACAAATTTTCTACCATTACTTAGTCTAGGAACCTTATTTTGTCCACCGAGCTTACCATTGTCTCTGAGCCAATTATAAAAAGTGCCGGAGGGAAGAGGTACAAGTGACAATCTTGTCATTGTGATACTATTGGCCCTTTTAGCTTCGTAATCTGAATTAACTTTGCAGACCTCTTTATCAAGAGTCTCGGCAAATTCTTCAATATCAGAGGGTGCATCCTTAAATTCAATTAGCCATTGATGAGAGCCCTTTCCTTTACCCTCCATAAAGAGAGGGGCAACAGTAAAATTCTCAACGGAACAGTCTAATTCCTCACAAGCAGCCGTAAGAGCCTTCTCTGCATTACTAATCATAAGCTCCTCTCCAAAGGCATTTATAAAAAGTTGTGTTCTACCTGTGATTGTAATTTTATGAGGAAAAAGTGAAGTGAACATTACAGAATCTCCAATTAGGTATCTCCATAAGCCCCCGTTTGTTGTTATAACCATTGCGTAATTTACTCCAACTTTTACACTTTCAACGGTTTCAAAAGAGGTGAATTTACCCTCAATTGCATCTTCATACCTTTCAATTGGAATAAATTCATAAAAGATACCTCCGTTTGTCATTAGAAGCATTGAATTATCTCCAGGATCATCCTGAAAAGCAAAATACCCTTCTGAGGCGTTATAATTCTCCATATAGTTCATACTGTTGTGGGGAATTATTCTTTTGTACTCCTTTTTGTATGGCTCAAAGCTTATACCTCCGTGCATAAATAGTTCAAGATTTGGCCAAACTTCCCTTAAATCTTTTTTACCATTAAACTCAAGTATAGCGTTAAGAAGAATTAAATTCCAGGAGGGTACTCCAGATAAACTTGTCACATTTTGTTTTGAAGTGACCTTGCATATCTCTCCAACCTTTGTCTCAAAATCACTTATTAGAGCAACCTCTGTTGGAGGAGTCCTTCTGAACTCTGCAAGTATTGGTGAGTTTTTGAGCAAAATTGCTGATAGGTCTCCATATTGAGTTTTCCCGTTCCCCTCTTCATCAATTTTTGCACTTCCGCCAAGGGTAAGCGCCATACCTTCTAAAAGTTTTGAACCGGGATTGTTGTCCAAATAGGTTGAGAGCATATTTTGCATTCCGTCATAATGACAGAGATTGAGCGAGTCTTCAGTTACCGGAATAAATTTGCTTTTAGAACTGCTTGTCCCGCTAGACTTTGCAAACCATTTAGTTCTGCCGGGCCACAGAAGATTCTCTTCTCCGGCTCTTGATCTTGTAATCCAGCTCTCAATTTTATTATAATCCCTGAGTGGAACAGATTCCTGAAATTCTTGCAAACTCATTCCTTCGTGAATATTATGTTCAGCACCAAAAATGGTCTGCTCCCCCTTTGTTAGGAAATTTTCAAAAGCAACTCTCTGAAAGCTTATGGGATCTTTTCTGTTTTGATCCAGTAACTTTAGCCGTTTTGAAGAGTATAAGCGATAAATCTTTGATACAATGGGCATTCTTTCAAGTGTTATAATGTTGCAAAGGTAAGTATTATTCAAAGACCTCGTGCAGAATATCCAGGGAATGGATATCTATATTGAAGCCAAGATGATATGAGAGATAGGTGGTCATCTCTCTAGCAAACTGTGTTCGTTTGCCCCCTGTAACTCTCAGGAGATGAATGCTCTCTTCTCTTTTTTGAAGGATTATTGAAAGTATTAGAGAGCTATCTCCGCTGAAACATTTTGTACCAGCTCCAGTTTTCTCTTTAAAAGATCCTGAAATAATATCAAATAGAGCTCCTGGAGAGTAGTTCTTTTCTGGAGAGTAACCTGCCTCTTTGGAGAGTTCAACTAAAAACCAGATATGAAAATTTGCATAATCATCCTGAAGTCCCTCCAGCAAAAGAATAGATTTAACAAGGAAACTAAAGAAATTTGAGTTTGCTCCATATTCGTGTATACTCCTGTAAATAAGTTCGCTTATATAGAGTGCAACGGAGCTTTTACTCATACTTTCTCTAATGCCGGGAAGAGGGTAAAGTGCTCGAAAATTTGTTATGTATCTAAGCTCTCCTCTGGAGCTATCTGATAATTCGGCCTCAATAACGGATAGAGGATGGAGAAGCGAAAGGGCACTGCCTCTGCCTCCCTTTTTTAATATAAAACCACACCTTCCCAAGTCTGATGAGTATCCGTGTAAAATTATTGATGACTCTCCAAATTTGGTTTTATGAAGGACTACTATGGTTGTTAAAGAGCTCATCTACTATTCAAAGAGTGGAGGTATGCAGATAGTTCTCTCATAGCTACTCCTCTGTGTGAAATAATATTTTTCTCTTTAGGTGAGAGTTCGGCAAGAGATTTGTCATAACCATCAGGAAGGAATACCGGATCGTAGCCAAAGCCTCCGCTCCCGGATGGTGTATAAGCAATGGAGCCCTCTACTCTTCCCTCGAATAGGAGTATCTCCTTATCTGAAAGAATGAGTGTTATAATGGTAACAAAACGTGCTTTTCGTTCGTCAATACCATTGAGCTCTTTTAGAAGAAGTGCGGTGTTTTTTTTAGAGTCCGCCTCTGGGCCGGCGTACCTGGCCGAGTATACACCCGGTCTGCCGCCTAAAGAGTCCACTACAAGGCCGGTGTCGTCTGCAAAACAGGGACGCCTGAATCTCTCCCAGAGAAACGAGGCCTTCATAAGAGAGTTTTCCTCCAGGGTAGGTGCCGTTTCAGGAATCTCATCAGTGAATCCGAGGGAGGCTGGAGTTATAATATTGAAACCTTGACCGAGAATATCTCGGGCTTCTTGGAGTTTATGCGAATTTGCTGTTGCAAAAAGGAGTTCCATAATTTAAAATGAATGTTGCACCAAAGATACTAAAACTTTAAATTTGTGTTTAAGATACAGTTTACCATATGAAGAGAATAATGAAACCAGCGGCAATTATGGCCGTTATGTTGTTGACAGTTGCCTTATACGGCCAGTCAAAAGAGTTTAAGACAGGGAAAAGTTTGGATATACAGTTTTCCGTATTGAGGGAGCTCTCTCTCTTTTATGTGGATAGTGTTGAGATAGACAAACTGGTGAAAAAGGGAACTGAAGCTATGCTGGAGGCACTTGACCCCTATACTGTATATATTCCGGAAGAGAACGAAGAGGATCTTGAGATGATGACAACGGGCTCTTATGGTGGGATTGGCTCAATTATTACAAAGAGAGAAGGTGGGATTGAGCTTTCTGAGGTTTATGAAAATTCTCCGGCACATAAAGCTGGTCTTGTTGCTGGAGATATGCTTCTAAGGGTTGATACGGCTCAAACTAAATACCTGTCGTTAGATCAATGTTCTGCAAGAATGAAAGGTGTTCCCGGAACAACTGTAAGCTTCTTGATTAAAAGGTTAAGAACAGGGATCGAGGAGGAGATATCTGTTTTAAGAGAGAGAATCCATATGCCGGATGTTCCATACTGGGGTATGATAAGTGATACGATTGGTTATATCAGGATTACTGGTTTCACGGTTGATGGTTGGAAAGATGTAAAAAATGCTCTTGTTGAACTTAAGAAAAACCCTGAACTGAAGAGATTAGTGCTGGACTTACGTGGAAATGGAGGTGGATTATTGGATGAAGCTGTAAACATAGTCTCCCTTTTTGTCCCATCGGGAACTAAAGTGGTTTCGGCCCTTGGAAGATTTAAACAAACAGATGCTGTGTATTTTACAAAAGAGGAGCCGGTAGATTTGAAATTGCCCTTAATAGTAATGGTTAATTCGGGTTCTGCATCATCATCCGAAATTGTAGCCGGAGCTCTTCAGGATTTAGACCGAGCTACTATTGTGGGAACAAGAACGTTTGGGAAGGGGCTTATTCAATCTATCCGAGATGTTGGCTACAATACAAAGCTTAAACTCACGACGGCAAAATACTATACACCAAGCGGGAGATGTGTGCAGGCTATTGACTACAGCAACAGAAACGAAGATGGCAGTGTTGGGTATGTTGCAGACTCTCTAATTAAGCCTTTTAAAACCCGCCTTGGTAGAACAGTATACGATGGTGGTGGTATTGTTCCCGATGTGACTATCTCTCCAAGAATGTATAGCCGTATAGCGGTGTCACTAATATATGCCGATATTCTTAGAGATTATTCTGTTCAATATTATAAAAATAACAATTCTATCGGCTCTGTCAGGGAGTTTTTCCTAACAGATGAAGCTTATAATGAGTTTGTTGATTATGCAGAGGGGAGAGAGTTTGATCACAGAACCTCCTCTGAGGTCGAATTTGATAAAATGGTAGAGACAGCTAAAAGAGAGGGTTTGTTTGAAGATTTTGGAGATAGCATTAAAGATATTGAATCCAAGGTTAAGCTTGGAAAAAGAGGTGCTTTGATTAAGAATAAAGAGGAGTTAAAAAGTCTTCTTGAGGAGGAGATTTGTTCAAGATACTATTTCCAACGAGGCAGGTTTGAGAAAATGGCAACAAATGATGAACAGTTGACAAAGGCTGTTTCAGTTGAACTAATAAAAACGGAGTGAGAGATCTTGCAGATTTGATATTACCTAGGGTTTGTCCCGTGTGCAGAGAGAATTTGAGTGGCGTTGAGAGGGAGATTTGCCTTGATTGCCTGTCATCTCTGCCCTATACCTATTTCTGGAGTTATAAAAATAACCCGGCTGAGGAGCTATTCTGGGGGAAGGTCTATTTTCAAAGGGCTTCATCTCTTTTTTTCTATGGTGATGATAGTCCTTACAGACATCTAGTTCACGAACTTAAATACAATGGAAGGAGTGGAATTGGAACTCTTTTAGGATCTATGCTTGGCAGAAGACTTAAAGATTCCGGGTACTATAATGATATTGATTTTGTAGTATCTGTTCCTGTCCACCCTTTTAAATATTGGATGAGAGGCTATAACCAGGCAACTATTATTGCAAAGGCAGTTGCAGGTGAGTTAAATGTTAATGTTATAAAGGGTGCATTAAGTAAAAGGGCCTTTGCTTCTTCGCAGACAAAAATGGATCCTGAAAATAGGTGGAAAAATGCAGTTGAATCATTCTCGTTAGCCTCTGCTTCTAAAGTAGAGGGGAAGCATATCTTATTAATTGATGATGTACTTACAACCGGGGCAACTCTTGAAGCTTGCGGCTCTGCTCTTTTATGTGCTGATGGGTGTCGTGTGAGTGTTGCAACTCTCGCTTTTGTTGAATAATATTTTTAAGTTTGTAGCCTAATTATGTTGGACTTCATTAAAATAGGATTTATAGATATTCTGGATATTTTTCTAGTCGGTCTCCTTATTTATCAAGCATATAAGCTTATAAAAGGAACTGCCGCAATGAATATATTTACAGGGATATTGGTCTTTTACGTCATTTGGATAGTTGTTAAGGCACTCCATATGGATCTTTTGGGTGCAATAATGGGGCAGATTATTGGAGTAGGAGGATTAGCTCTTGTAATTCTTTTCCAACAGGAGATAAGGCGGTTTTTACTAAGAATTGGTACACGATACATTGATTCCAGACAACACCTGAGGATCATTAGGGCTTTTATGGGAAAGCAGAAGAGGAACATATCCCTAGAGACACTTGATGAGATAACATTAGCCTGTAAACGAATGGCTGAAACAAACACAGGAGCATTAATAGTACTTGCCCATACCTCTGCTCTGGAATTTGTCTCTGAGACCGGGGATCGTATTGATGCATTGGTTAACAGACGTTTGATCGAGACTATTTTTTTTAAAAATACACCACTTCACGATGGTGCTATGCTTATTATTGGAGAGAAAATTATAGCTGCAAGGTGTACTCTTCCTATTACAGAGAGTAACGGTGTTCCGGCTCACTATGGTATGAGGCATAGAGCAGCATTAGGAGTATCAGAACAGAGTGACGCCAGTGTTATAGTGGTCTCAGAGCAGAGAGGAGAGATCTCTTTTGTTAATAATGGTGAGATCAAGACAATCAGCAGTATTAACGAGTTAAGACTTGCAATTGAAAATGCATATAAGTAGCCAATGAATAACCTCTCCAGACTAGAACAAAAATTAGGGTTTGATAAAATTAGAGGGATGGTGGAGAGCGGATGCTCCACCACTGCTGCCAAAAAAATGGCTGCAGAGTTCTCCTTTTTAACAGATCATTCAAAAATTCTTGACTCTTTAGAGCAGACGGATGAGATGAGGGTTATTCAAATGCTGGAATCTAGTTTTCCTAATGATGGTTATGTAGATACAGCAGACTTTCTAAAGCAGCTTGAGAGAGATCACTACTATCTTGATACAAACTCTCTTTTTAGGTTAAGGCAATCTCTTGAGGCCACAGGAGCAATTACAAGATTTTTTAAAAACACAAAAGAGGATAAATACCCTTACCTTAAAAATTTGGCCTCTCCGGTGGTGATATTCCCAGAGGTTTCAAGGCGTATAGACACTATCATTGATAAATATGGATCTATAAAAGATGGCGCAAGTCCGGCTTTAATGGCTGTAAGATCCTCTATTAGGGAGAAAGAGGGGCAGATTTCTAAAAAGGTTACATCCATTTTAAAGAGAGCGCAGGCTGATGGGATGGCCGATGAAGAGGCCTCAGTTTCCGTTAGAGACGGAAGGATGTTAATACCTGTCTCAGCTGCAAATAAGAGAAAAATTCCAGGATTTGTAGTGGATGAATCGGCGTCAGGTAAAACTGTTTTTATTGAGCCGATGGAGATTGTGGAGTTAAACAATCTGGTTAAAGAGCTACATTTTGCAGAACAGCGGGAGATACTAAAAATTTTAGTTGACTTCTCTGATTTTCTTAGGCCATATGTTCCGGAGCTTATTATCTCTGCATATTTTTTAGCTGAGATCGATTTTATAAGAGCAAAGGCTAGAGTGGGGATGTCGATGGAGGCGGGTAAACCGGTAATTTCTCAGGAGAGACTTATAAGAATTGTACGTGGCAGACATCCATTGCTTCAGAAGGCTCTCTCAAAAGAGGGTAAAGAGATTGTCCCACTCAATCTGGAGTTGAGTGGAGATAAAAGAATACTCCTTATTTCCGGACCAAATGCAGGAGGGAAATCGGTGTGTCTTAAAACGGTTGGAATTTTGCAGTATATGCTCCAGTCCGGGATGCTTGTACCAGCATCTGAAATTTCTGAATTCTCACTTTATACTCGTATTTTTATTGATATTGGAGATGAGCAATCAATTGAAAATGACTTAAGTACTTATAGCTCCCATCTTACAAATATGCGAGATGTTTTACTCAATGCAGATGATAAGTCACTAGTTCTTGTAGATGAGTTTGGAGCCGGTACAGAGCCTACGGCGGGTGGCGCAATTGCAGAGTCAATACTTAAGGAACTTGAATCCAGAGGGTGTTTTGGAGTTATTACAACTCACTACAGCAACTTGAAATTCTTTGCAGGAACTAGTAAAGGAGTTATTAATGGTGGAATGCAGTTTGATGTCCAGAATATAAAACCTCTCTTTAAACTTGAGACAGGAGTTCCTGGTAGCTCTTTTGCATTTGAACTGGCTAAAAAAATAGGCCTTCCTCAAGACATTGTTAAATATGCCGAGGAGCGTGCAGGTGGAGAATTTATAGATTTGGAGAGAAATCTTAAGAAGATTGCAAGAAACCGCAGGATGCTGGATGAAAAATTGGCCAGAATAAAGAGTACTGACAAGACTCTTGAAAACATAACGGACAGGTACCAGAAGGAGCTGTCAGAGATTCAAACATTAAGAAAAAGTATAATTGCTGAGGCAAAAGAGGAGGCGGCCAGATTATTGGCCGAGACTAACAAAAGAATTGA
>Ga0265295_1008635_pt1 | contig 11243 bp, 8 predicted proteins | sample Munlansysbiofilm_FD_192503 | JGI IMG/M metagenome (GOLD analysis project Ga0265295, IMG submission 192503) | Leachate microbial communities from a municipal landfill in Southern Ontario, Canada - Methane capture system biofilm | ecosystem: Engineered > Solid waste > Landfill > Unclassified ... | reverse complement strand
AGTGAGGAGTGAGCTAGAGTGCGGAGTGAGGAGTGAGCTAGAGTGCGGAGTGAGGAGTGAGCTAGAGTGCGGAGTGCGGAGTGAGCTAGAGTGCGGAGTGCGGAGTGAGCTAGAGTGCGGAGTGGGGAAAAAGTGAGCAAGCTATTAGCTGAATTTTGCGTCTCGAAAAACAACAAAATAGCTTCGTCAATTCTACTTTATTATTTGACAAACCCTAAGGTATTTTAATAGATTTCTCACCGCTAGTTAGCGGCGAGAAATCTCAAAAAACTTATTGTACTAGGACTTTATATTCTTTTATTTCTTGGTTATTTGAAATTTTTAGAATATATATTCCTTTTGGATAGTCCGAAATATCAATAGTAGTATTACCATCAACAGATATGTTTTGAATAATTCTACCAGTAATTTCTATTAATTGAATATTTCCTAAAGCTTCAACAGTAAAAACGCCATTATTTGGGTTAGGATAAATAGCAGTTAGTACATTTATTTCATTTATTCCTACAAATTCTTCAATTGTTATTTGAACTTCATCAGTTCCTTCGCAACCATTAACGTCTGTAACAATAACTGAATAATCATAAACTCCGATGCCTAATACTACTCCATCAACACTTATTGTTTGTGTTGTTTCGGTTGTATTCCAAAGATATCCTGCAAAAACGCCTGCATCAAGTTCAATAGACTGAGTATTATCAATTATTTGGTTTTCACCTAAATCTACAACAGGCAAACCATTTACACTTATTTCTATTTCATCGGAGGCCTCACAAAGATATTCATTTGTAACTGTTACAGAATAAGTCCCAGCAATTGTAACATCTATTGTCTGTGTTCCTTCTGTAGTGCTCCACATATAAGTTTCGTAATTGTCACCTGCGTCAAGCATTGCTTCATTACCTTCGCAAATTGCAAGATCGTCTCCAAGTACAACAGGAACAGCAAGTTGAGTTTCAAAAGCTCCTAAATCATATCTGGCACCAACTAGTCTTGGCATTCCCAATAAATCAAATTCAGGGAAATAATTTAATGTATCTTTTGACATGTCTTTACAAGGAGAATTACAGGTTAATCTAAAATCTCCATTTGCAGGGTCTAGCATCAATGGGTCTTCATTCATATTATCAACCTGAACAGGTTCAGTATAAGCTAAGCCTCCTTCAATATTATTATTGTAAAATTCCATATCGTAAGTATAATCTTGGACAGCAATATAAATTTGGTCATAATCATTGTCTAAATCGGTATTGCCTCTAATAATATTATTTGCAAAGAAACAACTATCGTTACTGCAACCTATTGAGTATGCCCCGCCATTGCTTCCTGCATAATTTCCACTAACCGTGTTATTCAAGTGATAACCCCCTGCATAATACTTTAAAGCAACAGCTCCTCCATTGTGTTCGGCTGTGTTATTAAGAAAAAGATTATTGACGATATAAGGCTGTGCATTACCACTTATAATCATCGCTCCTCCTTGGGTAGTAGAAAAATTTTCGAGAAAGATACAGTTTTTAACCAAAGCATCGCTATAACCTGAAATTTTAATAGCACCACCACCATATCTTGACTCCTCAACAGTTTGGTCGAAAAGTGAGCTATTTCTGTAAAAATAGCAATTCGAAATAATAGCTTGATCAAAATAAGTATTATCAGCATTACACCCGATGGCAATTGCACCACCACCATTCTCATTGCCGTTATAAACTGAATTATTATAGTAGAAACTACAACTGTCGATTATAGCAATCGCATCAAATACTATTCCTATTGCACCACCCCATCGTACAGTAGAGTTATAAGCAAATTCACAATTGGAAAATTCGGCATAAGCGTTATAACGTAGTTTTACCGCACCTCCTGTTCCTTCATCCCAATCGCTATCTGTATTATAACCAAAATAAAAGCCGCAATAAGCAAAATAAGAAGTATCGTTATCGTCCATACTACCTGATTCATTATCAAATTCAATCCCGTCCCAACCTGTATGTGAGAAGTTGGGAGTGGGGAGTGAGGAGTGGGGAGTTGGGAGTGAGGAGTGGGGAGTGAGGAGTGAGGAGTTGGGAGTGAGGAGTGGGGAGTGAGGAGTGGGGAGTGAGGAGTGGGGAGTGAGGAGTGAGGAGTGAGGAGTTGGGAGTGAGGAGTGAGGAGTGAGGAGTTGGGAGTGAGGAGTTGGGAGTTGGGAGTGAGGAGTTGGGAGTTGGGAGTGAGGAGTTGGGAGTTGGGAGTGAGGAGTTGGGAGTGAAAAGAGAAAAGTGAAAAGTTTTGACTTGTCGTTCGCTTGCTTCGGCTACGCTCAGAACAAGTTGCTCACTCGTAAGTTTTAAAACATTATAAACCAACAAGAAAGAACACGTCAGTCGTATCTCCCGCGTGGAATCATTACTATTTATTTGCAATTTCAAAATTAAGTTTTTCATAACTAAATCACTTTATACGATGAAATATTATAAAAATTATGTAAGTTTGTTTCTTTAAAAAACATAAAACTATGTCAGAATCAAAAGTAAACCTCGAAGTTGCTAAAGGCCTAGGTGTCAATGCCGAAGAATTTAAAATGATAGAAGATTATTTGGGACGTGTGCCTAATTTTACGGAATTAAGTATTTATTCTGTGATGTGGAGTGAGCATGCGTCTTACAAAAACTCAATAAAATGGATAAAAACTTTACCTAGAGAAGGTGGATGTTTACTAACTGGAGCAGGTGAGGAAAATGCTGGATTAGTAGATATAGGAAATAATCTTGCATGTGCATTTAAAATAGAATCTCACAATCACCCTTCGGCAGTTGAACCATATCAAGGAGCAGCTACAGGAGTTGGAGGAATAAACCGTGACATTTTTACTATGGGAGCACGCCCGATTGCTCAATTAAACTCTTTGCGGTTTGGAGATATTAATACCGATCGCACAAAATGGTTATTACGAGGAGTTATAAAAGGAATTGGAGATTATGGTAATTCATTTGGAGTACCAGTATTAGGCGGAGAAGTTTTCTTTGATGATTCATACGAAACTAATCCTTTAGTAAATGCAATGTCGGTGGGGATAATGGAAAAAGGTAAAATGATTTCGGCTATTGCTTATGGCGAGGGAAATCCTGTTTATATTGTTGGTTCATCAACAGGCAAAGACGGGATACATGGAGCAACATTTGCGTCAGCCGACCTTACCGAAGATTCTGCCGATGACATTCCATCAATTCAAGTAGGAGATCCATTTCAAGAAAAACTTTTACTTGAAGCGAGTCTTGAATTAGCCGATACTGATGCTATAGTTGGCATGCAAGATATGGGTGCTGCTGGTATTATTTGTTCAACAAGCGAAATGTCGGCAAAAGGAAAATGCGGCATGAAAATTAACCTTTCTGATGTTCCATTACGTCAACAAAATATGGAGGCTTGGGAGATATTATTAAGCGAATCTCAAGAAAGAATGCTTGTAGTAATTAAAAAAGGTCAAGAAAAAATTGTTGAGGATATTTTTGCAAAATGGGATTTGAATTGTGCAAAAATTGGCGAAGTAATAAACGAAGACAAACTTTATTTTTACTACAATGATAAATTAGTTGCAGAAGTTCCTGCAGACAGTCTTGTACTAGGTGGCGGAGCTCCTGTTTATGACCGAGAATATAAAGAACCCTCATATATTAAAGAGTATAATAAATTTAAAACCACGGATGTTTCTGAGAATGTCAACTTAAAAGAAGTTGCAGATTTTCTTACCGTACATCCAAATATAGCATCGAAACGCTGGATTTACGAACAATACGACAGTATGGTAAGAACAGTAAATCTTAGTACAAATCGTCCATCAGATGCAGGAATTATAAATATAAAAGGGACTAACAAAGCCTTAGCCGTAACAACTGACTGTAATAGCAGATATGTAAAAGCTGATCCCGAAAAAGGTGCAATGATTGCTGTGGCTGAGGCAGCCAGAAACATTGCCTGTACTGGAGCAAAGCCGTTGGCAATAAGCAATTGTCTAAATTTTGGATCGCCATATAATCCTGAAGTATTTTGGCAATTTGTAAATGTTATAAAAGGGATGGGGACTGCTTGCAGAAAGTTTGATACTCCAGTTACAGGCGGTAATGTTTCATTTTATAATCAAACAAATATTAATGGAAAAACAGAGCCTATTGCACCCACTCCCACAATAGGTATGCTAGGAATATTAGAAGATAAATTGCATCAAACATCATTGGCTTTTAAACAAAAAGGAGATATGATATATATGTTGGGAACTCCAAGTAATGATATTGCTTCATCAGAATATCTGTTTTCGTATCATAATATAAAACAATCGCCTGCCCCAGAATTTAATCTTGAGTTTGAAGTGAAACTTGTAAACATATTACAAGAACTTGCAAAACGAAATTTAGTAAACTCAATGCACGATGTATCCGATGGAGGTTTATACATTAGTTTATTAGAGTCGGCTATGCCAGATAAACTTGGATTTGACATTACAACTCCTGCCGAATTTAGAACAGATGCGTTTTTGTTTGGCGAAGCCCAAGGGCGTGTGGTCATATCGGTTGAAATTGAAAAAGATCCTGATTTTATTGATTTTATGCTTGAAAATAAGTTTCCATTCTCTACTTTGGGTCACGTAACTAAAGGAGAACTTAGAATTGATGACAAATCTTTTGGATTTATTTCGGACGAGACGCAAAAATACGATACGGCTATTGAAAATATTTTGGAGGTCTAATCCCATATTGATATGATATCTATAAACAATCTGTGTGTTCGGTTTGGTGGGTTTGAGTTGTTTACAAATCTTGGATTTATGATTAATTCACGAGATCGTATTGGTTTAGTTGGGAAAAATGGTGCTGGAAAATCTACACTGTTAAAAATAATTTACGGTGAAATAAGTCCTAGCGAAGGAAGTATATCAGGAAGCTCCGACATCCAAATTGGCTACTTACCTCAGCAAATGAAAGTTAGCAGCGAAAATATTACGGTTCTTGAAGATGCAAAATCGGCTTTTAAAGATATAACAACACTTGAGGCAAAATTAGAAAAAGTAAATCACAAGTTATCGGTTCTAACAAACTATGAAAGTGAAGAATATCTTGAGCTAATTGAACAAATAAGCACTTTAAACGAGCGCCTTGCTCTTTTTGGAACAGATAATATTGTTTCTGAAACCGAGAAAATTTTAAAAGGTTTAGGCTTTCTACAATCAGACTTTGAGCGTAAAGTAACAGAATTTAGCGGAGGCTGGCGAATGCGGATAGAGCTTGCCAAAATCTTATTACAAAATCCTGAGATTATTTTACTTGATGAGCCCACAAACCATCTCGATATTGAAGCAATTCAATGGTTAGAAGAATTTTTATCGCAATATAAGGGAGCGGTATTGTTAATTTCTCACGACAGGGCATTTCTTGATAATGTTACTAATCGCACTCTTGAGATAAATGCTGGGACTCTTTACGATTACAAAGTACCATACTCAAAATTTAAAGTTTTACAAGAAGAAAGAATTCAGCAACAACTTGCTGCATACGATAATCAGCAAAAGATTATTAATGATACCGAAAAATTTATTGAGCGTTTTCGTTATAAAGCCACAAAAGCTAATCAGGTTCAATCTCGAATTAAACACTTAGGGAAATTAGAATTAGTTGATATTGATGATCTTGACAATGCTTCGATAAACATAAGGTTTCCGTCTGCTCCACGTGCGGGAGATGTTGTTGTTGAAACTAAAGAACTTTCAAAATCTTATGGTAAACACACCGTTTTAAACAAAATTGATTTTGTAATCGAAAGAGGCGAAAAGATAGCATTTATAGGCAGAAATGGTGAGGGGAAAACGACATTATCAAGGATTTTTGTTGGGGATTTACCTTATGACGAAGGGGTTTTAAAAATTGGGCATAATGTAAAAATTGGATATTTTGCACAAAACCAAGATGAATTGTTAGATCCTAATTTAACAGTTTTTGAAACTCTTGATAAGGTCGCCGTTGGAGATGTTAGAACTAAAATAAGAGATATTTTAGGATCTTTTTTATTTTCGGGCGAAGATATTGACAAAAAAGTTAAAGTACTTTCAGGAGGTGAACATTCACGTTTGTCGCTTGCAAAGCTTTTGCTTGAGCCATACAACCTGTTAGTTTTAGATGAGCCAACAAACCACTTGGACATCAGGTCAAAAGACCTTTTAAAACAAGCTCTTCTTAAATATAATGGTACACTTATTCTTGTATCACACGACAGATATTTTCTTGACGGCTTAATTGACAAAGTTTATGAATTCCGCGATAAAAAAATAAAACAACATATAGGTGGAATATACGACTTTATCAGACGTAGAAAAATAGAAAACATTCAAGATATAGAAATTAAAGACAAGCAATTAAAACAACAATCAAACAAAAACATATCGGATAATAAACAACTATATCTTGAACGTAAAGAGCAGGACAAAAAACGCCGTTCATTAGAAAAAGCCGTTCATAAACACGAACAACAAATCGAAAAGTTTGAAACTGAAATAGAAGGTCTTAATAAATTGCTTTCAGCCCCCGATAAACACGATGAAAAAAAACTTGCAACTACATATCAAATGTTTACAAAAATAAATACACAACTTGAAAAAGAAATGTCTGCATGGGAAAAAGCCTCATTAGATTTAGAAACTTTTATAAAGGAATTAGACAATAATGAATAAATATTATATGGAAATCCGTTTTTACACTCAATTTTAATTTTCCTTTTTGCCCCTCAGCCTAAAGAGAGTGAGGGGAATCAATTGATTTTGAGAAACTTAAAAGATGTAAAAACGGGTATGCTCAAAACATTACATAATTTAAATTATTATCATAAAAAACTAATAAAAGAAAGTTTTAAGTTTATTCGTGGTTAAGCAAGAAATTATTTTTTATATTTGTAGCTAAAACAGTAAGCAATGGATAAAGTCAAATTAGAGGTTCTCGGACTATCATACAGCCAAACTCAGGCTGGTGCTTATGCTTTAATATTATCGGTGGAGAATAGTGAGCAAAGAATTCCAATTATTATTGGTGGTTTTGAAGCACAATCAATAGCTATTCATCTTGAAAATTTAAAACCTCCAAGACCTCTTACTCATGACCTTTTTTTTACTCTATCCAACACTTATGAAATTAAACTACGAGAAGTTTTTATCTATAAACTTGAAGAGGGCGTTTTTTATGCCAAATTGTATTTTGAAAAAGATGGACAAACATCAGTAATTGATTCAAGAACATCTGATGCAGTAGCATTAGCCTTACGATTTAGTTGTCCGATTTACACTACCGAAAACATTATCGAAAAAGCTGGTATAGTGCTTAGTGTTACTGAAGATGACAATGAATCAGAAAATGAAAGAATAGTAAGAAAAGATTCTAAAGATGAGTTAAAAGATTTCTTAAAATACTCAATCTCTGAGTTAGAATCTTTAATGCAAGAAGCTATTAATAACGAAGATTACGAGAAAGCATCAATAATAAGAGACGAAATTAATAAAAGAAATAATGAATAAGTTACATTGTATATTTTTAACTTTATTACTAGGTGTCGTCGCACTATTTAGCAGTGCTGAAGAAAATGATTTTACCCTTATGGGGAAATGGACAAATAATAAAGAGGGAGCAGACAAAATTGTTTATAATTTTAGTAAAAATAATCTGTTAAAAATTGATTTTGGTGAATCAAGCGAAACAGTTTACTATCAGATAAAAGATAGTAATATAATAATCAATCGTTATATTCTTGAGAATTTTAAGAAAATAGATTCACTAGGCTTCTTAAATAATGATAATAATAGTTTGATTTTATTTCAAGGAGCTAATGTATTTAAACATCAAAGCATAAATGATAGCACCGAAATTGCTGGATTTGAAGCTATTGGTTTAACAGTAGTTTCGTCTGACACGATAAAAATTAGCACCGCAACAGGAGAGTTAGTATTATTTCGACCCGACTCAACTTCGACTGTAAATAAAACATTAAAACCTCAGGCAGGATTTAGTTTTATGTCTCTAATGCGTGGACTATTAGGAATGATTGTCTTAATATTTATTGCTTGGATATTTAGTACAAACAGGAAAAAAATATCATGGCGAGTTGTTTTAATAGGGCTATCCACACAAGCTATTTTAGCAATAGGTGTTTTGAAAGTTCCATTTATAAAAGCTATATTTGAATTTGTAGGAAAAATATTTGTTAAAATTTTAGCATTCTCGGGTGAAGGTGCGGAGTTTTTGCTTGGAGGTTTAATGGATGTAAATACTTATGGATATATTTTTGCTTTTCAAATTTTACCCACAATTGTATTTTTCTCAGCCCTTACAAGCGTATTGTTTTATCTCGGGATTATACAAAAAGTAGTTCATGCACTTGCTTGGGTAATGACTAAAGCTATGAAAATTAGCGGTGCTGAAAGTTTATCTGTTGCTGGAAACATTTTTCTAGGGCAAACAGAATCTCCACTAATGATTAAAGCCTATCTCGCAAAAATGAATAAATCTGAAATTTTGTTAGTGATGATTGGTGGAATGGCTACTGTGGCTGGAGGAGTTTTAGCAGCATACATTGGTTTTTTAGGTGGAGATGATCCTTTACTCCGGCTCGAATTTGCAAAACATTTATTAGCCGCATCTGTAATGGCCGCACCCGGTGCGGTGGTAGTTTCTAAGATATTATGTCCACAAACAGAACCAGTAAATGAAAATGTTGAAGTATCAAAAGATAAGGCAGGAGCAAATTTTCTTGATGCAATGTCGAATGGAACCACCGAAGGTTTAAAATTAGCAGTTAATGTGGCAGCGATGCTTTTAGTATTTGTCGCATTTATTGCAATGTTTAATTTTATTGTTGGAAAAATCGGAATTTGGACACACTTAAATCCGATTATCGCTGATTTTACTAATGGACAATATGACAGTCTGTCGCTCGAGTTTATTCTTGGTTACGCTTTTGCACCTTTAATGTGGTTAATTGGAGTAGGTGCCGAAGATATTACTTTTGTTGGACGTTTGCTTGGCGAAAAACTTATTATGAGTGAATTTATCGGGTATATGAGCCTAGCAGAATTGAAAAGCAGTGGAATTTTTAGTGAGCAAAAATCCATAATAATGGCAACATATATGTTGTGCGGTTTTGCAAACTTTGCATCAATCGGGATACAGATTGGTGGAATTGGTTCGCTAGCTCCAAACCAAAGAACACAATTGTCTAAATTTGGTATTAAAGCCCTTATTGGAGGAACAATTGCGTCTTTATTATCGGCAACTATGGTCGGAATAATAATGGGATAAAATAAATATTATGCAACAATATCTTGATTTATTAAGACAGGTAAAAAATAATGGAACACAAAAAACTGACAGAACTGGAACTGGAACGATAAGCGTTTTTGGTCATCAAATGAGATTTGATTTATCTGAAGGTTTTCCATGTATAACTACAAAAAAAGTACATTTACGCTCTATAATACATGAATTACTTTGGTTTTTGCAAGGAGATACAAATATAAAATACTTAAAAGAAAACGGAGTCAAAATTTGGGACGAATGGGCAGATGAAAATGGAAATCTTGGTCATGTTTATGGATATCAATGGCGTTCGTGGCCATGTGCAGATGGAAAAAGCATTGATCAAATTACAAACCTAATCGACAGTCTAAAAACCAAACCAGATTCCAGACGCCATATTGTTAGTGCATGGAATGTTGCAGATATTGATACAATGGCTCTTCCGCCATGTCATACATTATTCCAATTTTACGTAGCAGACAATAAACTCTCGTGTCAACTTTATCAAAGAAGTGCCGACCTTTTTTTAGGCGTACCGTTTAATATTGCATCTTATGCTCTGCTTACCTTAATGGTAGCACAAGTAACTGGATATGAACCAGGAGAATTTATTCATACTTTTGGAGATGCTCATATTTATCTCAACCATTTAGAGCAAGTTGATCTTCAATTAAGACGAGAGCTTCGACCATTGCCAACAATGAAAATAAATCCTAATATTAAAGATATATTTAGTTTTAAATATGAAGATTTTGAATTATTAAATTATAATCCACATCCACATATAAAAGGTATAGTAGCAGTTTAAAGATAATATTATGGACATTACAATAATAGTAGCGATTGCCGAAAACAACGCAATTGGAAAAAATAACGATTTACTATGGCACATATCAGGTGATTTAAAAAGATTCAAAGAAATCACAACTGATCATACGATTATTATGGGCAGAAAAACTTATTTATCCTTACCTAAACGACCATTACCAAACAGACGAAGCATAGTTATTTCAGATATTGCTAATGAATGCATCCCTGACGTTGATGTTGTTGATAGTATTGAGAATGCATTGAAAATTGCAGATAAAGAAAAAGAAAATTTTATTATTGGTGGAGGCATGGTTTACAAACAATTTTTGCCATTAGCCAACAAAATTTATTTAACTGTGGTTCATAAAAAATATGACGCAGATATTTATTTCCCTGAAATCAATTACGAGGATTGGGAGATTCAACATAAAGAAGAACATTTGGAGCATGAGCCTCCTTTTAGTTATTTGACTTTAGTAAAGAAATAATTAGTATTTACTTGTATTATTTTAACTTTATCCGATAAAAGATTAGTTAATTTTTTCCTTTATCCGCTAATGTATTCCCTTTCGACAAAAGCTCAGTTCGACTGGCCCAGTTCGACAGATCCACTACATCGCAAGGCATAGCCTACGAGAAAAACATATTGACCTGAGTTCGATATAATTTTTGAGTTCAGGACATTTATGTCCTAACGAGCAAAAATTATCAGATAAACTATTTACCTACAACATCATTTTAATAGTCCGTTAGGACTTTAATGCTAACAAAAAAATATGACCTAATTTTCATTTTGTCCAGAGGACATAAACAGTTTTGACTTTTTTACTAAAAATAGGAGTTCAAGTTTTAACAACGTGTTTATGACTAAAAATTTGATATCTTATAAATTTAAAGTCTGTTAGGATGCTATCCTTATTTTAAACTAAATATCATTAAAAATGTTCATTAGAATACATTGCAAAAAAAGCGTTAAAAATGTCTAATACACCTAATATTAGGCAATATAGATATTGAATTCCAATTCGATACAATTTTTTAAAACAGAGAATAATTAATAAAAAAAACTTCATAATTTCTTATGAAGTTTTTTTTAAGATTGGCAGCGACCTACTCTCCCACAAACAT
>Ga0265295_1008634_pt1 | contig 11245 bp, 11 predicted proteins | sample Munlansysbiofilm_FD_192503 | JGI IMG/M metagenome (GOLD analysis project Ga0265295, IMG submission 192503) | Leachate microbial communities from a municipal landfill in Southern Ontario, Canada - Methane capture system biofilm | ecosystem: Engineered > Solid waste > Landfill > Unclassified ... | reverse complement strand
GATATTTTTAGTCCTTGATGTTCTTCAATCATCTTAACAAATGCTGTCGCTTCAGCAAGTGACTCATGAGTGCCTGTATCAAGCCATGTTAACCCTCTACCAAAAGTAACAACATCTAAAGACCCATCTTCTAGGTACATTCTATTTAAATCAGTAATCTCAAGTTCACCACGTTTGGATGGTTTGACTTGCTTTGCAAATTCAACAACACGTTTATCATAAAAATATAAACCAGTTACTGCATAATTTGACTTTGGATCAGTTGGTTTTTCTTCAATAGAAATAGCTTTACCATCTTTATCAAACTCTACTACACCAAAACGCTCAGGATCATCTACATGATAACCAAACACTGTAGCGCGGCCAATTTTTGAGTTTCCAACGGCTCGTGTTAAAGCTGACTTCATGCCGTTTCCATAAAAAATGTTATCTCCTAATATCATACAAGCTGTATCATCACCAATAAACTCTTCACCAAGCAAAAATGCTTGAGCAAGACCATCTGGTGATGGTTGAACCTTATAAGTTAGATTTATACCAAACTTAGACCCATCTCCTAATAAAGATAAAAATCTTGGTGTATCATCAGGTGTAGATATAATTAATATGTTTTGTACACCGGCCAACATTAAAATCGACAACGGATAGTAAATCATCGGTTTATCGTAAATTGGTAAGAGTTGTTTGCTTGTTACCATTGTTAGTGGATACAATCTTGAGCCGGATCCACCCGCTAAAATTAATCCTTTCATTATATCCCATTCTCCTTTATTTTGTTAATGTCTAGTTTATAAACTACCTTTAATTCTTTATAAATAACTTTACATTTTCTAAAGTTAAGCTTAATGGTGTTTATTACTAATCTTGCGATCATCTGCTTTTTAAGTTTGAATAAAAATTTCTTACTCATAGAATATCCCCAGTGTTTATTTATTAAATATAGTTTACTAAATATCATATGTTCTGTTCTAAAACTAGAAAACCCTTGTGAATCTTTTTTAAATGAATCTCCTTCAAAATGAATCATTTTTGCTAAAGGTGTATTTACAATTAAATAACCCAAGTTTCGGAGACGAATTGATAAATCTGCTTCCTCGGAGTAGATGAAAATATTATTATCAAAACCACCCACATTAATAAAAGCCTTTTTGTCAATTAACATATCTGCACCGCATATATAGTCCACCCGTTTAAATTCAAAATCACTGTAGTTGAATTCGGAAATCCTATCTTCCTTCTTATTTGCAAATAATAAATTGGTTTCATTAAAAATCCTACTTATATCGTATTTTTCCATAAAAGAATGTGCAGGTTTTAAATCTATATCGAATAAGTTCCCGCCACAAATAGCAATATTCGAATCAGATTTAATGCACTCCAGCATATAAGCAATACTATCATTGATAAACAACATGTCACAATTAACATAAAAAAGATAATCTCCATTAGCTTCTTTAGCTGCTTTATTCCATGCTTTTGAAGTTCCTAGATTTGTATCATTAGTTATAAGTTTAGTGATATGTTGATTTTTTTTTAATAAATCTTGTTCAAACTCACTTGAGCAGTTATCTATAACAATAATCTCGTATGAGTATTCAAAACTGTAATGTTCTAGAAATGAGTTTATGCAATTGTTACACATATTAGATGTATTATAGTTCAAGTATATCAAAGTAACATCAATTTTCACTATTCAAATCCCTCCACTTTATTAGATTTCTTCTTAAGGAATCTAAAGCCTATAAGATATCCAAATGTAATCATTGTAACTGGCTGAAAACTTAAATTAGTAGTTGTCATGAGTGTAATAAGCACCAAAAGTCCAAATAAATACGTTCTGCCTGATTTCAAATTATAACAAGAAACTAGATGATAAACTTCTTTACCCAAAAAATACACGAAGATAGAAGCAAATATTCCGAGTTCAACAAAAAGACTTAGTAAAAATGAGTATGATCCTTGAACGTTCTCATTTATGAAATCATATCGATTAAATACTGATGGTAACATATTCCACCCGTACCCTATTAATGGGTTCTTGAAAAACACATATAATGCGTTCTTCATGCCTGAAATTCTTATGTTATTGGAATCTACTCTGCTAAATTGATTGAGTATTAATGTTAAAATTTGAGTGGATTGAACTTTACTATCTACTAGATACAAAATATACATAAGTGTACCAAATGACCCAATGAGAGGTAAAAGGAATACATTCTTCCTCTTCCCCATCACAATTTCTTGTGAAAAATATAATAATAACGCCACAAAGAAAATTAGAGATGTTGATGACTTAGTTAAAATAGAAATAGAAATTGCAGCTACTATAAATAAATATTTTAAATACTTACTTTGAATATCCGGATATATCAAGAAGAATGATATTGCTAAAAAACGCATTAAATGGCCAGGTTCAGAAAATAGTCCTTGTGCTCTAAATGTCCAATATAGCTCAGCTTGATATATGTTAATGTGAGGGAACATATTCTTAAGATTAAAAATCACTCCACTGCTATAACTAAAATACTCATATAGTGAGAATATCAAATTGATAAGAATACCTACCAAAATCCCTCTTGAAACAAATATTTTGTTCCTATATAACAATAAGGTTGAAATCATTACCAATAGGTTAAGTATTAACAAAATAATGCCGTTTAACCAAATATTGACAAATCTATCATTAAATAAGATTACACTTAAAATTGAAAATAAAGAAATTACGATGAATGCTTTAAACGATTTCGGTATCATCATTATACGATTAGTAAGTGCCCTAAAATTTAAAACAATTGTCACTAAAACGATTAAAAGTGAAAATAAATAGGTAACTAAAATAGGTGTTTGTCCTACTACAAAAACATATATAACATCATTTGCAATAAATGTTCCAAAAATAAAACCCGTAAAATTTAGGAGATTATTAATAAAATGTCTTTTTTGTCTATTCACCTTTAATCACCGTCGTCCATATTTTTGCACTTTGTGAAATTTCATACTTATCTTTAAATAGTTTGATTACATTATTACTAAAATTTAATTTTTCTTCGTTATCTAAACTATTATAATCTAATATCGCTCTAACATACTCAATTACTGAATTAGCAACATAAGAATTAATATTGTTTGAAACATCATACCCTATGAATGCATGTTTTGTACCAACTACTGGTAATCCAAAGGACAAAGCTTCTGCTATTTTGACTTTCATTCCTGCGCCATCAAAAACTGGCGCGAGATATAATTCAGACTCCAAAAACAAATCTTTAGTGTCTAAAGGTGATGAAATCAGTATTATATTTGGATCATTAGAGACCAACTTAACTAATTCATTATTTGGATTTGAACCAGCAATAGTCAGTAAATAACTAATGTTCAGTTTTGGTAAAACATTAGTAATTAACCATTTAATACCTTTATAGTTCTCTCCATACCAAAGTGATCCCGTAATTAACATTTTTAATCTATTTTCCCCGAAAACTGAAATTTGTTTGCCGCCCTTTACACACACAGGTAACAATCTTATTTTTCGATTTAGGTCTGAAATTGTATTTCCGTATAATTCGATTAATCGATTCATATCATTACTTGTCAAAGCTAATACTTTATATGCGTTTTTAAGTAATTGATGTTCACTTCTTTTTGAAAATATGTAAGTCAGATAGTTTACTATGTTTCTTTTGTGCCTATAAACTTTTTTCGCATAATCATACTCTACATTATGAACTCTTAAAAAAAGTTTTTCTTTAGGAATTTTCTCAAGAATATACGCTTGTTTAGTAAATTCCAATATAATTACGTCGTATGCCGTATAATCAATTTCTAAATGTAGCCATGAACTATATCTAGAATTTATTATTCCTTTGAATAGATATAAGAATCTTCGAAATATAGATTTTTCTTTATCCAATTCAAAAACCTTTGAATAGAGTCCTAAATACTCCCTATTTCTAAATTCCGGACCAACGTAATCAATTGTGTTACTTTTCTCAGATAGTGATAATGCTGTTTGCAAGACCCCTATTGATCCACCTGAATTATTATCTGGACATTGTGGTGTGATGTGTAGTATTTTCACGTGGTCACCAAAATACACATAAGTATTTCCCTTTCTTAAAAAAATTGATTAATAACTATTTACTGTATAGATCATTTAGAATATCTGTTGTTTTCTCCCAAGTGAATCCGGTTTTTACCAAAGCAAGAATCCGCTTTCTCAGTACACTATATTCATCAATCGATAGACTGTTTATCTTATGTATCGCATCGATATACTCTTGGTCAGTTTCACACAATATAATTGTATCATTATTATCAATACCTTCAGAGCCAACTTTAGAAGTTATTACAGGTATTGCTAGAGACATCGAATAAAGTACTTTAATTTTTATACCTGCACCTTCAGTTAGCGGAAAAACCATTACCTTACACTCTTGTAGATACTCATTAATATTCTCAACATACCCCGTTATTACTACTCTGTCACTGGCATGTTTTTGAAGTTTCGAACTCGGGTTATTCCCAATAATATATAATTTACTTCCGTTAAGTGTATCATAGATTGAATTGAATATCTTAATTAATTTTAGAGCTGCATCCTCATTTTCTTTTCTAGACATTTGTCCTAAAAAACCGATATGTTTAGGTAATACTTCATCTTGGATTAATAATTCGCCTAATTTGGCATTACCATCAATATTGAAAAAGGAATTAACAACAATGGATGAACTATATCCGTAGTAATCAGAGACTAGAGCCTTATCTTTATCTGAAAAAACAATTACATTATCAGCAGTTTTGATGTATTCGCCTTCGTATTTAGTGATAAGTTTTTTTTGAAACTTGTAATAGATTCTTTTAATGCCTTTGGAATTATCCGTTTTTCTATTATAACTTTGTTTTGTTACATCGTGCAAAACTAGAGTTGTATTAATTTTTGGGAATTTTTTCTTGATCTTTAAAAGATATTGTCCCATACTTGAGTACTCAGCGTGTACATGTGTTATCTTTTGCTCACGCATAACTTGTACCATTTTTTTATAAAAAAGTTTGTTTGATCTAGTTGTGAAATAGTTAGGTTTGTTTGGTTTTGAGATTATCGATAAAAATTTATACATAGCTTTCAATTTCACAACATAGACCTTATTTTTTAATTTATCAACATCGTATGCTCTAATCTCTTCTATGTTTTGGACAAATGATAGTACTGTAACCTCATTGTTTTTACGTAGAACTTCAATTTCCTTTGCCATGCACACCCCACCTGCATGAGGGGCTTTTAGGTAAGGATAATACGGGGATATATGCAATATTCTCATTATTATACCTCAATTTTACTAAGTGATTTATCAAGTGTTCGCGAAAATGAATTCACAGTAAAATTATTACTATAGAATTCTCTAACAGAATCGCGCATTTTGTTATCATATATATATATATCATTATCGTCTGTAACATTGTAGCCAATATAATTATCATTAACAAAATCCCAAGTGTCGCCTTTAATGTTATTAATTATAGGCAATCCAGCTTCAAAATAATCTATGCTTTTCATAGTCAATCCTACAAAAACACTTTTCTTCATAATGTTAAGCCCAAAATGACATTTATTAAAAATCTGGGTTTTCAGGTCCTTATTATAGACTTTCCCATGGAAGTAGTACTTGATTTTTCTACTTTCTAATTCATATAAAAATATGTCTTTTTTCTCGCCATCACCAACAATGTGTATGCAAACATCCTTATATCTCGACTTGATACTAGATGCAATTTTACAAATTTCATCAATATCAATCAAGTTGTTTATTGAACCCAAATAACATAATGAAATTACTTTATCATCTAGAATAGGTATATTGTATTTTTCATTTGTTTCGCGTCTAGCTAAGTACAAAGTCGACATCTTCTCGAAACTTACACTCTTACTTAAAATTGATTGAAACAGTCTGCATTCAGAAAACACAATGTCACCATAATTAATATTTTTATCTCTCAGTTCTCTCCATAAAGTGAAAAAGAAAAATTTGCTTTTTCTGATAGGGAATGTCTCTGGCCACATGTCAATAACATCAAATATTAATTTTATATTAGGAAAGTCACGTTTGAATATTCTCGCCCTTTTTACAAATGAATTTGGTGGAATCATAACCCATAAAATATCGGTTTTTTCGTTGTAGAGTATATCAAAAATCCTTTTAGAAGTTATGTAGTGTGAATATAGTCTCTTTATTGATATATTTCTAAAGTATTTAGGAGAGTTGACATATACGTAATTTTCATCATTAGTGAGTTTGTATTTTTTTGTTGAATGCTCAAAGTTTGAAGTATAAACAGTTACATTGTGTCTTTTTAGTCTAAAGTATTCACTGATAATAGATACTCTCTCATTATAGGTTTCAAAGCAATTAATTATACTAATATTCATAATATTTTCCTGTCTTGATTATCCCTTGAAAACATGTCCAAAATACTCTCATCAAAACATTCTAAATAGTCAGGTAAATCCTCATTTTGAGTGTCTGTTGTATAGTATCTATCGCCAAAAATTTTTTTAGCTTTTGGGGAAATCTTACTAATAAATGAGATCATTTGATTAAATAATCTTGTACTTAGTGTATGTTTCGCATGTGCTCTTCGAGTGGATAGAATAATGTCATACAACGAAACCGTGTCTAGGTTTTGGGGAAAAAAAACACCTTTCCTGTTATGTTCTATGTAAAATTCAACATATCTGCACAGGTTGTTAATGTATAAAACCGATTTCTTGTTATAATACTTAGGGAAAAATGGAGTTGTGATAGCAAACTTAATTAGTGAATTGAAATTACCTTTTGATCTAACCCCATAAATCACAGGCGGTCTCAATACTGTAATATTGAAGTTTTTTGATTGAAGTGGGAATATTCCTTCTTCTGCTTGTAACTTGCTTAACCCGTAAAAATTATCTGGATTTGGTACAGTTTCTAATGTGATTCTAGTTTCTTTTGAGTTATATACAATCATACTACTCATGAAGATGAATTGTTTAACGCCAGATTCTTTCGCTTTTAATGCAGTTTCGATGGTCAAGTCTCTGTTAATTTTGAAGTAAAGATCCTTCATGCTCTTCTTGGTTGAAACATGAGCAATACCCGCTACATGAAACACAACGTCAAACTTAGAAAAATCAAAGTTCTTCCAGTTTGGATCTTTCATATCAAGTGTTTCAACATAGTATTCATCAGGTTCTCTCATTAACCAATTTTCTACATTAGTACCAACATAACTATTAGCACCTGTAATTAATACTCTTTTCAAAAGAATCACCTACTTACTTTCACTTGAACTTGTTTGTTTCTTTTCTAATTCTCCCGTACCACCTTCAACCACACCATCTGATTTGAAGATGCTAATGATGGTACCGAAGAATATTTTAATATCTAACCAAAGGCTAATATGTTTCACATAATAACCATCTAGTTTTGCTTTTTCAGGAATTGGTAGTTCATCTCTACCATTAATCTGTGCATAACCAGTTAATCCTGGATATAAATCATGGACATTATACTTGTCTCGTTCCTCTACTAAATCATATTGATTCCATAAAGCTGGTCTAGGTCCAATGATGGACATATCACCTTTAAGGATATTAATGATTTGAGGTAACTCGTCTAAACTTGTCTTTCTTAAGAAGTTACCAACCTTAGTAATCCATTGTTGTGGATTTTCTAGCATATGGGTTGGTGTATCTTTTGGTGTATCAATACGCATGGTTCTAAACTTTAAGATATAGAAATGCGCTTTATTTCGACCAATTCTCTTTTGTTTAAATAGAATTGGTCCTTTTGAATCGATTTTTATTAGGATAATTAATAATAGGAATAATGGTGATAACACGATTAGTCCTACTAGTGATAAAACAAAATCATAAAATCGTTTGAATTTTAGATAGAACATATTTTTTGTATTAACCTCTCAGTTCTTATACTAATTATTTGCTCTGATACTTTTGTTTAAATAGGTAATACTTTGCATGTGGTTCTGTTCGGAAAATAAATATGTGTTAACTATTCCGGCTAAATTTGCAGCTTCAATATCACTTTGTTTATCACCAATAAGTATTGATCTCCTCAAATCAATTTTAAGTTCTTTAGAGGCTTGAAATATCATTCCTGGCCTTGGTTTTCTACAAAAGCAATTTTCTTCTGGTTTATGAGGACAATAGTAAACTCCATCTATGCCAATGTTATTTTGTCTAAATATATCTATCATCCAGTTGTTTAACTTCTTAAACTGTTCCTCGGTATAATAACCTTTTCCAATTCCAGCCTGATTGGTCACAATTATAATCAAATATCCATTTTGCATTGCAAGTCTACATAAGTCAAATATACCGTCGATAAAGTCAAAATCCTCAATTTTATGAACATGTCCGTGATTTACATTGATAACGCCATCACGATCTAAGAATAGTGCTTTATTCATATAATTCCACTTGCGCTCTTTCATAATCTTCGGGTATACCAATATCAATAAAGTACCCATTCGTTAGATACACTGCAATCTTCAGATTTTCAAGATGCGTTTCAAAGAAGTCCTTTTCCATTGAAAACTTATTTGGTAATGAAAACTGTTTAAAGATATCTCTTTTAAACAAGTATATGCCCCCATTAATATAGCCTTCACCATCATATCCTTTTTCTAAGAACTTTGTAATAAAACCATTCTCGTGGAAGATTCTCCCATATCTTGATGTGTTCTCCATGCGTTTACATACTATAAGTACATTAGTAGGATAGTTGATATCGTTAAAATCTACTTTAAGCATCGTGTCGCCATTAATAACAAAAACATATTCATCATCCAAGTAGTCAAAGGCTCTCTTTACACAGCCTCCTGTGCCTAAAGGCTCATCTTCCACAGAATATAGAATTTCGATGTTTTTATACCTACTACCATAATAACTTTCTATGATTTCATGTAAATACCCTACAGCCAAGACAACTTTTGTGAATCCTTGTCTATCTAATTCGTTTAAAATATATGATAGAAAAGGTACATCTCTAATTGGTGCCATCGGTTTAGGAATATCACTAATAACGCTTTTCAATCTGGTTCCAAAACCACCTGCTAAAATAACTGCTTGCATAATTTACTCTCCAAAAAATTCATTTTCTATTGCCAAACAGATGCAGTGGTAGATTGGCAGATGATATTCTTGAATCTTATATGTCTCAATTTCAGGTACATTAATTAAAACATCCGATAAGTCTCTAAGTTTGCCGCCAGTATTTCCAGTTAGAGAAATTACTTTAAGTCCCATCACTTTTGCAATTTGTGCAGCATGGACAACATTCTTTGAATTACCTGAAGTTGAAATAGCAATTAAAGTGTCTCCTGACTTACCATACCCAAGTACTTGTTGTGCAAAGATAAGATCCGGTGCTATATCATTTGAGAAAGCTGATATTAAGGCATTATGACTTACTAATGAAATAGCACTAATACCTTGTTGTAAATTACTTGTCAAGTATTGATAGTCTTCAGGATATTTTTGTAATATTCGTTCTGAGAGGTCATTTGTAATTGTTCTTTTTAAAATGAACCCTTTCATAAGTTCTCCAACGATATGATCGCTATCTGCTGCACTTCCGCCATTACCACAAATCAAGTATGTCCCATTATTCTTGGTTGTATCAATTAATAAGTTAATCGCATTTGTAATGTTCTCTTTCAGCGAAACAAGTATCGGATATCTTTCGATCAATTGTTCGATATAGTAATAACTACCTTTTTTCATATAATTCACCTCAAATGTACCATCCTTTGGTTCCTCTATCGACAAACTCGATATTTTGAACCTTACCTTCAAATTGTGATAGTGCATTAATGACATCAACCTTCTTAAGAGGATCCACTATAAACATCATAAATCCACCACCACCTGCACCACTAATTTTTCCTGCTTTTGCACCAAATTTAACAGCAGTTTGATAGATTTCATCAATTTGGCTGTTTGAGATAACACTTGATGTTTTCTTTTTCGCTTCCCAGCCTTTCTTAAGTTCTCTAGCAATGCCATCGATATCACCCTTTAAGAGTGCTTCTTTCATTCTATAGGCTGCTTCTTTTAACTCATGCATGCCATCAAGATTATTCTTATTATTGGATTGTGTGTTCTTTATCTGTTCTTTAATAATATTTGCGCTTTCTCTCGACTTGCCAGTGAAGAATAATACCAAAGACTCTTCAAGTTCATCTTTCATCCATTGTCTAATTCTCAGAGGATTTACAATCACTCTATTATCTTTATAAAATTCAATGAAATTAAACCCACCAAATGTAGCTGCATATTGATCTTGCTTCCCTCCAGCTAAATCCAGATCTTTTCTTTCAATTTCATATGCAAGTTGTGCAACATCATATTCGCCTAACGGCAATTTCAGTAATTCGATAAAAGCTTTTAGAATCGCCACAACCACTGCAGATGAAGTCCCTAACCCAGACCCAGCTGGTGCATCAGAGTATGTGGTAATCTTCAAACTAATTGGATTCCCATTGTTGTAGTCTTTAATGATTCGATTATATACACCACAATGTAGTTGAAGTTTGTCACTAATCTCTAATTTTGATTGAAGTAGATATGTTTCATGAACGTCTAAGTCTTTCGCAATAAACTCAATTTGCTTTGTTTCTGTAGTTTCTATAGTGCAGTGGGCATACATATTAATTGTGGCATTTAATACCACTCCACCATATATGCTTGAATATGAGTCCAAGTCAGTCCCACCACCAGCTAAGCCAAGTCTTAAAGGTGCTTTTGATCTAATAATCATAAATAATATCTCCTATTCAAAAAACTCTATAATCTGATTGTGTGGATAGTTTAATCCACTGAGATTTGATTTGATTGCTTCATGATGTGTGTAGCTTGAAATCAATATGCCATCATGGTCATATTGATTGATGTCATTAAGCGATATGATTGGTAGGTTAACAAGGACTTGTCCAGCTTTTGACTCATTATCGTCAATCACAGCGATTACTTGAAGTGGTAATGTATTATCATCATTCATGACCTGTAAGATAATCTCCGCTACTTCACCTGCACCATATAATAAGATCTTCTTAAAGCCTTTATCAATGATTTGATTTAAGAATGTTGTGATATTATCTTTGGCCTGCATGTAGATTGAGTGTGAGGACTTAAGATACCAAATATTCAAGACTTTTCTTCTTTCAGTCCCTTTTTTAGTAATTAAATACT
>Ga0265295_1008633_pt1 | contig 11246 bp, 8 predicted proteins | sample Munlansysbiofilm_FD_192503 | JGI IMG/M metagenome (GOLD analysis project Ga0265295, IMG submission 192503) | Leachate microbial communities from a municipal landfill in Southern Ontario, Canada - Methane capture system biofilm | ecosystem: Engineered > Solid waste > Landfill > Unclassified ... | reverse complement strand
GGACGGCTGTATAGGTCGTCCGAATCGAGCTGGACGGCATAGCGTCCGCACGCAGGATCTCCTATGGCGGCGTTCCAGCAGCCGCCGATGTCCAGATCGAGCCGTTCCGGAAGGCGATGCTTCAGCCCGGGACAATCCTTTGCCCGCTCGGCCAGGAGTTCGCTGGTCCCGTCGGAAGAAAAGTTGTCCACGACGATCACGTTGAAGGGGAAATCCGTTTTCTGGGAAAGGGCGCTGTTCACGGCTTCAAGAATGGTCCTCTTCCTGTTGCGCACGGGGATAACTACGCTGGCTTCCACAGGAAAATCCTGAAGGCTCGGGGGTGGCATATCGAATTCAGGAGCGAGATAGGCACCGAGACCCTTCAGATGGGCCGTCGCCACAGTTTCCAATTCCCGCTGAATCTTCTGCTGATCGGCTCGGACGTAATCGAAGAGTTTTTCACCGCTGCTGCGGTCATCGATTTCCGCACGGGTACAGAGAAATTCCTGAAGGTGGAAGAAAGCGGAGTTGAGGGACAGTTTCAACCGAAGGTCGTAAAGCCCTGCCGTATTCAGAGAGGAAATCGCCCCCCGGGAATTCAGAGCCTGAGAAATCGCCGGGACGGAAAAGAGCATCAGAGGACCGAAGTCGAAGGTGTCCCGGATGCTCCCCAACTGATAATCCAACAGAGGGTGATCCACCATATGCCCGTCTTTCCTCCGTTCCCGGAAATCCGCATACACCAGACCAGCCCCGGTCAGTTCAGCGACCTCCAGCAGGCGCTCCAGGGACGAAGGGGGAATGTCCAGACCCAGGGCATCCGGAATGATCAAGAGCCACGGGGTGTCGATCCGGTCGAGAAGGGCATTCAGGGAATCGCCGTTATTCAGCACCGCCGGTGGGACCGTCCGGCACTTTGGGGAAGCCAATTGCCGACCCGAAGATCGGGAAGAGATCCAGATGGTCTTGACGAGCGGGGGATCCTTCAAAAAACGCAGCACCGGTTCATCCGCATCCCGGATGTCCGGCATTTGAAGAAGAACAGTTAAAACAGCCACCAGGTAATACTCCTCGAGAGAAAAGTCATGATCAAGCATCTGGACCGTGGTCATCCGGAAATCTCTGTCTGTGCTTATATCTCATCAAACAGGCTTCAGCAAGACAGGATTCTTCCTCCCGCTCTTTTCTTAACATCGCATTATTTCCGCCGAGCGTCGAATCTTTTTCATCATAATGCCATGATATCTTGCTAGTTTTTCAGAATTGGTGTATCAAGTGCCCATCAATTTCTTCCACTGATCTTAAAAGAGCGCTATTCAAAGCAGGAGATCGGCTAACCATGGACAATCGATTCTTCGAACGGCCTATTCTCAACTCCCCGTATGAATACCCTTCCCGGCACTGGGAACTTGATGAACTGGGCCAGCCGACCCAGCAGATTATCGAGAGACGCCGGAAGGCGGAATACATCACTCCCATCCCCAAACCCCGGAAACGCAAGGCCGCCGCAGCCCAGGCGGATCTTGTCTTCGACGAAGGCAAAGGGCTTTCCACCCAGGAGCAGCAGTATGACCCCACGCCGATCATCAATCTTCTCCGAAGCCGCGTGGACGAGTGGCGTAGCCTGCCAAACCCGAACGACTGGCAGGTGACTCCTGAAACCACCCGCCTGCTGAAGCATTGGCGGCATCATCCCTTCAACAATATCCGGCCCTTTTTCTGTCAGATTGAGGCAGTCGAAACGGCCATCTGGCTGACAGAGGTCGCCCCCGGTTCCGGAAAGGCCGGGAAAATATTTCTGGACCATTTGGCCGACGCCAACCACGGCGCCAATCCGGATCTGATGCGCCTGGCCCTGAAACTGGCCACGGGCACGGGCAAGACCGCCGTCATGGCCATGCTGATCGCCTGGCAGACGATCAATGCCGTTCGCCGTCCCAACAGCCGGAAGTTTACCCGCGGCTTTCTGGTCGTCACGCCCGGCCTGACGATCCGCGATCGCCTCCGCGTCCTCCGGCCGAATGATCCGGACAGCTATTACCAGAACCGCGAACTTGTCCCGGGTGATATGCTGTCCGATCTGGAACGGGCCAAGATCGTCATCACGAACTTCCACGCCTTCAAGCTCCGTGAACGGGTGGAACTTTCGAAAGGCGGCCGCCTGCTCCTCCAGGGACGGCAGGGCGCGGCATTGGACACGCTGGAAACGGAAGGCCAGATGATCCAGCGGGTCATGCCCGATCTGATGGGAATGAAGAACATCGTCGTCTTCAACGACGAGGCCCATCACTGCTATCGCGCCAAACCTGAAGCTGCGGAGGGGAAGGACCTGAAGGGAGACGAACGGAAAGAAGCGGAACGGAACACGGAGGCGGCAAGGCTCTGGATCTCCGGCCTCGAAGCCGTCAACCGCAAGCTGGGTATCGCCCGCGTCTTCGATCTGTCGGCGACGCCGTTTTTTCTCAGCGGTTCCGGTTACGCCGAAGGCACCCTCTTCCCTTGGACGATGAACGACTTCTCCCTGATGGACGCCATCGAATGCGGCATCGTCAAACTGCCGCGCGTGCCGGTGGCGGACAACATCCCCGGCGGGGAGATGCCCATGTTCCGGAACCTCTGGGAGCATATCAGCAAGGACATGCCCAAGAAAGGCCGGGGCAAGGCGGCGGGTCTCGATCCCCTGAAACTGCCCACCCGTCTCCAGACGGCGCTGGAGGCCCTCTACGGGCACTACGAAAAGACCTTTAACCTCTGGAAGAAAAGCGGCGTTCAACTGCCGCCGTGTTTCATCGTCGTTTTCCAGAACACGGCCATCTCCAAGCTGGTGTACGATTACATGGCCGGTTTCGAGCACCCTCCCCGCGAGGATGGCGTCACCCCGCCGCCCTTCCTCGGGAAATTCCCGCTCTTTTCAAACTACGACGAATATGGGCGCCAGCTTGCCCGCCCCCGGACGCTCCTGATCGACAGCGAACAGCTTGAATCCGGCGAAGCCCTAGATGATCATTTCCGCCAGATCGCCTCTCCGGAGATCGACCGCTTCCGCCGGGAAATCGTGGAACGCACCGGCGACCGCCGACAGGCGGAGAACCTCACCGACCACGATCTGCTCCGGGAAGTCATGAACACTGTCGGCAAGCCTGGCCGCCTGGGCGATTCCATTCGCTGCGTCGTCTCCGTTTCCATGCTCACCGAGGGTTGGGACGCCAACACCGTCACCCATGTCCTGGGCGTCCGCGCCTTCGGCACCCAGCTTCTGTGCGAACAGGTCATCGGCCGCGCCCTGCGCCGCCAGTCCTACGATCTTAACGAAGACAACCTCTTCAATGTGGAATATGCCGAGGTACTGGGGGTGCCCTTCGACTTCACCGCCAAGCCGGTTGTCGCGCCACCCCAGCCTCCCCGCGAGACCGTCCGCGTCAAGGCCATGCGTCCCGAACGCGACTCCCTGGAAATCCGCTTCCCCCGTGTTGCCGGCTACCGGGTCGAACTGCCCGAAGAGCGATTGAGTGCCGTCTTCACTGCGGATTCGATCATGGAACTGACGCCTGACCTCGTCGGTCCGACCATTACCCAGAATCAAGGGATTATCGGCGAAGGCGTGGATTTGAACCTGATCCATACGGGCGATCTTCGCCGCTCCACACTCAGTTCAAGTTCACGGTGAAGAATACCGATTCCCTCGCCTCGGAGATAGCGGCCTTTGCCATACCGTCGGGATAAATGTCGGGGAAAACGCCGGGGAAAAGCCTAAAATGTGTCGGGCCGACCAAGGGTGGACATTGGAAAGTTATTACGAAAGGCCGTGGAGGCAGGAGTCATCAAGCTCTATGACGAGGATTCGGCGATGAAATTGAGAAAATATGTTCCCTTCTGGGCCTGAGGATTTCGTTGACGGGTAGTTGACTGAGGCACGTAAAAGTAACGGTTTCTTTCTTATTAAAGCCATGAAAACAAATGGTTAGGGTCAGTATGGGTACTTGATGGATACTTGACCAACTTCTCACCAGAGTGATGATGATCGGAAAGACGGAGTACAGCAAGGGAAATTTTTCTACCCTTTCATATTTCAGCCTACACAGACGAGACCGACAGGACAGATAAGGAAATAGGGATAAACACATGGCCAAGAAGGAAAGCATAAAATCCATCGAATCCATTACCCACGAGGCGGCCCAGCGGAAGAACATCCCCACCGCCGAATACCAGTCGGTGATGCAGAAGGAGGAAGAGAGCCCCGTCCGCGTTGCCTTTGAGCGTGGCGCAGCAAGGATGAGCAGGACTGGTCAGAACTGGCTATCTGGCATGGCCTAACCAGACGTTAATTGTAGTAATGGTAACCAAAAACATTATTCATTCTCATTTTAGTGTTAAAATTTGACAACCAACGGAGGCGTAGAATGAAATTTTGGGTTGGGGTTACGGATAACAAATGGTATCAGTTCCTTTCACAGTTACGCCCTGATGAGATCAATTTTTGGCAACCAAGTGGTAAACCTCCCTTTACAGGAGATTACATTGGACTTCCATTCCTGTTCAAACTCAAGCGTCCATATAATCACATTGCAGGCGGAGGATTCTTCGTCAAATACAGTCTACTACCACTAAGTTTTGCGTGGGAGGTGTTTGGACAAAAAAATGGCTGTTCTTCACTTGATGAGCTTCGAACGCTGATTTCTCCATTGACGGCAAATAAACGTAGTGATGGTCAAATTGGATGCAATGTTCTTACAACTCCATTCTTCTTTAACCAAGAGGAATGGATTGCCGACCCTCCCGATTGGTCACCAAACATTGTGCGTGGGAAGATGTACGATTCAAGCAGAGGCGCAGGGAAGGAAATATGGAGTGATGTGCAGCAGCGTATGAGATCAATAGATATTTTGAATGATGATCTTCGAGTTGCTGAGCCGGTTGAAAAATATGGTTCTCCGACTGAAGTCAGGCCAAGATTGGGACAATCTGCTTTCAGAGTTTTAGTCACTGATGCTTATCAAAGACGTTGCGCCATTACAGGAGAAAGTACATTAATAGCACTGGAAGCAGCTCATATTATTCCGTATTCGGAGGATGGTAGACATGATGTCCGGAACGGGCTTTTACTTCGAGCTGACTTCCACCGACTTTTCGACGCCGGCCTTGTCAGTGTTACACCAGATCTTCGAGTCAGAATCAGTCCACGAATCAAAGAGGAATGGTTCAACGGCAAAGTCTACTATAGACTTGATAATAACCCGTTGTCGGTTGTACCGACACATCCAACAATGCGTCCCGATCCAGATTACTTGGAATGGCACTTTAAAAACAGATTTCAGGCATAACTATAACAAAGGAGCAATCCATGATTTCAGAAACACTTCTGGATATACTGATTGCATTTCGTCAAGAGAGGAATTGGGAACAATTTCATACAATTCGCAATCTAAGTGCAGCTCTGTGTGTTGAAGCTGCCGAGTTGCTAGATTTATTTCGTTGGGTTAGGGACTCCGAAATTGAGACCATTATTCAGCAACATAGATTATCGATAGAACATGAGATAGCTGATGTAGCTATTCTTCTCAGTTATCTGTGCCATGACCTTAACATCTCTATTGAGGATGTAGTCAGAAAAAAAATTGAAATCAACCGACATAAATACCCTGTTGAAAGTTCAAAAGGGATTTCAACAAAACATAGCCGTAAATGAAAAATCTTTATGCTATCCAAGCCCTAAGTCTCTTTTCCTCCCTGATCCCCTGGCCGGGCTTTCTGATCTGCGCCGAAGGTCGCTATCTGGAGGGAAACGCAGAAACCGGCGCTGAAAAACGTGCCGCCATCTTCATCGGTCCCGAATTCGGCACCGTCTCCCGTCCTGACCTGGTCTCCGCGGCCCGCGAGGCCGGCGACGCCGACTTCGACGTCCTCATCACCTGCGCCTTCAACTACGACGCCCATTCCTCGGAGTTCAACAAGCTGGGCCGCATCCCCGTCCTCAAGGCAAGGATGAACGCCGACCTCCACATGGCCGACGACCTCAAGAACACCGGGAAGGGAAACCTCTTCGTCATCTTCGGCGAGCCGGACATCGACATCATGGAGGCCCCCGGGGAACAAGGAAAAGACGGGCAGATCCAGGTGAAGATCAACGGCGTGGACGTCTTCCATCCCAACACCGGCGAAGTCCGCAGCGATGGGGCCGAAGGGATCGCCTGCTGGTTCATCGACACGGACTACAACGAGGAGAGCTTCTTCGTCCGCCACGCCTATTTCCTGGGGGCGAACGACCCCTACAAATCCCTCAAAACCACCCTCAAGGCCGAAATCAACGAAGATGCCTGGGCCACCCTCCACAGTGACACCTCCCGCCCCTTCGACAAACCCACCTCCGGCCGCATTGCCGTGAAGGTGATCAATCATTTAGGGGATGAGGTCATGAAAGTGTTCAAGATATAAATTAGAAAAAATAGAGCAATCGTAACACAATGGCTCTATTGCATCCATTCCGGGGATTGAGTATGATTGTACGTGGCATCTAATTGTGGATGAAGAGATCATAGGCATGGCAGGCTGGGCGTTGAATTTGTCAGATTAAAGGAGGCCGCGGTAGTATGTATATCTCGCACCTGAAATTGAAAAATTGGATGAATTTCCGTGAAGCGGAGACTCCTTTGACATATACCTCATATGTCATTGGCCCGAATGCTTCGGGAAAGTCAAATCTCCTTGACGCGTTGCGGTTCCTTCGAGACATCTGCAAACCGGACGGCGGGGGCCTCCAGAAAGCCGTGAAAGACCGGAACGGCATTACGAAGCTACGCTGTCTTCATGCCCGGCGGGACCCGGAGGTCAAGATCGAGGTAAACTTCAATGAACGTTCTGATGATCCCTCACCGGTGTGGCGGTATGTGCTTGGGTTTAAGTCGGAGGGCAAGGGGGCGCAACGCCTTTTCGTTTCCCAAGAGGAAGTCTGGCATAAGAACAAATCAATCCTCAAGCGGCCTGACAGCAGCGACAGCAAAGACAGCATATTGCTGACGGAAACGCATTTGGAACAGACGAGGACCAATGCCTCTTTCCGGGACATCGTCGATTTCTTCAGCAGCATCACTTACCTTCATCTGGTTCCTCAGTTGCTCAAGTACGGAGACAGGATCGGTGGGAACCGCCTGGAAGACGATCCCTTCGGGCAGGGTTTTCTGGAGAGGGTTTCCAAATGCCAGCAGCGGACACGTGATGCGCGTTTGAAGAAGATCAACGGGGCGCTTGCCGCCGCTGTCCCTCATTTTAAAGAACTTCGGTTTATAAAGGACGATGTGACGGGAAAACCTCATTTGGAAGCCCAGTATGAGCATTACCGCCCTAATGCAGGCTGGCAACGGGAGAATCAGTTCTCCGACGGCACACTGCGACTTCTCGGCATCCTCTGGTCTCTTCTTGAAGGCAATTCTCTGCTCCTTCTTGAGGAACCGGAACTTTCACTCCATCAGGCCGTGATAGAACAGTTGCCTGCTCTCATAGACCGCATTCAGCGTTCTACCAAGCAGCGACGGCAGATCATCATCAGTTCTCACAGTGAGGCACTCTTAAGTAACACGGGAATCGATCCTCGCAGCATTATCGTACTGGAACCGGAGCGAGAAGGGACGAAACTGCGGCAGGTAAACGCGGATGAGAGGAAAGGACTCGATGCCGGTTTCTCCATTGCCGAGGTGGTCCTTCCCCAGACGCGCCCGAAGAAGATTGAGCAATTGGGCCAGATGAGGCTATTCGAATGATCGGGGTTTTTGTGGTGACGGAAGACCCCTTAAGTGAGGCGGTTGCGGAGCGTCTTGTTCAAGAAGAAAATCAGGGAATGTGGATCACGGTTCGCATGGGTAGAAAAGGGAATGGTTATCTTCGCCAAAATATAAAACGTTTCAATGAGATAGCTAGTTCTATCCCTGTCTTGCTGTTCACGGATCTTGATCGGATTGAATGCCCGATGGCTTTGATTGAGGATTGGCGTGGCAAGACCGTTTTTCGGGACATGCTTCTTTTTCGGATTGCTGTGCGTGAGACCGAGGCGTGGTTGTTGGCCGATCGAGAGGGATTCGCTGAATTTTCCGGCATTCCCGTACATCGAATTCCCTTGCAGCCGGAATCACTTGACGATCCGAAAGAGGTCCTCATCAACCTTATCAGGCGATATGGCAAAAAGAGAGCGATTAAAGCTGACATTCTGCCGCAGAAGGGCTCTACGGCCAAAGTGGGACTTGCCTATAATCAGGCATTATGCAGATTCGTTCAAGATTCATGGTCTCTCGAAAGGGCATCGCAATGTGCTGACAGTCTAAATCGTGCACGGCAACGCCTCCATGAACTACGCATTAAATTGAGAACCGGTTCACATTCTTGAATGGTCAAAAACATTGGTTAGTCTTGTCCGGCACACCCTGTTTCCGGGATGAACATCAGGACGGGCTGAACGCTGCGCATCCATGTCCCGGGGATGAGTATTGATCTCTCTATACCGCCATAGCCTATTAAACCACAGTCCCCGTAACAGTGGGAGCCTATGAATTTCCGTATCGCCGACACCTTTACCGAAAGCCTCGCTAAGCTGAAAAACCAAGAGCAAAAGCTCGTCAAGACGACGGCCTTTGACCTCCAGTTGAATTCTGCCAGTCCGGGCATGAAGTTCCATAAGCTGGACAAGGCCCGGGATCCGAATTTCTGGTCCGTTCGCGTCGGCAGCGACATCCGGCTCATCGTTCACCGGACGGCGGAAAGCATGCTCCTGTGCTATGTCGGCCATCATGACAACGCCTATCACTGGGCGGAACGGCGGAAGCTGGAGACGCACCCGCAGACCGGCGCGGCGCAACTGGTAGAGATCCGGGAGACCATAAAAGAGATTTCGCTTCCCCACTATGCGCTTGGGGAAGAACAGGTTCATCCCAAAGCGCCTCTCTTTGCAGGTGTTGCGAACGAGGTTCTCCTGGGTTACGGCGTGCCAGCCGAATGGTTGGATGATGTACGCCGGGCCGACGAGGATGCTCTGCTGGAACTGGCCGATCATCTACCGGGGGAGGCAGCCGAAGCGCTCCTCTGCCTGGCGACGGGCACAACTCCGCACGCCGCACCGCCCCTTGCCGCCGGAACCGATCCCTTCGCTCATCCCGATGCCCAGCGGCGTTTTCGCGTGATGCAGAATGTCGAAGAACTGGAGCGCGCCCTGGAATACCCCTGGGAAAAGTGGACGGTTTTCCTCCATCCTGCGCAGCGTCAACTGGTGGAACGGGATTTCAGCGGTCCCGCGCGGGTTTCCGGTTCGGCGGGCACGGGGAAGACGATCGTTGCCCTTCACCGGGCCGTCTTCCTGGCCAGAGCCAATCCCGAGGCCCGGGTCCTGCTCACCACCTTCTCCGAAACCCTGGCTCATGCCCTGAAAACGAAGCTGAGGCGTCTGATTCACCATGAACCGCGCCTCGGCGAGCGTCTGGAGATCCATGCCCTGAATGAAATCGGCTTGCGGCTCCATGAGTTGAACATCGGACACCCGCATATTGCCTCACGGGAAAAGATCCGCCAACTTCTCGAAGAAGCCGCCGGCGCAGTCGGGGGGCACAAATTTACACGCCATTTTCTGATCATGGAGTGGGAAGACGTGGTTGATGCCTGGCAGCTGGATTCCTGGGAGGCTTACCGCGACGCCCGGCGTCTGGGCCGGAAAACGCGTCTGCCTGAGAAGCAGCGCGCCGTCCTCTGGTCGATTTTCGAAAGGGTGCAATCAGCCCTGAAGAACGGAAATCTTGTCACGATGGCCGGCATGTTCAACCATGTCGCCGCCCATTTGGGAGATGGTCGGAAGCCGCCTTTCGACTTTATCGTGGTCGATGAGGCTCAGGATATCGGCATCCAACCATTGCGGTTTATCGCCGCCCTCGGAACTGGACGGCCGAACAGCCTTTTCTTAGCCGGCGACCTGGGCCAGCGAATCTTCCAACAACCCTTCTCCTGGAAGGCACTGGGCGTCGATATCCGGGGACGGTCCCGGACCCTGCGGATCAACTACCGGACGTCACATCAGATCCGCATGCAGGCCGACCGCCTCCTTGGACCCGAGTTATCCGACGTGGACGGTAACACGGAAGATCGGCGCGGCATCGTTTCCGTCTTCAACGGGCCGAAACCAGCCATCACGGTGTTCGACAGCCAGGAGGATGAAATCAAAGGGGTCGGAGGATGGATAACCGAGCGTATCGGCGAGGGGCTGGCACCTCATGAAATCGGTGTTTTTGTCCGTTCGGCAGCGGAATTGGATCGGGGCCGTCGGGCTGTCGAGACGGCCGGGCAGCCATTCAAGATTCTTGATGATAACGTCGAAACGACGGGTGGCCATGTCTCGATCAGCACGATGCACCTGGCGAAAGGTCTGGAATTCAGGGCCGTTGCCGTGATGGCCTGTGATGACGAAATCGTTCCCCTCCAGGAACGGATTGAGGCAGTGGCCGATGACACGGATCTGGAAGAGGTCTACAACACGGAGCGACACCTGCTCTATGTCGCCTGCACCCGCGCCCGGGATCATCTCCTCGTGACGAGCGTTGCTCCAGCGTCGGAATTCCTTGATGATCTTCGGATGTGAGCTTTCTGAGCACCGCCGGCAAGTTGTACATTTTCCTTCGCTGTGGAAGGGGCCGTTGTATTCTTCCACTAATCTTTCCTCACCCTGCCAGGGTTCTTCATAAGTTTTCAGATAATTGCTTTGACAAGGTATGAAGGACCTGATACGTATCACGATAATATATTTAGTAACACATCTCAGTACAAAAGATGCGTTGCCCTTTGAAATGGTTTTTTTGAAATAGTGTTGTGTATTCGTGAAGATCGGCACAGAAAGAGGCCTTTGAGTTTTATGACGAAAATGGAGCACCAGTCTGATCGGGGAAAAGGAGGAAATAAAGAAAAACGGCGGGAAGAGATCAAAAGGGCCGAAAAATTTTTTTTTGCTCAATTGGTAACACAATTCAACAGTTCATAACATTTCAAGTTCACGAGGAAGGTGAGGTCTCATGAAGCGCGTATGGCCGGCTCTAGTGCGAATGTCGAAAAAATTTCTTTTTCCTTTTATTTTGTTCTCGCTGATCTGTTTAACGGCCTCAACACCGACTGCCTTCGCCGCCATCCCCCTGATCACCGATGATACGGGCACCCAGGGCAAGGGGAAGTTCCAACTGGAAGTTCTCGGAGAATATGGTTATGAAAAGGAAGAGGGAGTCAAAGAGAATACGGAGGATTTAACG
>Ga0265295_1008632_pt1 | contig 11246 bp, 9 predicted proteins | sample Munlansysbiofilm_FD_192503 | JGI IMG/M metagenome (GOLD analysis project Ga0265295, IMG submission 192503) | Leachate microbial communities from a municipal landfill in Southern Ontario, Canada - Methane capture system biofilm | ecosystem: Engineered > Solid waste > Landfill > Unclassified ... | reverse complement strand
AAGGGGCGCCTGGTAGCTGATCAATCCGCGCGCCGGATCGGTTTCATCCACACCGACGATACAAAACTGCCGCTCTTCGCCATCCTCCTCCACCGTCACGGTGGCACCAAACAGCACACGTCCCTGAGCTCGCTGCGCCTGCTGCAGCGGATCGATCACCTGCGCCTGTTCCAGCCGTTTGGACAAAAAGCGGATGCGACCGTCAAAGCGGCGCAGGGCGCGCTTGGCATACTGGTAGTCGGCATTTTCACTGCGATCGCCATTGCCGGCAGCCCATTGGGCCGTGCGCGCCATGGCCGGCCGCTGCGTATACAGCAAATCCTGCAATTCGGCCCGCAACGCCTCGGCACAGGCCGGCGTCATATACAGCGCCGTCGAAACCTGCTGCGTCATTGCTTTAACCTCCCCGTTGGTGTTCAATCGGCGGATCAACCGCCTGAATCCCCATCCCCCTCTCGCTGCAGGAGAACCGGATGCGCCCTCTTGCCACCCGCACGCCGTACCACATTTTTGCCAGCAACGTCGAGGAGGCAGCTTTGCGGCAGTTCGAAAGCGCCCTGCAGCAGCCTTTCACGCTGCGCGGTGCCCTGATGCCCGACGCCCACAGTGGTTATACTCTACCCATTGGCGCCGTGGTCGCCACCGCCGGCGTGGTGGTGCCCGCCTGGGTCGGTTATGACATCGGCTGCGGCCTGTGCGCCCTGCCCACCAGTTTCAGCCGGACAGCGGTACAGCAGGTCGCCGGCGCTCTGTTCAAGGCCCTCTACCAGAGCATCCGGGTCGGTTTCGCCCACAACCGCGCTGACACGCCCTGGCCCGCCGCCGCCAGCCTGCCAGCCAGCCCTTTCCTGCGCCAGCTGTTCGGCCAGGGTGGTCTGCGCCAGCTGGGTTCACTCGGCAGCGGTAACCACTTCATCGAAATCGGTCATGACGAAAACGACCGGGTCTGGATCATCGTCCATTCCGGTTCGCGCGCCCTCGGTCACGCCGTCGCCAGCCATTACATGCGCCTGGCCAGCCCCGACGGCAAACCGCGCGAGGGGCATTTCGGCTTCAACGTCAGCCAGCGTAACGGCCGTGACTACCTGCAGGATCTGGCCTTTTGCCTGGCGTTCGCGCTGGAAAACCGCCGTGAGCTGGCTCGCCGGGTCGAAACGGTCATCAGCCGTCACTGTCATGGCGCCGGCGACTGGTCGCGCCTGATCAATCGCAACCACAACCATGCCGAATACGCCCACAACCTGTGGATTCATCGCAAGGGCGCCACCCAGGCCGAGGCCGGCATGGCCGGGGTGATTCCCGGCAACATGCGCGACGGCAGCTTCATCGTGCGCGGCAAGGGTCATCCGGCCGCCCTCTGGTCCAGCGCCCACGGCGCCGGCCGCGCCCTCGGCCGGCAGCAGGCCCGCCGCACCCTGTCACTGGCGGATTTCACCACCAGCATGCAGGGCGTGGTCGCCCGGATAGAAGCCGCCACCCTCGACGAGGCCCCCGCCGCCTACAAGGACATTCACCAGGTTATGGCGCAGCAGCACGACCTGGTGGAAATCGTCGCCTGGGTGCGGCCCATTCTCAATATCAAGGGCTAGGCGGCGCCAGCAACAGCGTCAGGCGCTCGACCCGCTGGCGCAGATCACCGATGCGCAACAACAGGCCATCCTGTTCCAGCCCCGGCTGCAAGCTGCTGATGAGGGTACGACCGACCCGCCAACGCCCTTCCCGGCCCCACAGATCGCGGGTACGCAGCCCCCACAGATTGTGCAGCAGCGCCGCGCGGCCCTGGTGCGCTCCCAGATACAGCAGAATGTGCCCCGGCAGATGAACCAGGGTAACAAAGGGCTGGCCGTGCTGCAGTAAGGCCTGTTCGCGCTGCGCCGGGTCAAGATGCTTCAGCTCCACAACCTGGCCGGCGCGGGCCTGGGCCGCTGAATTGCGCGGCAACCACAAACCGAAGGGCACGAACAGATCGCGCACCAGGGCGCTGCAATCGCGGTTGCCATACAGCTCGCCCCAGCCGTAGGGCTGGCCCATCAGGCTATCGGCCAGCGCCGCCAGCCGCGCCGCGGTCAGCGGCAGGGGAAAATCCTGTGCCGCTGCCGGTCGCCGCACCGGCACCAGCCGTGCCCAGCCCAGGGCATCCGCCAACGGCAGCAACAACATCTCCGGCTCTGGCGCCAGCGGCAGCAACGTTGCCAGCCCCACCTGGCCGCGATAACGCCCCTGCCCGTCATGCAGGCTCTGTTCATCGCGCAGAATCACCGCCAACGGCGCCGCCTCCAGCCACGCCATCAGCTCTTCATCCACCCAGGCCACCTGCTGCGCCGGCACCCAGCCCTGCAACAGCGCCGTCTCCACCAGCAGCCAGCTGCCATCGGGCGACTGATGCGTCACCCGCAGCGGCGTGGCCGGCGGCAGCACGCCATGCTGCAGCAGATCAAAGGGGAAACCGCTGCCAGCCTGGGCCGGATCGCCCAACAGCGGCCGCGCCGTCGGCAGGGCACGCACCTCGCAGCGCGCCACACTGATGGCCGGCCGCCACAAACTCGGATAATCCGCCACCGCCGTCCGTGCCACCAACTGGGCACAGCGCTCGGCCGCCAACGGTCGCAGATTCTCGCCATAGGCCGTTCCCCGCTGCAGCCAGTCCAGCGCCCAGAACAGACCCTCATCCTGCAGGCCGGGTTGTTCGCCGGCCTGCCATTGCCAGGCGGCAAAATAACGGGCGCGGAACTGCGCCAGGCGTTCCTGCTGCTGATCCGTCATCAGCAACGGCTGATCCGCCGTCGCCGCTGGCAGATAAGCTGACGGCCGCTGCGGCAATTCCCGCACATCGCGCGGCTCCAGACCAGCCAGTCGCGCCTGGCAGCCAGCCAGCAGCAGGACCAGAAGCAGAGCCAACAACGGCGGCACAGAGTCCCAAAAAACCTGGAGACGAAGCCCCTCTCTTGGCTTAGGTGAAATTCCCAACGGTGGCATCACCGCGTTCACCCTTTCCCCGCCGCAAGCAAACAGAGAGCGCCCGGCACAGTCAAAATTTCTGGCGAAGGTTTGAAACCGATGGGCAGTTTTTTCAGGGCAGGCATGGCGGGTTCTCTCCGTTGAATCTGAGACAGGACGCCATGATAGCAGATGCGGCTACGGCTTGCAGCCGCGACAGGAGATTGCCGGGAGCAGGAAGGCAATAGCGTTTCGCGATTATTCCCACAGAGAAACCGGTCATCTGAAAACCCAGCAGGATTGCGGCAGCGGCCCGCAGTCGCGACCGTCAGCCCGGAGAAGCAACTCCGTGATTGATGGGGCAGCGCCTAACCGTAAGCCGCCAGCCCCACCAGCATCGCCCAGCTGAGCGCAATCACAAAAAGGATCGGGTCACGCAGCAGCGCGGCCGTCGGGTCACCATCACCCCCCTGCCGCACCCGGCTGACATAGCGCCACAACCCGACAACGCACAGAGGCAACGTCAGCCAGCGCGCCATTGCCGGATGCACCACCACATAACCAGCATAGGTGAGCAACGCAGCCAGCGCGCTGGCATAAACCATCAGGAACAGAAAACGCGGGCGGTAGACTCCCAGAACCTTTCGATGCCGCTGCGCTCCGGCACCCAGCAGATGCGCCTCGGACAGCCGCTTACCCGCGCTCAGAAACAGCGCAAGCCACAGCACCGAGGCAAACAGCCAGGGCGAAACCCGCACATCAAAGGCGGCTCCGCCAGCCTGCAACCGGACCAGAAAAAGAGCGGCGATCCCCAGCAGATCGCAAAGAGGATAACGCTTGAGCGCCAGACTGTAGAGCAGGGACAGCAGCAAATAGCCGGCGGCGTAGGGCCACAGCGCCGGCAACCCTTTAAAACACAAAAAAAACGCGAGCAGCAACAATACCAACAGCAACAGCAGCGCCTGCTTCGGCGCTACCACACCACTGGGCAACGGCCGCCGACACTTGCGCGGATGCAGGCGGTCGGCCTCTACATCGATCAGATCGTTCAGCACATAGGCGGCGCTGGAAATCAGCGCGAACAGCACAAAAGGCAGCAGCCAGCGTGCTGGGGAAAACGTGCCCGGCGCAATCCCCGCCAGAAGTGGCGGGAAATACAGCATCAGGTTTTTCAGCCACTGATGCGGCCGCAGCAGGACGAACAAAGGTTTCATTGGGCTTCTGCGCGCAGCTTTTCAGCCATTTTCCCCGCAGCCGATTTATAATGCGCCGATTCAGGTGCCTTTTGATAGGCTTGCTCAAAAAAACTCTGTGCTTTTTTCACATCGCCCATCCTAAGAGCGATTTGACCACTGCGATAGAAAGGGTGCGCATCTTTCGTTTTTTTAAACAAATGTGCATATGTTTCCAGCAGGTTCTCGTAAATCTGTTTTTTCTCGGCAGAGCTCTCTGTTTCTCGTAAACGCCGAGCATCAATAAGAACCAAAAGTCGCAGCGTCCGTTCATTCATTTCCTGCGGAGCCGGATAACGCTGCAACAGGATTTCACGCGCCTTTAGAAGATCACCCTGATCGACATAGTATCTAACCTCATTAATAAATGAGTGACTAGAACCTTTATTTTTTTGCCCAAGCTGAAACTGCTCAAGAGCCTGTTCCTTCTTTTTACTGGCCAGAAGGGCTAAACCATATTCATTCTTCAACTTATTAAAGTTAGGAGATTTCCTGATAGCATCCGCATAGAAGGCCTCTTTGTCCTGCCATAGAATACTTCGTTCAGCCGTTGAAAAAGCACCTGGGATCGCCCAGCACAAAAGCAGCACCAAGCCATAAAAACTGTACTTTTGATGCAGCCACAAGGGTTGCAAGCCAGAAACAATCCCCACAGACATAAACGCCGCCGGCAGGTAAACGTATCGTTCCGCCAAAGGCGTCCAAGCGATACCGGTTATGGCAATAAGAATTGCCGGCGTAATCAGATAAAGCGAAATCAGAAAAAAACTCCACCGCAAACCGGGCTTTTTAACCAAGTAAACAGTCACCCCAAAAATTACCAAACCCAATAAAACATAGAGATCATTGGCTTCAACTATGGCGAAATTCAACGGCTGAGGAATAAAAATCTTCTTTACATAAAACCCGAAAACCTTAAACACAACGCGAACCAGGTCAAGCCCCTCATAGGGAATCCGTTCAATCAGAGAAGAAATGCCCCGAGAACCCTGTGCATGCCGGAACGCGCGCAATAAAAAATAGCCCGCCCCCCCCAAAAAAACAGGCAGCGTGTAAAAACACACCGGCCCCCAAGGCAAACGCAATGCCGCAGACCCTGTTGTGCTGCGTTCTGCCTTATTCCAAACAAAAATCAAATAGGCCGCAGCCGGCAAAAAAAAGACAACGATCTCTTTCGAACAGATACCACACACAAAAAAGCCGAACGAGAGCGTTAAAAACCACCAGGAATCGCGCTTTAACGCCTTGAATAGAAACAAAACCGCCAGTAAAACAAAAAAACTTGCCAGCAAATCGGATCGACCCGACATCCAGTTGACCGATTCGGTTGCAATGGGGTGAATTGCAAAAATGAAGGCTGATACAAAAGGAAGAAAGCGTGTTGAATTGTCTGATTTAAAAACATTCTCAGATATGAAGAAAATCAGGATGGCGTTGGTCGAATGCAACAAAACATTTTCCAACAGCATAAATGATGGCGTGAAGTCCCACAGCCACTTATCAACCCAGTAAGTCAAAATAATCAGAGGGCGATAGTAAAAACTGCTGCGCGGAGCAAAAAGATGCCACCAATCAAACGTAGCGTCCTGCATTCGGCGCACAACATCAACATCATCTATTGTCAATGTTGTATTAAAAATTGCCGGATAATAAAGGCCCAGGCAAACAAAAAATATGAAAATAATCTGAAAATTTCTGCGTAGCGGCATAGAGCTAGCGGTCGATGACATCTAGAAAAAAATCCTCCAAACTGCGTCGGCTCGGCACAATGCTGCGCAACTGATAGCCCGCTGCCAGCAAAGACTCAATTCGTAACGACAACCCGACCCCAGAGCACTGTTCGACCCTTTCACAACCATCAGCCGCGAGAGTTTCAACAAGATATTCCGCAGAGTTCTCGTTTCTGATATCCGCTACACGGGCAAGGGCACGCAATTCCCCTTTATCAAGAATGGCAAAACGATCGCAGATCATCTCCACATCGCTTGTAATATGGGTACTGAAAAAAACCGTCTTGCCCCGCTTTTTCAGATCCAGAATAATCTGCTTTACCAGCGCCCGACCTACCGGATCAAGGCCACTCATCGGCTCATCCAGAATGTAAAGCTCCGGGTCATGCAGCAATGCCTGCGCCAGTCCCAGACGCTGCACCATGCCCTTGCTGAAACCGCGAATCGGTCGATCCGCCGCAGCCTGCAGATTCAGCTGTTCCAGCACCAGATTTGACGCCTGCGCTAATTGACCATTCGACAGGGAAAATATCCGGCCAACCAGCCTGAGATATTCCCGCGGTGTCAGAAAATCATAAAAAGCCGGGTTCTCCGGAAGATAGCCCAGCCTGGCCCGCGCAAGAGGATTAGTCACCTCCAGACCAAACACCTGCGCCCGACCGCCGGACGGTCGGATCTGACCCGTCAGAAGTTTGATCGTAGTACTTTTGCCGGCACCATTGGGACCAAGAAAACCAAAAACCTCCCCCGGCTCAACCTCCAGAGTCAAACCCTTTAACGCCTGAACAGGGCGAAAGCGCTTATCACGAAAAATCTTCACCACCTGCTGCAACAAAATGACCGGCGTTTTCACTTTTACTGCTCCCGGGAAAAAGCCAAGCGGCTGGTTGTCTGAACCCTGCCGGTGGCGTCCAGAAAAAAACGACCGCCATAAGGGTCTGCCGGGACCTCTGCCAGAAGCCCGGCATCAACCAGTCGTTCAAGCGTCTTAGGATCATGACCGAACAAGCCCCTGTAGTGTTCAACCGCCTGTTCAATCCGTACCATAGCCTGCAGCGCCTGACGCCGGACCATTAACGCCGAATCCAGATACCTGGCACGGTCACGCCCGATCATGTCATCAAGAAAGGCCAGTGCCAGAGCCGCCTTGCCCGACTGTTGCAGATAACGCGCCGCCAGGTTGGCCAGCAAGGAATGACCGGAAAGGTCAGCGGCCCTCTCCATGTAGGTTGCTGCAGCGGCAGGTTCCTGCAGAAAATAACCCGCATTGAACCCCGCATAGTAGGGCAACAGCCAGTCCCAATAACGAAAATTCATGGCATACGCCAACAGGCGATTCACATCCTCAGCGCGATTCACTTCCCAGGTAAAGGCCGCCTGCAGAAAGTAGAGCGTATCCATATTGTAAGGATCAAGATGCACCGATGATTCCAGAAAACCGAACAGGTTCTCCATTTCTGGCGTCTGGCGATTCCCGGCACGCCATTGCCTGATCATGTCGCCATAGTAAATCAGGGCCCGAAGACTGTAGAACGCAGCAACCGTCAATCGCTGGTCAGCGGCAAATAAACGCACCACGGAAGCCTGTGGCACATAGCCCAGTTTCACAAGAGACGGACGCTGCTGCAACTGACGCCCGAATGGAACCATAAAAACCATGTACAGCAGCACCAGTGTGAAAAAGACATAGGCCACCCGAGGCATTACTTCAGTTCCCTTCGCTCCAGACACCAGACCGCCAAGGCCAGAACCACGGCGGTGTATAGCGTAAAGTAACCCAGCCCCCAAGCCATATCCACTGCCTTAATCTCCAGGCCATATACAGCCTGGGTAGTAAAGTCCAGCGCTGAAAAATTGGGCAAGAGAACATACAACGTCTGCACAAACAGCTTTGCCAGAGGTGAAACATTTTCCGCCGGCAACCCGGCAAGATAGTCCATCACGTTCTGAGAGGCAGAACCAGCCAGAAAAACTGCCAGAGAGCCGAACAGCGGCAAGAAAAACGACGTGCTGACACAAGAAAGCAGCAAGGAAATCAATGCCAATAAAACATAGCGCAAAAGGGCAAAAAAAACCGCGCACCAATAGCCCACCCAGCTAAAGACATATGCGGTGGAATACTGATCGCCCATGACCGCTATCAGCGCCGCTCCAACGGCCCCCAGAAACAACGCCGTCAGCGACAGACACAAAACCAGCGACAGCGCACGGGCAAACAGATAGGTTGAACGCCTGAGCGGCAATCCCAGCAGCGAAAACAGCCAGCGCCGCTCGATATCGCGCCAGACACCGCCCCCGCCGAGAATCAGCGCCAGTAAAAGCAGCGTAAGAGAAAGCCAGCCCAGCGTTGTCGTCACCAGCAACTGCTGGACCTGCCGCAGAGAGAAGACACTGACAAAAGGCGCCAGCAACAAAAAGAAAAGCCCTGCCAGGAAAACAACCCGCAGGACTTTATCACGAATCAAACCCAGATTAAAAAGCCAGGTTAAACGAAAAAAAACTATCATAGTTTCTACAACAACCCCCCCTTGTCTCTGATCTTCAAGGAGCAAAGACAAGGGGCAGTCAGAGCCAAGGCTTAAAGGGTTTTATCAAAGTCGCCGCCATCGCCTATCGAGGTTCCCACCTCAGGCGCGTCAGGCAGGTCGATATTGGTTCCCTCGCCGTAGTAAATACTCGAATCTTCTGACGAAGACATATAGCTCCTAGTACCTTTGTCATGGTAAGCGGCAATTACAAAAGTATCACCATCTCCTTCTTCGCCATAATCAAGTTGTACCTGATTCGACAATTTTACAGCCAATGTCTCGGTTGAACCAAGAGTAGCAGTCCCGCTTTGATATTCAGCAAACGCCGTACCAGCAAAAGCTAGAAGCAGCAAAACAAACAATGCCTTTTTCATATTTTTTTCCTTTCTTAAATATTAGGGCGAACGTACCTGACCAACCAGAAAAACCAATCAGTACGGATAATTGTTGTTATCGGTATAGAAAGCTTCCAGGTTGGTTTTGGTGCTGCGAATGTCGCTGATGGCGGCGCTGTTAAACGCTTTCTGGCGATAAGCCGCGAATTGCGGAATGGCGATGGCGGCCAGGATGCCGATAATGGCCACGACAATCAGCAGTTCGATCAGGGTAAAACCCTTCTCGTTTTTTCTGAACTTACTCAACATAGGATTCTCCTTTCCCTTGGTGGGGTTGAAGCGGTGAGGGCCGAACAACTCGGCCGATTGTAAAAATGAATGCTCGCTTGGCGATGCGGTTGCCAGTGTAACGAAGTCTGGCTGGAATGCAAGCACGCGATTGCGTAACCTGACCAGCAGCAACGATAGTACTGCAAGGCACAGCAAGAACCGTACGCAAAAGCCACAACAGACCACAACTTTATGCCCAGACCGTGTCACTACCGCCCACCGGCAGCGGCCAGAACGTTTCATTCATTTTTCCTACTATAGCGAAACTACCCGTCAGGTGACGACCAGTGCCATACGACCTGACAAAAAATGTCACCAAGGAGGGGCGTGACCGGCACGCCGTGACCACCGCCGCTGCAACACCGGGGAGCACCCCTTGTCGCGCCAAAGCCGCGTCGGCGAAGCCGGGTAAGCGGCTGGGGGTTTGCTACCACGGCAGTGCATCCGCTGCGCGATGCAAGGAAGGGTCGCGGTTAAAAACCGCTCCCACTGCCTACTCCTCAGCCGATTGCTTCCCTTGTGGGAGCGGCTTGCAGCCGCGATTTCTGTTGCAAGGAATATCGCGGCTATAAGCCGCTCCTACAATCTAATCCTCGGCCAATTGCTTCGCCAGGTGGGATGAGCGGCAATCAGCTCACCTGCTCCCAATCAAACTCAGCCAGGTTGCGTTCAGCGCTGTCGAAGTCGATGCCAATCAGGTAAATGGGCTTGCCCTGGCCCTGATATTTCTGCTGGTAGTTGCGCTGTTTGATCTGCTCCAGGGCCTTGCCGCCACCATCGACCTTGAATTCGATGAGATAGATGGCGGTGTCGAGCCGGATGCTCAGGTCGATGCGGCCCTTGCTGGTGACATCCTCGGCGGTGAGATTGAGGCCCAGGCTGGCCAGATAAGCGTAGATGACGCTGGCGTAGTAGCCTTCATAGCTGCTGATGGTGTTGTTGACGTAGTTGTTGTACGGGATCGAGGCGAACAGGCCGCGCAGGGTCTGGTCGAACTGGGCCAGATCCTGCTGCCTGAGGCTGGCCAGCAGCTCTTTTTTGACCGCCAGGACGTCACTGCTGTCGGTGAGATAGCGGATGATCTGGTCGTTGAACGAGATGCTGACCTCGCGGTTGGGCAAGCCCAGGCGATATTCGCTGCCGAAATCGGTCTGGCGGCTGTCCTTGATGGTCAGATAGCCGGTCTGGAACAGCAGGGGTTCGAGCCGGATGTTGTCAAGGTCGAAACTGTCGATCAGTTCCCTGCTGACGTGCAGATTGTTCAGCTTGGGAACATAGTAGTTGCTCTGGCGGATCAGCTTGATCAGGAAGCTGGGCGTGCCGGTGGCGAACCAGTAGTTCTCGAAGCGCTGGTCATTTTTGATGAACAGCAGAATGTCGAAGGGATTGTAAACCCGTTCACCGAGGAAGTTGTAGCCGTTGTACCACTGGCGCACCTGAGCCATGTCGGCGCCCTGCAGGTGGGCGGCGAAGGTGGTTTCGAGGTCGTGCTGGGTGTAGCCGCACAGGGTGGCGTAGGTCGGATTGAGGCTGATGTCTTCCAGATTGTTCAGGCCGCTGAATACCGACACCTTGCTGAATTTGCTGACGCCGGTGAGAAAGGCGAATTTGACGTGTTCGTCGCTGTCTTTGATGGTGGTGTACAGATCGCGCAGCACCTCGCGGCCCTGGCTGGCGACGTCAGGCTGATCGAGGTTGTCGACGATGAGCTTGTCGTATTCGTCGACGAGAATGACGACCTTCTGGCCGTATTTGCGGGCCGCATGGCGAATCAGATATTTGAAACAGCTGCCGGCGTCATCCTCTGGCGGGCATGAAATGCCGAGGCGTTCCTGATTCTCGCGCAGGATAGCGGCGACATCCTGCTTCATGTCGGCCAGGTCACGCGCCACGCCGCCGAAGCTGATCTTGATGACGGGATAAACGCTATCCCAGTCCCACGCGGGTTCGATGGCCAGACCGCTGAACAGTTCCTTGCGGCCTTCGAACAGCGCCTGCAGGGTGGAGACCAGCAGGCTTTTGCCGAAGCGGCGCGGCCGGGCGAGGAAGTAGTATTTGCCTTGCTCGACCAGTTGGCGCACCTGGGGGGTTTTATCGACGTAGAGGTAGCCTTCCTGACGGATCTCGCTGAAGGTCTGGATGCCGATGGGCAGT
>Ga0265295_1008631_pt1 | contig 11247 bp, 8 predicted proteins | sample Munlansysbiofilm_FD_192503 | JGI IMG/M metagenome (GOLD analysis project Ga0265295, IMG submission 192503) | Leachate microbial communities from a municipal landfill in Southern Ontario, Canada - Methane capture system biofilm | ecosystem: Engineered > Solid waste > Landfill > Unclassified ... | reverse complement strand
GCTCCTTCAACAGCGATTCATACCTCCAGTAGGCCCCTTCCCCACCCGACGAAGCGGTATCCATCTCCTTGACGGCGATTCGCTTTTCACCCGCCACACATCCTGTTTGGGGATCCGAAAACGCCTTCACGATCTCCTTCACCGCTTCCCGGTTGATGAGCGTGTTGGCATCGGTAAAGACCACGATGGGTGTTTCCACGAAAGCCATCCCCCGGTTAATTGCGGCGGTCTTGCCTCTTCTGTCGGGATGAAAGGAGAGCGTCACCTCCGGATAGGCATTGAGCTTCTCATTGGTAGTGTCGGTAGAGCCATCGGTCACCCAGAAAATTTTCAGTTTCTCCCTCGGATAATCGATTGCGCGGCAGTTCACCATCTTCTCCTCAACCATCTCCTCCTCGTTGTAGGCAGTGATAAAAAGGGTCACTTCCGGCAACTCATGGGGCAATGCAAGCCGGGGACGGGGACGGAAATGTTCTCTTACCCTTACCAGTAGCCACAGAATGATACCATAGCCTATATAGGTATAAAATACCAGGAAAAGAGCGCACCAAAAGAGAGAGGTTAGTATCGTGTCCAAGATCATATCTCCTTACAATGTCATACAGTTTCACGTCACGGTCACTTCTTTCAGAGGCAGTGCAAAACGGAAGCTACTCCCTTTACCCGGTTCGCTGTCCACCCATATCCAGCCACCATGCTTCTCCACAAACTCTTTGCAGAGCAACAACCCGAGTCCGGTTCCTTTCTCACTGGCCGTTCCCTCCGTTGTATGTGTTTGGGTGATGTCCCAGAGCTTATCAATCTGCTCACGTGCAATCCCCACCCCGTTGTCGGTAACGGTCACCACCGTAAATGCCTGATCCCGGTCTATCCGTATCTTAATCTCACCATTCGGGTGTGTGAACTTGATGGCATTTGAGATCAGGTTGCGCAGAATGGTCTTGAGCATCTGTTCATCCGCATAAATCATCAAGTTAACATCGAACTCCTGCATTGAGATGCTGATGCTTTTGGCCTCAGCATTGCTCATCAAACTATCCACCACCTGTTGGCATACATTCCTGAACACAATGTCATGGGGCTCGAAAGGTATCCTGTCTGCATGGGCCTTAGACCAGAGCAGCAACTCCTCCAACAATCTGAAGGTCTGATGAGAAGTCTGATTGATGATCTGCAACAGACTTTCAATCCGTTCAATATCGTAGTCGTGCAGGTTCTCCAGCAACAGATCGGAGAATCCGAGCAAGGTGTTGAAAGGAGTTTTCAAATCGTGTCCCAGTATCTGGATGAAGCGACTCTTGTCCGCGTTCAATATGGTAAGCTCCTCGTTGGCTTCCTGCAATTGAGAGAGTGTATTCTCCAGCCGCTGCTTTTTCCTGATCAGGTCGCGCTGCAGGTCAATCACCTCCCTGTTGAGCTGGTGCATGGCGCTGTTCTGTGCCAGCAGCTGTTCGGTATCGATCCCCCCGATCACCAGCAGTTTGTTCTCTTTCCTGAAAACCTGAGCAACGATAGAGTAATTCTCCGATTGGTAATCACCGAAGGTGAGATAACCATTGAACACCATGCTTGAAGAAACGTCCATCGCCAGGATATCATCGAGAGAGGGGTTGAGGAACGATCCACAGGGATCATCCTTCACCAACGAACTGAATGCTTTGTTGCAGTAAAGCAGTTCCCTCTTTGTGGAGAAAAGGGCGATGTAGAACGACTTGCTTTTCAGCAGCGCATCACCAATCTCAGGAATCCACTCAGACAAGGGGGAGGGATCATTTTCAAATTTCATATCAATGCAGGCTATTATCCATTCAGTTGAAAATGTTTGATGTATATATCAACAATGTTCAGGTCAGGCAGGTATTTCGCGTTGGGATATCTGGCAATCACATCCTGTCCCCCTCTCCTGAACGCCTGTCCACCCACTAAGATAGGTAAATTCGGCTTTTGTTCTCTAATTTTCTGAATCATTTTTTCAAAAACCGGTATATTCGAGTAGATGCTCAGGGAGATGGCCAGCAGGTCAGGTTTGATATAATCCACGAACGAGATCAGCTCATTGGTGGGAGTATTGGCACCCAGGAAAAAAGAGTTCCAGCCATTCAGCTCAAAGATGTCGCTCACCATCTTGATCCCAATCTGATGGTATTCATTCTCCACGCAGGCAAAGATCACCTTTCCGACCCCTTTGTCGTTGTGCACGGCAGTCATGTAAAGCTCGTTCAACAGCGCCTCCACGATGGCAGATGCCAGATGCTCCGTAGCCACGCTGATCTTGTTCAACTCCCACAGCTCCCCCACCTCGTAAAGCGACTTGCGGATCACCTTCTCGTAGAGATCATGCACCGTCATCTGATTCTTCAGGTGTGCATGCACAATTTTTGAGCACTCACCCCTGTTTCCCTCAAGGAGGGCTTGCAGAAAATCGGAGTTGTCAAGGTCGGTATGGGTTGTCATATCATACAGTGAATTAATTGTAATCGGGTATTCTCTTTCTCAATTCCTCTTTCTTAGCCGATTCTTTTAACTTTTCAACAAAATAGATCGCATCCAATCTGTTCGACTCGGTTTGCGAATGGAGATACTTCTCCACAAAGTGTTCTGCATGATCATTAAGGAAGCGCCGGCAGTCGATGTTCAGCATCACTCCCCCATCGTATGAGGCATAAGAGAGACCGGTCACGACATCGTCCGATATCACCCGTTTAATTTGATCATAGGCTATCCCACTCAGATTTACCGTTACTGAAGGATAGTAGAAATATTGTTCAGAAGGCAAAGAGATTCGTAATTTCAACGTATCACCAATAATCTCATGATCAATGGTACTGTTCACCCTGTAATAGTTATATTCATAATACTCCTCTAACGACGGAAACCAGACGGAATCATCTCCATCCTTGCCGTAGTTGTTGTTCAGCCATAAAAGAAAACTGGCATATGCTGATCCTGTGGAGTGGATTCCCGCATTAAGGGCTTTTCTTTCTTTTATGGGTTTACTTAATTCATTTTCAATGTGCGCATAAATCTCAAAAGGCTCATAAAAACTCCTTTGTAGGACCTCATGGCTAAGATCTGATTCCACATTATGCGGATAGAGGGGCTTAACTACAGGTCCTCCGGCATTCGTATTTTGAGCCGTCATGATCCGTATTGGGGAAAAGTTGCGAGCAGCCAGTAAATAATTGTGGTTCCCGTCGGGTTCAGCCAATACTTTGATCCCTCTGCCAGACAACTTCTCGGTTGTAATTCTTTGCGCAATTTCAAAGTGTTCGAGCAGAGAATCTATTTGATTCTTCGCCTCAATTATAAAGTCATGAAAAGCAAGGCCCGTATCATATGCCAGCATCTCCGCTACATTGCTCCAGATTAATCCTGAGTATTTATTGAATCGGTAAAAATTATCGGTAAAACCTAACTGGATCACAGGTTTTCGGTCCATCCATTGTTCCTCTGCACGTAATGTTGCTGTAAATGCAAAACGCACCTCATTTCCAGCACCATCAGTACTTCCCAATGTGACAATCTCATTACCGTTACCTTGTTTGAGGGTGTAAATATCTGGTGGCAGATCACCCACAGCCAGCTGCTCTGCATTATAGTAATGATTATTTGAGAGAGGTCTACCATTTATTGCTGCCCAGGTTGTACTGTAGGTAGAATGATCACAATCATCCTGCGTCAGCATAAAAAGCCAGGATTTATTGTACTTTAAAACCGGAATTTCAGTATTAACTTGACTTATTTCCGGTGCATCATTCAAAACCAATGAAATCTCAGCAACAATGTTATGAGCCTCCATATCATAGGGATAAAGATAACTTTTATACCCTTCAACAGGATCGGGATCAGGTTCAGGAACTGAGTCAGGAACTTGTTCTTGCTCTTGTTCTTGTTCTTGCTCTCCTACATACACCTCCTTATCAATACATGACCATGTTATAATCGAGAAAACAATAAGATACAACAATTTCTTCATATATCCAGGTATTCTATTTATTCCCATTTCGCCAGTGAAAATTCATTAAAAAAACCGCATAAAAAAACGGCACAGACGTTTTCCGTTATACACAGACTATTGGAATACTTAAGCGTCAAAACCAAACAGAGTAAAAGTCCCAGACCAATATACAAAAATAACTCGATTTTGTCAGAATCAGCGTTTTTTTAGAAAAGATGACTCAAACAGTGTACATTTTGGACTTTTTCCACGGGGCTTTCGCAAGGATTTCGCCGGGTCTGAGTTTGTCTCTCCATATCCCAGCCTTATTCCAGCCTTATTCCCTCCTTATACCAACATCAAAAATTCATAAAGTTGAAATAAAGGAAGAATAAAGATCGTGAGTTTTTCATTATTTTGTATAATTAATTCTCCAGCTTAATTTGATGCTGTTTTTTAGGTCGCCCCCGTTTCTTCTCCGCCTTCTTTTTTGACATATACGTGGGAGCACAGCCCTGCGGTACATCGAAGCCAAAGGCTTTGCAGATATCCAACTGGGAGCCCACGAAAGGGGTGATGAACCTGGCCTTGCCCTTGTGCTCGATACAGCGGATCGAGCGCATCTCGTCCAGCATCTCATGGGTGGAGCTGAAGGTATCTTTCAGGTTGGTTTTCTTCCAGATGTGCCTGAGGTATGAGCTAATGATCAAGGCTGCGAAGAGCACAAAGAGCCGACCGGTCTTACCTTCCTCCGACCAGCTGCGCTGCTTATCAAAGCCCATCTGTCCTTTCATCTGCTGGAAGTACTTCTCCTGTTCATCGCGCAGTCCGTATGCTTCAAGAGCCTCCATTGAGTCCATGTCAATCCCGAGAGTCATGATGGCGAAGAATCCGGAAGCCCGCCTGGCGGTGCTTACCTTTTTCTCGTTAATAGCGAAAGCGATAAGGGTTCGGTCAGAGGCGTTGTATTCGATATGGAACCAGTTGTAGTTTTTCTTGATTGTCACATCATCATCCAGAGGCTCCCCTGCATCCTTGATCACCTGAAGAGCCTGGCGCTGCGATTCTATCGCTATGTCGAGGGTTGTCAGTTCCTCTGCGCGCCTCACAGCATCGAAGTAAAGATTGAGTTTGAGGCGGTCAGCCTTGGTGGTAGCCTCACCTTTGCCGACAACCTCATACACCATGTCATATTGCTTATGGTAGATCCTGGTCCCCACATCGATCCTCATCCCTTCAGGCCTGCCGGCGAAGGCACCCAATTCAAGGATCTTTTCCATGACCAGACTCTGGCGTACCTTGACGCACATGATCATCGGCTGCTTGCGAAGTATGTACCGCTCCAGGTTGGCGAGCGACTCGTATCCCCTGTCTGTGACCAGAATCACCTTTGGGAACCCGGCGTGGTTCAGGTCGGTGAGTATCGTCTCCACGCTCCTGGAATCGGGGATGTTGCCGGGGAATGTCCTGTAATAGATTGGCATATGGCTGTCCAAGGAGTATACGACTACTTCGAGGGTCTGTTCCAGAGGCAACCTATCCTTGTTCCTGCCCCACTTGATATCAGCCAAGGAGTCTCCATAGGCGGAGCGGCTCGTGGAGTCCACGGCACAAAGCTCGTCCTTCTCCAGCCTGCCAGCCCTCAAGCGGAACAACTCCATCCGCTCTGATTCTGTGATGGATTGAGTCAGACGGGTGATCATGGTTGGTGTCAGTTCCGTCTGGGAAGGAGTTTTGGCTATCCGTTGCCAGCGTGCAAGCCGGTTGTAGGTGTAACCGGTCAGGTAGGGGAAGAAAGCCAGTGTAAGGATATCGTTCACCATCTCGGCGTTACCTTCGAAAACGGTCAACAGGTCTTGGCGGATGCCCGTCTTAAGGGCCACCTGCTCCAAAAGCCATACATCGCCGTAGAAGCGATTGACATCGTCCCCCTGGTACGCGGGTCGACCCTGACTGCGCTTGCCGGACAACTTGTCGGCCAGGCTCATATCCCAGCCTTCAGGGAATATCAGTTTTGAACGTTCCTCAAGACTTGCATAGATGTAACGCGGACCTGGAAAGAACTTCAGGTTCTGGTCAACGGTACCCCAATGAAGTATTGAATACTTCCTCTTTCCTTCAGGTGTCACAGTGTAAGGATGTGTGGATGCGTACATGTAGCCTCCGTTCTTATGGATTGAAATCCTGTTGATACTATCTTCTCTTGTTGGTCTTGCCATGGTGCTGCCATATTAATTATACAAATGTATAATTAATATTCCACGAAAACAAGACCTTTGAGATATTTATTTTGTTAATTAACTGGTTCTTGAAGTAAGATTGATTGATTAATTGTACAATTAATTGAAAAACTCACGTAAAGATAGAATAAAAATATTAAAGCCGGGGTGAAGCGAATGACAGACCAATCACAGTCCAATGACCATTCACATACAGGGTAGTGTTACATTCAGAGTGTCCCCAATCCATGATCTTTATTAGTTACCCAGACGCACTTTTTGGAACAGCATCTTCACAAAGCATCAATAACGGTTTGCATTTGATCTTTCCAAGAAAGGTAACCGACTGATTCGCGAATATCGATAGCTGAAATATTCAACTGTTGGAAGAATTGGATAATCTGTTTGATATCGATTGGCGACTCATCTGCAGGAATTTTGTATACATATTCCATGTGATCAAAATCAGTATCCATTTCTGAATAAATAAAGGGAATGCCTCTCGCTGCATACTCCCTGTTTTTTAGCGTTTTGATAAATGTGATGCCGCTTCTATGTCGTCCAAGGCTCCCTATCCCAAGATCTGCAAGATCAAATAACTCATCTAATTCAGGTCCATATTGAGGACCATGTAAAGAAACATATTTTTCTAAATGATGATCTTTAATGAGGGGTAATATCTCATCCCGTTCTCTCGTACCGAAAAATGCTCCAACAACATGAAAATTTACATTAAAAGGTTTATCAGCCCCTTGATAATAATTCGCAAGTCCTGCAATAATCCTGTCAAATCCGTGCCAAAAGTGTATTTCCGCAACACCTATCAAATGCAGTTCTCCTGGAATGTGGGAATTTCGTTTTAAAGGGATGGATGAAAAATCAATTCCATTTGAGATCCGGATGGTGCGTTGACCGAAGATCTCTGTTTGGTTCGAAAAGGTGACAATTGCATGGAGCTCTTTTGCCAGACGGTTTCTGAAGATTTTATCAACAAGGAGAAGGCTCTTGCCTTCCAGGGAATTATACTCCTGGTCGTATGGGTAGGTGGGGATCTCCATCACCGTCTTCACCCCCATAGCGCTCAGCTGTTTGACAAATCGAATCAAAAAAGGGCTGGCATTGTGTTCCGACCTCATGTATACCAATTCAATCTTCTGTTTTTTGATATAGTCTCTGATTGGGGTATAATCGATCCTTTTCCTTATTTTTGCCCGGATCCCCGATCCCAGATTCGCCAACACCTTGTCGTCCGTCATCCACAAGCGATCCCCGTTCTCAGGGTTCACGGTGTAGTAACAGTTCACCACACTGCATCCGCACTCCTTCAATCCCTTTATCTGGGCGAGTTTCTTCTTGCTGATGCCGTCGTGATCGGAATAGCCGCTGAAGGATAAATACAAAGCTCTCTTCATTGATCAGAAAATGATATCAAACAAAAGGACAACGCTCCATAAGTAAATCCAGATTTATAGTGGGTGCCTTCCATTCATGTTGGTAAATAGATAATCCAGTGATTTGTTCTGCCGAATGTATCACAACCGGAAAGTTATGCAAAGGGCGCTGCACCGACAGAAAATAGTCTTCAAATTTAAACCGCCCCCCGATAATATTCTTTGAAAATTGAACCCATACATTTGGAATTCCGTATGCATCAGATAGAATCAGTCCATGCAGCGAACTTGAGACGATAAACTGACAGGAACAGAGTTTGTCCACAAAAGAATGAAAACTCCCGTAATCCTGGACATCCAACACAATGACATCTTCTGCATCCCGATATCTGTCAAGCAGAGGATTATTTTTATCGACATAATGGGGGATAATTCCCATTTTGTATTTTTTCTTCAGGAATTCAGGTTGATAGTACCTGGGGAGCAACAATGCTGGATCACCATAAACTTCAGGACAATCGATCCCTTTTTGTAAAAGATAATTCCTAGTTAAGGGTCCTCTCACGGCTTTCACTTTGAAAGGCTTATGCGACAATTCATCTGTCGGCGAGAGGACTCCACTTCCCCAAATAACACTCTTTTCATTTGTAAGCTGACAAATTGTACTTCCTATGCATAAATAATTAATTTTGTTTTGGATTCTTGCTGTCATACTATACAAATATGGGATTACTTTTTTGCCGGTAATCAATTCGATTAAATACCGATTGAGATCATCTCCAAAATTATAGAATTCAGGATTTGATCGAGGAGGAATCCAATAATTGACGACAATTTTTTCACCGGGCATCAGATCCATCCAGTAATAGTTGAATCGAACGGATATCAGCTTCAGCAGCTTTCTAATTTTTTTAGTTATACTCCCCATTTTTTGTAAGGTAATGAATCTATTTCAAAGTTGATAACGCAAGTCATTTTATTTATTGAAACGTGAAAACAATTTTTTAATCAGGTCTCTTTCATCATTGTTGATGCTCAATTTATACACAACCATTGCAAACAATATTGCGAAAACAGATAATTGCAATAACAGAACAACCCATGAAGTGTGGATAGTGAATTGAATTTGAACCAAATATATCAAAACATCAATCACAATGATTGGCATTGCCATTCTGGATATTTCAATCCAGAACCTGGGAATATCTATGTGAATCTTTTTGTAATAGTAATAATTCATGATAAGGATGTTGCAAAGTATCAGGGAAAAGGATATGCTGATTGCACAGCCTAAACCTCCATAAAGTTTTGCCATTGGAATACTGATGACTACAGAGATAAACGCCATAAAAACATAGACAACGGATCTGAACTTTAATCTGTTTTTCGCCTGTAATATTGACATCCCCAATGTCTGGATCAGAGGAACGGATAGTGGCACCAAAATTATCAGGGCTATTATATAAGATTCAGCATAGTCATTGCCCGCCCACAAAACAATAAACATTTTTCCAAACAAGATAAAACAGGAAAGGATGAAAGAGATGATCACAAACTGCACCCTTCCAATTTTTATAAAATAATTATCTACTTCATCTCTGGTATTTATGGTTGTCATTTTTGGCAAAAAAACACCTGATATAGCTGTTGAAAAGCTACTCATATAATTTTTAAATTGTATGGCCACTGCAAAAACAGCTACCGCCGAAGTACCCACAAACTTTCCCAAGATGATCTGTCCGCTGCTCCAATAGAGCCTATCGACAACCATGATTAAAAAAACCCAAAATGAATATTGCAGAATTTCGCGAAACAGAGAAGAATCAGAACGTTTAAAAACAATCTTGATTTTTAATTTGGAGAAACAATACCAGAGGTTCGCGAACAAGTATAATAAATTAAGCGCTGTAATAAGAATCACCAATGCAATGGATCTATAGCCCATCAACAGCAAAGGAATCATAATCAAAGGCTGTAACAAGGTCCTGATAATTTGCAATCCTCTCTGAAACTTAAAACGCTCGAATGCAACCACAATGGATTCAAATACGGACAACGGAAAAGAGAATGAGATATTGATGGTCATCAATAAGATCAACACCCTCATCTTGCCCAGTTCCTCGATGGTCATCGATTCAGCGAAAAAAAGATCTGAATGTGCAACCAGCCATAAGCCTGATATCAGCGAAATCAAGCTGATAACGCCATAAATAGACATCATCATACCCCACAAGGATGGCAATTTATCTTGTAGACCTTTGGAATTATACAATGCCGTATATCGGGTGGTTGCATTACCAAAACCAAAATCAATAACTGCCAGATAGGAGACAATTGAAGCTGCCAGCATATATAGTCCATATTCAGATTGCCCCATCATCCTCAACAAAAAAGGAGTATAGATTAACCCTATCACATTCGTAAGAAAGATGGATAGGTAAGACAATGAGATTCCTGTCCTTCGCTGATTCATTGGCGGGTTTTATGAGTAAAAATCCGTTTTAATTCTATTGTAAAAGGGAAAAGCAGTACGATCAAGCTCTTTTTTGAAATGAACTTGATCAATTTTTTATCGATGCTTTTCCGGAAAACAGATATCCTCTCACTGAAAGTCAAATTGTTTGCCCGATAGATGTTGGGATCCAATATATATGAGATCAGCCTATAAGTTAAAAACTGATTTTCAGTATCCTGTCTTTTCGCAAAGAGGAGCAATTGCTCTCCTACTATTAAATATGACCCCACATTCTTCATGGAGTATTTGGATGTCATCACGGAGTTAGGTCGCAATCGGCGTTTAAAGTAGGTCCTTGGCAAATATAGGACCCGTAGTGACTGGAGATAGAGAAGGCCGGAAAAGAGCTCGTCTTCGTGAATAATCCCCGGAAAGAAACGCAGTGAAAGAGATTGAACAGTTTTCAATCTGATAAAATGAATACAGGGTGAGCATCTGTAGGTCCTTTGGATCAACATTTCAGATATTATTGACCTTCCGGAATAAAGTTCTTTATCACTCAACTCCGGTTTTTGATAATCTATCGGAACATCAAAGTTGTTGTCATCCTTCAGTATCTCAGCATTGAAGAGCAGGAAGTCAACATCGTTCTGATCTGCTGTCTGTAAACAACTCATCAGCGCCTCTGCTTCAAGAAAATCATCACTGTCCATGAAATAAAGGTACTTCCCCCTGGCTTTCTCGATGCCAATATTTCTGGCTACAGACTGACCTGAATTTGGCTGAGACAACCACTCTATCCTGTTGTCTTCCTGTGCCAGCTTCTTTATCACGGCTAGACTGTTGTCGGTTGAACCATCATCAATGATGATGATTTCAAGGTCTTTCAGCGTCTGGTTCATGATGGACCGCACCGCCTCTTCCAGGTATGCTTCTGTATTATACACCGGGATGATTACGCTCACTTTGGGACTTTTCAGTTCTTTACCTTGATCCATCTTTGCTCTTTATGATCATATTCTTTTACAATCCTTGCGGGATTGCCTACTACCACACAAAAATCAGGAACATTTTTTGTCACAACGCTCCCTGCGCCAACTTGTACTCTTTTACCTAAACGAACACCGGGAAGAATTACTGAATTTGAACCAATGTGGGTTTCATCATCAATATAAACAGGCCTAATAACTAATTCTTGTTCGTTAGAATCTCGGTCACCATCTTCATATCCATGATTAAAACCAG
>Ga0265295_1008630_pt1 | contig 11247 bp, 11 predicted proteins | sample Munlansysbiofilm_FD_192503 | JGI IMG/M metagenome (GOLD analysis project Ga0265295, IMG submission 192503) | Leachate microbial communities from a municipal landfill in Southern Ontario, Canada - Methane capture system biofilm | ecosystem: Engineered > Solid waste > Landfill > Unclassified ... | reverse complement strand
TTTATGGAAATATTGTTATCTTTTTTAGGGAGAAATGAAGTCAAAAATAAAAGTATAAAGAAAATAAAATAAAAGAATAAAGCATTAAAAGAGAGAAATATTAAAAGAATTGAATATTTAAAAAATAAAAAGAGGAATAAAAGAAAAAATAAAAATAAGGAATAAAAGAAAAAATAAAAAAAGTAATAAAAGAAAAAATAAAAATGAAATGAAATGAAATGAAAATAAAAAGAGGTGAAAGATTAAGAATTTCAAAACGAAGAAAGGATCCGGGGGAGGAAACAAGAAAACATCAAACAAATTTAAGATATGATATAAATATGATATAAAAGACAATATTTAAAAGAAGAGTCAATATTGTTAAAAAATGTTAAAAACAGTTTCATCATTTAATCAAAGACGGTTCTAACTTTAAAAAACAATTTGCGGCTATCAGACCGGCAACCCTTTGTTTATCTTCGGAATTTAAACCTTTTTTCGCGGATATATTCCCATGATATTTGTTATCCGGCGCGGGGCTGCGCTCGTAAGAAAAGCATTCATCCGCAGAAGGCGTAGAACATATTTCATCCAACTTCTTTGTACAAAAATTCCATTGTTTTAACGAATCAAACATGCAACTTTCAATATTCGCTTTCAATATTCGTTTTCAATATTCGCTTTCAATATTCGTGCAGAAATAAGATTACATATTTTAAGATTATTTCAATTATGGTAATTTACCGGATTGTTTTGCGATCTTTTTATCTTCGGATTTAACACGACGCTCTAATTTTTTAATATCTTCTTCGGGCGGAAGGTCTTCCGGTTTAATTCCTCGCTGATCAAGCATTTTGCGAACACTTTCATTGTTTTGGATATGTTCCTCTGCAATTGCAGGTCTCCCATAAGATCATCTTGAGTTACATTATGATTTGTAATTTCAGTTGCTAAATTTTTCGCGGCAATCGTTAAAGTGGGAAGAAAATCGGCAAGAGGACGTGTTTGAGTAATGCCGTATTTTTCTTTCATTTCTTTCGTCGTATACCCTCCAAATAATGCTGCATCACCCATTGAACGAATACGGCCAAACCCTGCGTCATCCACACCCCGTTCATAAATATTTTGAGAAAGAGTTTTTTCAGCTTCTTTTAGTTGCTCTCTTGCTTCCACCCTATCTTGAAGATGTATCCGATCTTCAATTAATTCTTGTTTACGAGTTTGGATGGCAAAATAACTCTGTGCAAAGGCAATGCTTTCTTTACGTGGGTCTCCGTTTTGAGAAATCAAATAACATGCGTATCTTGTGAGCATAAAATCGTCAATGGGTCGTTCTGCATCCTTTCCAACTGTGATCATTTTCGTGACGTCGCGAAAATGATCATTAGGTCCGACACCTGTTGATTCACAAGATATGATAGCTTTTTTTATAACGGCCTGAAAATTCTCCCAACGAGAATAACCCAGCAATCTCATAAGGTCTCGAGCAAACCAAAACTCTACATTTTCATTTGGTGTAAGCTGACTATTGAATCAAAATTTTCCGTCATCTGTTCAATTTCTTCTTTTTTCATTAAAAAAACTCCTTTTTTTGCGTATATGACTTGATTTTCGTGCAAAACCTTTCATTTATATAAAATATACTTTAAAGATTCATCTTCGTCATACCAATTAATAAACAACTCTTGAAAAAGAGCGGGAATTTCAGTATCCGACATCAAAATGAGCGGGAACAAAAGTTGTAAAATGACCTGCTTCAACGGCATTTTATCATAAATATATCTTTGCGCCTTCTCCAAGGGCATGTGAAAAACTTATATTGCAAAACTCTAAATGAACTCAATCATTAATCAATCGTTAAACAATCATGATTCGCGGAATAATATATTATATATTTCCCCAAAGAAACCATGCGCCGAAAATGTATAATGCCATAAGAGTGACACAATTTATTCAATAAAATGGACCATAATTTCCAAAGCTTATAAATTTTAGGATAATGTTAAAAACCCGATATTAGACTAATTGGAAAATTATAAAAATAAAATAATATTCGAATCCGCCGACAAGCGGCATTTTCTTTTCCTTTCCGTTTTTAAAAATAAAAAAAGGTCGGAGCGGAATTAATATTCCGGTTCCATCCCGTCAATCGTCATAAAGGACGATTCCATTTCCTTTTTCTTTTTCACGCGGTCCTTCTTATCCTTTTCCATGCCGATCGCCTGAATCGCGCCCTCGTAAAGGGATTCCAGCTCCTCGGCGGAGTTGAGCGTCAAAACGCAAAGCGCCTCGGGCAAACTGCCGTTCTCGACGATGACCCCTTTAAAAACGTGGCCGATCGCGCCTGAAAGTTTCTCAACCTCGTTTGAAATCTCTTCCATGCTCAAATACTTCTTATCTCCTTTAAGAATAATCATCGCACGGCCGCCTTCTTTGTAGGCGTCGGTTGAAAACAGCAAACCCCGCGGAGAAATACAATTCTGAATCACGGTTCGAATGGACATCTCGTTTTCCGCTTTGTAATACCCGATTGTCGCCAAACCCGCCCCGCCGCTCATCACCGTCTTAAAGTCGCCCAAGTCCGTGACCATCATCATCTCGCTGTCAAGCGAGTCCATCAAAAACAAAAGACGCTTCGCAATCATGCTGTTAATCCCGTCATAAGCGTCCAAAACGCTTCCGCCGATGGTTTTCAAATACTGGTTGTCGGCCAAAATAATCCCGTCGCACGGACCTTCCCTTAACTCTTTTAACATAAAAGCCGCGTTTTGCAAATAAAGCGTCCCTTCCTCCCGAAACGGCAAAACTACGAGCGCGTAGACCGGAAAATTGTGATTTTTCTTAATCTCCTCAATCAAAGGCGGCGTAAACGAAGAACCCGTTCCCCCCGATGCCGAAGTGATCACAAAAGCCACGTCAAACGACCCGCGGTCCTCAATCGCTTTTAAAATATTTCCCCTTTGCTGCTCAAAAACTTCCTTGCCGATATTGCGGTTCGCCCCGACCCCGTGAAGATTTTTGATATGAAGCCGGTCCTTGGCCTTGGTAAACTTCATCTCCTTCAAATCGTTAATCGCCGTATTGATGGCAAGCGTTTGAACATTGCTCTGATAACTGTGTTTTGAAAAATATTTCGCAAAACCGCCGCCGGCCTCCTTGACATTTGAACCGCGATTCATCGCGTGTTTGTTAACGGCGTCTAAAATTCGATTGCCGCATTGGCCGTTTCCGACAAGTAATACATTCAGCAAAATAAAATCCTCCGATAAAATAAATTAAAAATCTGATTAAAAACGACAAAAGTCATAAGTTTTTTAGTATAAATGAACGAATCCGTAATAACTCATATACTTCATGAGTATTAATTTCCGCCTATATATTTGTTCGTCTCCCCCAATTCCACACCCATGAGCACACCCGATACCCCTAAAAAAAGTAAAAAAGTAAAAATGAATTCAAAAAAAATTCAAAAAACTCAAAACTTATACTCTTTATGCCGCTTCCAAAGGAAAAACGCGACGGCCGCAATTAAAATAACCGGAATGGCGACCAAATACCAATACTTAAACGCCGTCGTGATGGTCGCGTTTTCCGTTGCGCTGTACGTCACCGTATGAAGCAAACCGGTTTTATTGCTCCCATTGTAATTGTAACTGTACGTAATCGGCACCTCATAAAAACCCTCGGCCGTTGCGGAAAGTTCATACTCGATGATCTTTTGATTGTTCGGCATGATTTGGTCAATGTAAAGAGATCCCGTAGTCCCGTTGATATCTTTCCCGCTCACGGTTGCTCCGTCCGGCAAACCGAAATCGATACTCACGTACTGCGCCGGCATCGTCCCGGTATTGCGAATCGTAATCGTTCCCGCAATCTTTGAGCGCGTTTGATAATCCACAACATTTTCGCGCGGCGGAGACGTGTTAAAAGTCAACGCCGCCAAATCGCTGACAAAAAGAGTCACATTGTCGCTTTGCGTATAATTATACTTCGTCCCAAGCGCGTTCTCCCCCACCGCCGTCGCCTTCTGCAACTTATACTCCCCCGGCTCGACCGCCTTTAACTGATACACCAAATACGTACTGTTCGTATTCTTATGAATCGACTGATTGATCGTATTATTAACGGAAACGTTGGACATCAAAAACCCTTCCTGATACGGATCCGTAATCGTCACGTTTTTCGCGTCATAATCCCCTGTGTTGCTCACGTAAACCATCACCGTCACAACGTCGTCCACCGACATATCCACGGAAGGCGTCACCACTTTTGTAATCGTCAAATTCGGTTTTCCCGCCCCCGTCGCGCTGCTATGTCCCCCTTCGATGTATCCCGAATTCGTGACCTCCGCGTTGGTCCACATTTCCAACCGAACTTCATTGTATCGGCCGATCTCCCTGAAATCCAAAACCCGAACCGTATAATTGCCGTCGGCCGCGCTGAAGCTCATCGTCTGATTCAACGACAGCTTCGTCCCGTTCAAACGCGTCCACGAATCGTTTTTCCACTCATAAATACTGATGGAAGCGTTTCCCGAGGTGTTGCTGCTGTTGCTTTCATCCTTGCTGACGCCGATAGAGCCGGCTTCAATGATGATATTGTTAATCATATAGCCGTCGCTGCCTTCAATCCAATCGTCTTTTTCCCACGCGGCCGCCGGTACCATGACCGCCGCGATAAGCAATGCAAAAAATAAACCTTTTGCACCCCATTTCATTAAACTCACGAATCGTCCCTCTTGTTATTGATTGAATACATTTTTGATATAATTAATTGATTATGCTAAAAATCCCGCTCATTATTTAATATTTTGGATAATTCGATAAATGCCGCAACGGACCCGAACACCGATTATGATTTCAACACATCCAAGCCCACATCAATCCACCTCGCGTCATTCGTAACCGCGCTGAGCGATATCACGTCAACGCCGGTCGTCGCGTATTCCCCCAAATTCTCCATTTGAATGCCCCCCGAAGCTTCCAACAAAACCTTTTTTCGAAGGCCCCTCTCCTCCAAAAGAACGATAACTTCCCGAATCAAAGCCGGACTCATATTGTCCAACAAAACGATGTCTGCGCCCAGCTCGGCCGCCCGCGCCGCCTGCTCAATCGTATCGGCCTCCACCTCGATTTTTTTACAAAACGACGCTGACCGCTTCGCCTCCAAAAACGCGTTTTCAAGGCCCGCAATCTCAATATGATTGTCCTTAATCATCACCAAATCCGACAAACTTTGCCGATGGGAATCTCCCCCCCCGTCAACGACCGCCTTTTTCTCATACTTGCGAAGCCCCGGCGTCGTCTTTCGAGTCGCCGCGATTTTGGGCGCGCGCGCTCCCGCCGCTTCCCCGACGATTTGAACATACCGATTCGTATTCGTCGCGATGCCCGACAAATGCGATATAAAGTTTAAAACCAAACGCTCCGCCCTTAAAATCGAAACGGAGTCCCCGCTCAATTCAAATATGACATCCCCCTTCTCGGCGCGCTCCCCGTCGTTTTTCAGAATCGCGTAAGAAATTCCCATATATTCCAAAATCGCCGCCGCGACCTCAACCCCGGAAAGAACGCACTCCGCCTTGGTAAAAATAACGGCGCGAACGCTTCGGCGCCCGACCAGAGTGCAGGACACATCCTCCTCTCTCAAATCCTCTTCAAGAAAATATTCGATTTCTTTTTGAAATATCATATTAAAAAACCCGCGTCTTAAATATTAAATCTCATACTCCTACGTCTCAAACATATTAATTCGTTTTTAAATTAATAATTTATTCTATAACTATAAGCTCAAATTCATTTATTTATTCCCCTCCCTCTCTCCAAAGCAAAAGAGATAAATAATGACGAAAGAAAATAACGAAAATAAAATTCTGTTGACAAACCATGATTTTGTTAAATGTATAAAAAAAGAGGGCTTTTCTATGATTCAAATCGGAGTGATCGGATGCGGTTTTATCGGCTCTCAAATCTGTCGGGCGATTGATTTGGGAATGGTTTCCGCCAATCTTTGGGGAATATTTGATTTCTCAAACGAAAAAACAACCGCCGTCTTAAAAGAATTAAAAAACGCCGCCCCGAAAATCTGCACCCCGGAAGAATTAATCGGCTCCTGCGATTTAATCGTCGAATGCGCGTCCCAAGAAGCCGTTTTAAAATACGCGCTTCCGACGCTTCAAAACGGCGTCGACTTAATGGTGCTCAGCGTCGGCGCGTTTCAAAACCCCGAATTTTACGACCAAATTAAAAAAGCGGCCGCCGAACACAACTCAAAAGTCTACATCCCGTCCGGCGCCATTGCCGGAACCGACGGATTAAAGTCCGCCGCCGCCGGAACCCTGACGTCCGTCTCGGTGACGACGAGAAAACCCGTCTCGGGCTTGGCGGGATCCCCCTATCTGATTGAAAACGGCATCGACCTTTCCCGAATCAAAGAGCCCCTCTTGATATTCAAAGGCCCCGCCGCCGCCGCCGTCAAAGCGTTTCCAAAAAACGTCAACGTTTGCGCAACCGTCAGCCTGTGCGGCCTCGGATTTGACCAAACGCTCGTTCAAATCATCGCCGACCCCACCATTCAAGAAAACATCCACGAATTGGAAGTCTGCGGCAGTTTCGGACACATGAAAATGACCATTGAGAACAAACCCTCCCCGGAAAACCCTAAAACCAGTTACTTGGCCGCGCTCTCCGCGCTCTCAACGCTCAAAAACATCACCGACCCGATTCAAATCGGAGTCTGACAAATCCAAAAAAAAGGGATGAACATTTTAAAAACCGCCCTTTTCACATAACGAAATCGTTTAATAGAACGAACAGAATTGAATCTTTTCAACAATTTGGGGATTTTTATGAAGAAGGATGAAATGATTCGGCAAATTTCCGAATTAAAAAAAGAAAAAAACGCCGTTCTTTTAGCGCACAATTACGCGCGCGCCGAAGTCCAAGACATCGCGGATATCGTCGGCGACTCGTTTGCCTTAAGCCAAGCCGCCGTCTCCCTGGACGCGGACATGATTGTTTTTGCGGGCGTCCGTTTCATGGCCGAAAGCGCCCACATCTTATCGCCGCAAAAAACGGTCCTCCTGCCGGACGCGGATGCCGGATGCCCGATGGCCGACATGATAACGGCAGACGCCCTGCGCCGAGCCAAAGAGCAATACCCAAACGCGGCCGTCGTCTGTTACGTCAACAGCTCCGCCGCCGTCAAAGCGCATTCTGACGTCTGTTGCACCTCCGCAAACGCCGAAGAAGTCGTCTCCGCTCTTTCCGAAGAGGAAATCCTGTTCGTCCCCGATAAAAATCTCGGACACTACGTCTCCACCCTGACGGATAAAACCGTTCACCTCTGGGACGGATTTTGCCCGATTCATCAGCAAATCACAAAATCCGACGTCTTATCGGCAAAAGCGATGTACCCAAACGCCCTCTTCTTAGCGCACCCCGAATGCCGCCCCGACGTTTTGGAAGAAGCGGACGGCATCTTCAGCACGGCCGGCATCATCAAATACGCAGCCGCCTCAAATCATGAAGAATTCATCATCGGAACCGAACAGGAAATGATGCACAAATTAAGAAAAGACAGTCCCGGCAAATCCTTTTACCCGGTGTCCAAATACGCCTATTGCTCCAACATGAAAATGGCGACGCTTCCGTCCATCCTAAACGCCTTAAAAACCGAGACGACAAAAATCACGGTCCCGGAAGAAACGCGTGTCCGAGCCAAAAAAGCGTTGGACCGAATGTTAGAAGCCGTCCCAAAATAACAAAAAAACCGGCGATTGAATATGAAAGCGATTCAAAAAATCCGCACCTGCCTGGAATTGATGAGATACAAAAACGCGGCGATGGCCGGAATCTCATCGATTGCCGCGGTTTTTATCGTCGCGTCCATTTTAAACTACTCCCTCAACGGAGACCTCTTCTATAACCTGCTCCACCTTTTTTATATTTTCATCATGGTCTTTTTGGCCACCGGCGCCGGCAACACTCTTAATGATTATTACGACATTGAAATCGACCGCGTAAACAAACCCGCCCGCCCCCTCCCGTCCGGCCGAGTCACCGTCAAAGAAGCCGTTTATCTGACGATTATTTGTTTCTCGGTCGCGCTCATCATCGCGTTTTTAATCAACACGATTGCCGGCATCATCGGCTTCATCAACGTGTTTATATTGATATGGTACGCGAAAAAATTAAAGCGAACGATTCTTCTGGGCAATCTCTCCATCGCGTATTTGACGGGCTCGACGTTTTTATTCGGCGCGTCCTTTTTTGGAACGAACGGAATAATCGTCATGTTCCCGCTCTTCCTCTTGGCGTTTTTAGCGACCGCCGCGCGCGAAATCGTCAAAGACATCGAGGACATCAAAGGAGACGCCGTTGACGGCGCCGTCACGTTTCCGATAAAATACGGCGAAAAGAAATCAATCGTGCTGGCGGCGCTTTTCGGATTCTCGGCGGTTTTAATGAGCCCGCTCCCCTACGTCATGAGAATCCTGACGGTTCATTATCTCTACGCCTTGATATTCGGAATCCTTTGCTTCCTCCTCGCGATTTCGTCGCTTTTCAAAAAAGAGTACGCCCAATCCTCCAAATATTTCAAAATCGCGATGTTTTTAGCGTTGGCGGCATTCGTCGTCGGTTTGTTTTAAAAAAACGCGACGTTTTAAATTGTCATCTCTCCCCGACGAGAAAAAGAACGACAATTATATTTATCAATATTTAACGGTTTTATGAACAAACAATTAAAAAATAAAATGAATAAAAACAAAATATCGGAGTTATCTATGACAAAAGAATATATGCTCGGCAACGCGGCCATCGCGCGCGGCGTCCGAGAAAGCGGCGTCGGCGTGGTTTGCGGCTATCCCGGAACCCCGTCTTCTGAAATCGTTGACATCTTGCGCGCCCAAAAAGACCGCGACTATTACGCGGAATGGTCGGTGAACGAAAAAGTCGCTCTGGAAGTGGCCATCGGCGCCGCTTTTACCGGAAAGCGCGCCATCGTTACCATGAAACACGTCGGCCTCAACGTCGCCGCCGACCCCCTCATGACGGTCTGTTTCGCCGGAACCAAAGGCGGATTAATCATATTGGCGGCGGACGACCCCTCCTTTCACTCCTCTCAAAACGAGCAGGACACGCGCCGCTATGCGCAATTCGCGCAAATTCCCTGTTTTGATCCGGCCACCGTCCAAGACGCCAAAGACATGATTCCGTACGCGTTTGACTTTTCCGAGCGCTTTGAAACCCCCGTCATTTTCCGCCCGACCACGCGCATCAGCCACGGCAAATCCGGCGTGGAGCTCGGAGAAATCAAGCCCGATGCCAACCCCGCGGACTTCGTCAAAGATCCGAGCCGCATGGTCATGATGCCTAATTTCGCCCGCGTTCGCCACGGTGTCGTTCTTGAAAAACAAAAAGAAATGACGGATGCGCTTGAAACTTCCCCCTGGAACGTTTTGGAGCTTTGCCCCGATTCAAAAATCGGCGTCGTCTCCTCGGGAATCGCGTCCGTTTACGCCAAAGAAGCCCTTCACGCGCTCGGCATCAACGCGTCGTTTTTAAAAATAACCGCGTATCCGGCGCCCGATAATTTAATCCTGCAAATTCTGGCGCATTGCGACAAAGTCCTGGTCATAGAAGAATTGGAGCCGATTGTGGAAGACCGCGTTCGCATTTTGGCGCAGCAGCATCAACTCAAAACGGAAATTCTCGGCAAAAACCCGGTTCCGCGAATCAATGAATTAAATTTTGAAATTTGCCGAAACGTTTTGGCGGTCGTTTTTAAGGATTTTGTCGACCCTTCCTCTCCCGCGCTTTCGGACTCGAAAAAGTCTCTTGCGCTTTCTGCGGAATTATCGGAAATCATTCTTCCCCCCCGCCCCCCCGCGCTTTGCGTCGGCTGCTCCCATCGCTCCGCGTTTCAAGCGATGAAAGAGGTGTTCGGCAAAAACGCCGTATTCCCAAGCGACATCGGCTGTTACACGCTCGGCATTCACAGCGGCGCGGTGGACACGACGATTTGCATGGGCGCAAGCATCAGCATGGCGTCCGGAATCGCGCATGCCGGGGAAAAGAAATCGGTTTGCTGCACAATCGGAGATTCGACGTTTCTTCACACCGGCGTCAATTCGTTGATGAACGCGGTTTACAACCAAGCGAAAATGATGGTCGCGATTTTGGACAACCGAATCACCGCGATGACCGGCCATCAGCCGAATCCGAACACGGGATTAACCGCCGTCGGCGTTGACTCTCTTCCGGTTTCGCTTGAAGCGGTTTGCGCGGCGGCCGGCGCTCAATTTATCCGAACGGTTGACGCGTACGATTATGAAGCGTTAAAAACCGCGTTTCGGGAAGCGAAAAACTTTGACGGCGTTTCCGTTGTAATCGTCCAACAAGCGTGCGCCATCGTCGCCCGAAAAGCGGGCGTGCGCCGAAATCTGTTCTCCGTCTCTTCCGAAAAATGCAAAGGATGCCGCAAATGCGTCAATTACGGCTGTCCGGCAATCGAGTTTGATAAAAAAGCGGCGGTGGCCGTGATAAACTCCCAATGTATCGGGTGCGGCGTTTGCGCTCAGATTTGTCCGTTTGACGCGATTTTTGAGGTGAAAAAATGAGTGAAAACAAGTGTTTCGGAAGCGTCCCGAATTCCGGCAAAACCGATATCCGATACGACGTCGTCGTTTGCGGCGTCGGCGGCCAAGGCGCGATTTTGGCGTCCGACATCATCGGGCGCGCGGCCGTTGCCGAAGAGCGCGCCGTCCAAGCGGCCGAGACGCACGGCATGGCTCAGCGCGGCGGCTCGGTTGAAAATCACGTTCGAATCGGAAGCGCCTACGGCTCGCTCATCCCCAAAAAAGGCGCCGACCTCATGATTGCCTTAGAGCCCGCCGAAGCCGTTCGTTACGCCCCCCTCATGAAAGACGGCGGAACGATTATCGTCAACACGACCCCGATTTACCCGTTTACGGTAACGACCGGAAAAGCCGAGTACCCCGACGTTGAAAAAATGCTTGCCGCGCTTTTGAAGTCCTTTAACGTCATAGCCCTGGACGCGACAAAAATCGCGACAAACGCCGGAAACAAACAAGCGGCAAACGTCGTCATGATCGGAGCGGCCTCGAATTTCATCCCGCTTCAAGAGCAAACGTTTAAAGACTGCATCAAAATATTGGTTCCCCCCAAATTTTTAGAGGTGAATTTAAAAGCGTTTGAATCCGGAAAAGAAAGCGTTTGATTTTCTTTTCTTCATTTTTTATTTTTT
>Ga0265295_1008628_pt1 | contig 11250 bp, 9 predicted proteins | sample Munlansysbiofilm_FD_192503 | JGI IMG/M metagenome (GOLD analysis project Ga0265295, IMG submission 192503) | Leachate microbial communities from a municipal landfill in Southern Ontario, Canada - Methane capture system biofilm | ecosystem: Engineered > Solid waste > Landfill > Unclassified ... | reverse complement strand
AGAGCTTATGGACCAGGCCTGCCGGCAGCAGAACGGCGGCATGGCCGCACTTTTGGCTGTGGAGCCGGAGCTAATCGAGCAGCTCTGCGCCAAACATCAGCTGGAAGTGGCCAACTACAACAGCCCCGACCAAACCATCGTTAGCGGTCCCGACCAGGCCATAGACGCCGCCCTCGAGAACTTGCGCGCGCTGCGTCAAAAGGCGGTCCGCCTGCAAGTGGCCGGTGCCTTTCACTCCAGTCTCATGCTCGAGGCACAGCGGCTTTTCGCCCCTGAGCTGGATAAAGTTCAATTAAGCCCGCCGCGTTGTCGCTTGGCGCAGAACTACAGCGGCGGCTTCGCATCAGACCCCGCCGAAATCTCCGCCAATCTTCTGCGCCAGGTTTCCGGCTCGGTGCGTTGGGAGGCCTGCTTTCGCCTGCTTATGTCCCACAGCGATGTTTGCCTCGAACTAGGTCCGGGCAATGTGCTTAGCAGCCTGGCCAAGAGGATAAACCGTAATTTCCCGGTCTTCAGCATCAACTCTGTAGACAGCCTGCATAAAACCCTAAGCGCGCTGCGGGAATTGCAATAACATACCCGCAGAACCGCTTCGTGTGCCCCACAGATTGGAGTTTTACTTATGCTACAAGGTTTAACTGGTCAATGCGCCTTGATCACCGGCGCCACCCGCGGCATAGGCCGGGCCATTGCCGAGCGCCTGGCCCAGGCCGGGGCCAGCCTGGGTATAGTCGGCACCGATCTGCAGCGCTGCACTGCGGTTGCCGCGGAAATCAGCAAAGCCTACCAGGTTGAGGCAATACCCTTCGCCTGTGATGTGGCGCAAACCGCTCAGGCCGAGCAGACCCTGGAGGCGATGCTCGAAGCCTACGGCAAGATAGACATCCTGGTGAACAACGCCGGCATAACCAGAGACAGCCTGCTAATAAGACTGGACGAGCAAGACTGGGACGCAGTAATCAACACCAATCTCAAAGGAGTGTACAATTTCTGCAAACCCGCCGCCCGAGCCATGATGAAGGCAAAATACGGCAGAATCATCAATATCTCCTCAGTGGTCGCACTCTGCGGAAATGCCGGACAATGCAACTACGCCGCCGCCAAAGCCGGTATCATCGGCTTTAGCAAATCGCTGGCCAGAGAGCTGGCGGCAAGAAATATCTGCGTCAATGTCATCGCACCCGGATTCATTAACACCGACATGACTGAAGCACTGCCAGAACAAATCAAGGAAAAACTAAAAGACAGCATACCGGCAAAAAGAATTGGCAAACCAGAGGAAATCGCCGAAACCGTGGCCTTCCTATGCGCACAAAATAGCGCTTACATTACAGGACAAATTATCAGCGTGGACGGCGGAATGAATATGGCGTGACATAAGATGAAAAAGTGTCAATCTGCGTAAGACCCTAATAGCCAAATAATTAAAACTGCAAAAAACGCATTTGCATTCTTTGGAATAGGAATTATCTTAATTGGATTCCACAACATGTATTTTTCGTCATGGTTTTATTTTCATGTTTTCGCATGCCTTGCATGCCGACTAGAGGATTCAAACTTCAGGAGTAATAAATGACTAACATTGAAGATCAGGTGAAGGAGATTATCGTTGAGCAGCTGGGCGTGCGCAAAGACCAGGTGCAGGCACAGGCACGTTTTATAGAAGACCTAGGCGCGGACTCCTTAGACACCGTCGAGCTGGTAATGGAGTTCGAGGAAGCCTTCAGCATCAAGATACCCGACGACATCGTCGAGAAGATGACCACCGTCGGCCAGGCCGTCAGCTATATCCAGGAGAAAACCGAGGCTGACTCCTGACTGACTAGGCTGTTTCCTGTGACTTGCTGTCACCAACAAACTGCCCCATACTACCAGAGACCACACTCCGACCGGGGTTGTGGTCTTTGTTTTTACTGGTGTTATATTATTGTGTCTACTTAACCCCTTTCCAAAAGTCTGGCAGAGCCAGTGCAAAACCAGCCGAATGAGGAAAGGGGGCTGAGCAGAAATGTTGAAACAAGGTCAAGGCCAAAGCTAAAAAACACTTCGTGTGCCTTGGTGCATCTTAGTGTGCCTTCGTGTTCAATCTTTTTTTTGGACCGGGTCTTCGTGTTCAATCTTTTTTTGGACCGGGTCTACTCGGCAAGGCCGCGGCATCATATAGAGAGAAATCAAGGGAGTTTTGCATGAATACCTGGCGACGTGTGGTGGTTACCGGGATGGGAGTGGTCTCACCAGTGGGCAACTCGGTCGAGTCGGCCTGGGAGGCTCTATTGGCGGGCAAGTCCGGCATAGGCCGCATCAGCCGCTTTGATGTCAGCGAGTTCCGCAGCCAAATAGCCGGCGAGGTCAAAGATTTTGACATAGGCGCCTACCTCGAGCCGAAAGAGGCCGCCAGGCTGGACCTCTACTGCCATTACGCCGCGGCCGCCGCACACGAGGCCATGACCCAGGCCAGACTCCTGCACATGGCCGAGTTGGACCGTGAGCGCGCCGGCGTGCTGGTGGCCTCCGGCATTGGCGGCATCGCCACCACTTGCACACAGCAGGGCATACTGAGCGAAAGAGGCCCTGGCAGGGTCTCGCCCATGACCATACCCATGCTGATTGCCGACATGGGGGCCGGCTTCCTGGCCATCAAACACGGCTTCAAAGGACCCAACTTCGGCCTCAACAGCGCCTGCGCCAGCGCCCTGCACGCCATAGGCGAAGCCGCCTGGGTCATCCGGCGCAACGACGCTGACATCATGCTTTGCGGCGGCAGCGAGGCGGCTCTCATACCGCTCAGCATCGCGGCATTCTCCTCGATGCGCGCCTTAAGCACCAGGAACGAGGAGCCTGAGCTGGCCAGCCGACCCTTTGACGCGCAGCGCGACGGCTTCGTCTTTGCCGAGGGAGCCGGGCTGCTGGTGCTCGAAGAGCTTGAACACGCCCTGGCAAGAGGCGCAAGCCCCCTGGCCGAAGTGGCCGGATACGGCGCCAGCTGCGACGCCTACCATGTCACCGCACCGGCCTCGGACGGCTCCGGCGCAGCCCGAGCCATCCGCGAGGCGCTGCGCACCGCGCAGATGCAACCCGAGCACATCGACTACATCAATGCGCACGGCACATCCACACCCATGAACGACGCCGTCGAAACCCGCGCCATTAAGCTGGCCCTGGGCGAGAAGGCCTACAACTGCCCCGTAAGCAGCACCAAATCGCAGACCGGGCATATGCTCGGTGCCGCCGGCGGCTTCGAGTCAATGGTCTGCATCAAAAGCATCCTGAGTGGAATCATACCAGGCACGATGAACTACCAGACGCCAGACCCGGACTGCGACCTGGACTACGTGCCGAACCGCCAGCGCAAAGCGACAGTGAACAACGCGCTCAAGATTAATCTGGGCTTTGGCGGACACAATGCCGCGGTACTCTACAAAAAATACGAGCCGGCTGAAGGGGCCTCCTGAGTGAGCCTCCCCTGTCCGGCTGCGCTATTGGCCCAAACCAAAAAAGAGCCGCGAGGCAGGCGCCCGCATTAGTGCATTGTTTTGGAGGACTGAAACCGGGCTTCAAGCAAGCTTGAACCCGGTTTTCTTGAACTTTATGATAAACAGGCAAGAACCAGAGCCGGCTGCCGAAACGCAGACGCTAAACCAGGCCCACAAGCGCGACAAGCTGGCTGCCGCTGAAAAGCCGTCGCCGTCCAGTGCCGAGCCAACCAGCCTGAAAGAGCAGCGCAACGCCAAAAAAAAACCAGGCGCACTGCGGCTTTTAGGCTCGCTGTTGCAACAGCACTGGCCGCAGCTGCTGGCTTTTTTTCTGGTCTGGCTTTGCGGTGCCTTTCTGCTTTGCAGCCATTTGCAGAAACCCGTGCAACTGCGCGTACTCGAACAGTTTGCCAAATTCACCCTGTATGCCGAATTTCCCTTTACCTGCCTTGACTCCAAGGCCCAGGCGGAATTAGAAGAGCAGGCCAGGCGCTCTACCCCGCCGGTATTTGTTCTCAAGGAAGGCCTTTACCAGCAGAGCAGAGCCGCTTTCGAGGCACGCATCAAGGCATTGCTTGAAACCGAGCCGAAACTGCTGCAAAACAACGCTGAACAGGAGCTGCGCAAGCTTTTTAAAAACACCAGAACCACCAATATATTTTTTTCCTGCCTGCAAGCGGTCATCCACAACGGCATACTCGCCGATGACTGGCAACAACAGGCCGAGCTGCGCCAGCACTGCCCGGAGGCGCACAGCGAGGCCTGGCTGCTGCAGGACGGCAGACCCTACAAGCGCGATTTCGCCAGCCTGCTCACACTGCGCAGCGCCGCCGAAAAACTGCAAAACAGCTTTAGGGAACAGACCGGCAATCCGAACATAGACCTGGGATTCTTGCGGCTTGCCGAGCTGCTGCCGGTCAATTTGGAGTTCGACGCCGAGGAATTCGAGGGCTTGCTGAAGCAAAAGCTGCGCGAGACCAAACCGCCCCTGTTGTCTTTCAAGACCGGAGACCGGGTTTTGCAGCCCTCCAAACAGGACGAGGAAGCCCTGCAGGCTTATTTGCAGGAGGGCAGAAGGAACTTCAAGCCCGGCCTAAGGGCCTTGCGCCTGGAAATCCGCCGCGAGAGCCTGCTGCGGCTTATCCTGCAAACTCTGTTTATCGCCAGCTTTATTTTCAGCATGAGTCGCCTGCGCATCGCCCCTGCCAGCCTGGAACAGCGCCTCTCGGTAAGCGCGGTCGCACTCATCCTGCACTTCCTGCTCACCTTTGGCGCATTCTATATCTACGGCAGTAATGATTGGCCCTTCGCGTATCTGCTTTGCCTGCTGCCTTTGGCCCTGGTGCCGGCTTTGCTGGCCAATCTGCTCGGCGGCAGAGTAGCCGTCTGCGCGGCAGCCACCATCGCGGCATTGCTGCCGCTGCAAATCAGCCTCTGCAAACTGCAGTATCAGCTCTTTTACTATGCGGTCTTCATCGGACTGGTGGGAGTGGCCTTCTTCCAGCGAGCCAAAAAACGCCGGGACTTCCTCGTAGGCGGAGCCGCCGTCGCCGTGGCCATTATGCTCTCGCAGCTCTTCTTCGCAGTGGAGCAAGGCATGCTCTTTGGGCAGTTCAAAGCATATTTTATGAAAACACTGTTTTTTTCCGCCGCCAACGGTATCTTGGTGGCGCTGCTCTGCATGGCCCTGCTGCCGCTCTTCGAGATTTGCTTCGGCCTGGTAACCCTCACCACCTTGTTGGAACTCAACGACAGCAATCACCCCCTGCTGCGCCGACTCAGCGAGGAGGCTCCCGGCACCTTCCAGCACAGCATGAATGTCGCCACCATCGCCGAGGCCGCCGCCAACGCCATAGGAGCAAACGCCCTGCTGGCCAGAGTGATGGCCCTGTTTCATGATATTGGCAAACTGGAAAATCCCGGCTACTTCGCCGAAAACCAGCGCGAGGAGCCTAACCCGCATGACAGTATGCCGGCGGCGGAAAGCTTCAAGGCCATCAGCGCACATGTCAAAAACGGTCTGGCTCTGGCGCAAAAATACCGCCTCAGAAGACCAATACGCGCCGCCATCGAACAGCATCACGGCAATAGCCTGCTGAGCTTCTTCTTCGACAAAGCTAAAAAAGAGGCCGCCGAGGCCGGTAAACCCGCGCCCGAGGAAGGCAGCTTCCGCTATCCGCACCCGCCCCCCCTGCAAAAAGAAATCGTCATCGTCAGCCTGGCCGACGCCTGCGAGGCCGCCGTCCGGGCACTCTCGGGCAATCACCGCGACCGCAGCCGCTTCTTCAGCAAGGCCGCTGAATTGCTGGAGGATAGCGAGCAGCTCGAGAGCGGCGAGCAGCAAAAACGCCTCAAGGAGTTTCTGCAGCGCCTCGAACAGGAGAAGAACATGGCGCTCACCAGTGAGAGCATAGCCAGTCAGATAATCAAGATCATCGACGAGAAGTGGAGCGACAAGCAGTTTGCCGAGGCCGACATCACCACCTCCGAACTGGAGGCCATCAAACAAAGCTTCCTGCGCACCTTTATGGACATGTACCACTTCCGCCCGCGATACACCTCGAACGAAGACAAGGCTGAAAACGAGACAAAGCATGAAAATCAGCCTGGCATATAGCTCCGGCTTGCCGGAACTGGCAAACGAAGAGCTTTTCTTGGAACTATCAAGGCAGTCAGCCCTCGAGGCCGGACTGCGCCTGCAGGGCGGCATTTTGCAGCTCATCCTGCTCGATGTCGAGGAAATGAGCCGGCTCAATGCCCTGCATCTCGGGCATGAGGGGCCTACCGACGTCATCAGCTACGACTTGAGAAGCGAGGCCGCCTGGCAGATGCTTGACGAACAGGAGCCGCCCATCGCCGCGGAAATCTATCTCTGCCCGGCGATAGCAAAGGAAAATGCCGCCCTCTACGGCAACTCCGCCTCCAAAGAACTGCTGCTCTATGCCATACACGGAATGCTGCATCTTTGCGGAGAGGATGACCAGGACGAGGAAGAGCGCCGCGGCATGCAGCGCAAGCAGGAAGCTATCCTGGCTAAAATCGCCCCGCCCAACTGCAATTTCCTCTGAAGTCCTCAGACCAGAGGCAGCCTGGCAGGAATTTGGATACGAAGACACACTTGGTTTTGCGGTTCATTAGTGTGCTTTAGTGATTCATGGCCTTTGGACGCGGTCTGATTATTGAAACTGATTGTTGATTAAGTCACAGGGAGTTTATGAGTACGAGCTTGTCATTAAGCGGCGCTTTATTCAGCAGTATATTTTTTATTGTCCTGGCTCTGGGCCTTGCCAAGCTGGAAGGCTTCAACCGGGCCAAGCTGCGCAAGCTGCGCGAGACCTCCAGGTCCCTGGCCGAGCAGCTCGAACAAAGCATCAGCGAGCGCCGCCGACTTGCCGGCCAGCTGCTGACCTTTCTGCTCTTCTGCCTTAGTTTCGCCAGCTTTCATCACTGGGGCCGCCAACAGCCCTGGCAGTTGCTCTGGGGCGCCATGCTCGGCGTCTATCTGCTCGGCTTTGTCGCCCTGCATATCAGTGTGGAAAAACTATCACTGAAGAGTTCGGCCCGGCTGCTTATATCCTATCTCGCGCTCGCGGGCCTGGCCAGCTACCTGCTCTCGCCAATCATACTGCCGCTCAGCTTCCTGCTCGATAACATCCGTGCCGGACAGGCCGCCGACCCCAGCCTGGAAAAACCCAGTGCCGAAGACGAGATACTCTCGCTGGTCGAGGAAAGCCTGCAAGAGGAGAAGGGGGCAGGCTCGGCCTCCGGACTGGAGCTGGAGGAGAAAAGAATGCTCAACGGGGTCATCAACCTGGATAAAACCTACGTGCATGAGATCATGACCCCGCGCGTGGATATCGACGCCCTGCCCGAAGAGGCCAGCATCGAAGAGATCAAGCGCACCATTACCGATACCGGACACAGCCGCGTGCCTATCTATCATCAATCAATTGACAGCATCAGCGGCGTGGTCTATGCCAAAGACCTGCTCGATGACGATAAACTGGCCTGGGCGAAAAATGCCGGCGGCATAGCCCACAGCCCGGTTTTTATCCCGGAAAGCAAAAATATCAGCGACCTGCTTGACGAGTTCCGCCAAACCCGCAATCATATCGCCATCGTCCTCGATGAGTACGGCGGCACCGCAGGCATGGTCACCATCGAGGACATACTCGAGGAGATCGTCGGCGAAATACACGATGAATACGACCACGGAGAGTCAGACAAGCCGGAAAACCTCAGCCTCGAGGAAGACGGCAGCCTGGTCTGCGACGGCAGGCTGACCATCTGGGAGCTTAATAAGCTGCTCGACTGCCATATCTCGGAGGAGCAAGGCTTCGACACCCTGGCCGGATATATTATGGCCAGCCTGGGAAAAATACCAAAAACCGGAGAACACCTGCTTGTCGATGAACTCGAAATTGACATACTCGAAGCTGACAAGCGCAAGCTGACCCGTCTGAAGCTCAGGAAAAAATCCCCGCCGCAAAACCCGGATAAAGCGGACTGAGCCAGACGGCAACCCGCTCTCTATTTTATCTTTTTTGCCTTCACCTTATCTTTTCAGCCATGCATCCATCCTTTCCGCTGTTTGTCATTATCCTGCTCATGCTGCTGCTCGAGCGCATCCTGGCGGGGCGTCTAACCCGGCATCCCGCCAGCCGCGACTTTATCCGGCGCTGCATCCTGCTGCACCCCAATGCCATCTCGCTGATGCGCATTCCCATGGGACTGCTCAGCATTATACTGGTGCACTGCGGCTATTGGCAAAGCGGCATGCTCTGGTTCGCCTTCTGGATGATAACCGACCTCACTGACGGCACCATAGCGCGAAACTGCCAGCTCGAGACCGAAACCGGCAAGTGGCTGGACCCGCTCAGCGATAAATGCATGTATTTCCCCGGCCTGCTATATTTCAGCATAGGCTCCAATATCAATCCGGAGCTGAGACTGGAATTGTGGAGCGTGCTCCTGTTTATCTCCATAGACAGCCTGGGACAGGCCTCCCGCCTGTTCAGCCAGAAGAAGGCGGCCAACTATTTCGGCAAAGGCAAGACCGCCCTGGTCACCATTTTACTCTCCAGCCTGGCCTTTTACAATATGCAGCCCCTGCCATTTATTAGCGGCGGCACGGTCAACTATATCATGGCCAGCTGCAATCTGCTCGCCTTCTTGTCCTTTTACCTGAAGGTGATCCCGGACCAGTGGTATGCCAACACACTCACCTTCGCCAACTTCGCCTGCGGGCTAGTGGCAATCTGGATAGTGTGCAAGTACGACTGGTTCACCACAGCATTCGTACTGATTTTCGTAGGACAGTTCTTCGACCTCTTCGACGGCAGGCTGGCGCGCAAGTTCGGCTCCACTAAACACGGCGCTATCTTTGACGACATCGCCGACGCCACCAGCTTCGGCTTCGCCGCCGCCTGCATCGTCTACCGCGGCCTGGCCTTTTATGAAAGCGCCATTGCGCCCTGGCTGGCCCTGCTGCTGGCTCTCTTCTATATAATTTGCCTGCTTTACCGCCTGTATCGCTTTTTGTATCCGGATCGACCGCAGACCCAGGGCATCTTTCAGGGCATGCCCTCGCCGGCCGGCGCGCTGCTGGTCTGCTCCGCCGTCCTGGCCGGCATGCGTTTCTCCCATCCGGCCAGCGGGCTAATCACTGCCGCAGTAGTAGTCGTCAGCTCCTGCCTGATGGTCTCCAACCTGCCATATTTGCATTTTGGCCAAAGCCTTTGGCCGAATCTGCCCAGAGGCATAAAGCTGCTGTTGCTTGTGGTCCTGGTTATCTTTGTCAATATCGTCCTGGTCAAAAAACATGACTGGGAGGCCGGCTTTATCTGGCTCTGCCTGGCACTCAGCCTGACATACGCCATATTCGCCGTGCAAGGCAAAACCAAGCCAAGGCTGCTTTGTCGAAACGAAGCCCAGTAACACCCAGGGTGCCAGGCATAAAAAAAGGGCGCCGGCGGCAAATTGCCGCTGACGCCCCGCGTGACAAGCCGCCTTTCAGCCATTGCTGTGGCTTAGTGTGGCTTAGTATTTAACACTACTTGCAGCAGCTCGAACAGCTCGAGCAGCCGCCGGCGATGACGCGAGCCATCTCCAACACCTTGTTGGAATAGCCCCACTCGTTGTCATACCAGCCCACCACCTTCACAAAGGTCTTGTCCAGCTGTATGCCGGCGCCCTTGTCAAATACGGAGGTACGGCACTCGCCAATGAAATCGGTGGAAACCACCTTGTCATCGGTGTAGCCCAAAATGCCTTTCAGCTCACCCTCGGAAGCGGCCTTCATGGCGGCGCTGATATCCTCGTAGTCGGTCTCCCGCTCCAGCTCGACCGTCAGGTCCACCACCGAGACATTCGAGGTGGGCACGCGCAGAGCCATGCCGGTGAGCTTGCCGTTCAGCTCGGGAAGCACCTTGCCCACCGCCTTGGCGGCGCCGGTGCTCGAAGGTATGATGTTCTCCAAAATGCCGCGACCGCCGCGCCAGTCCTTCATCGAAGGCCCGTCAACCGTCCTCTGCGTGGCAGTGGTGGCGTGCACCGTGGTCATCAGACCGCGCTTGATGCCAAACTTGTCGTTAAGCACCTTGGCCAGCGGAGCCAGGCAGTTGGTCGTGCAGGAGGCGTTCGAGATAATGTCCTGCCCCTGGTAGTTGCCGTGGTTGACCCCGTACACAAACATGGGCGTGTCGTCCTTCGAGGGAGCCGAAAGAATGACCTTCTTGGCGCCGGCGGAAATGTGCTTGCGGGCAGTCTCGTCAGTCAGGAAAAAACCGGTGGACTCAACCACCACGTCAACATCAAGCTCGCCCCAGTTCAAATTGGCAGGGTCGCGCTCGGCAGTCAGACGAATGGACTTGCCGTTGACGATCATACGATCACCCTCGACTTTTACATCACCGCAAAACTTGCCGTGCACCGAGTCGTACTTCAGCATATAGGCAAGATACTCAGGCTCCAAAAGATCATTGATGCCCACTACCTCTATATCCTCGCTGAAATTAGCAACAGCCGCACGAAAAACCATGCGGCCTATACGACCGAATCCATTGATTCCTACTTTAATCATGCTGAGATCTCCTTTTTAAGCAGTTTGCCATATTCCTAAAACCTGAGCTGTAAAGAAAACAGACCATCAGGGAATCCTGTTAATATATGGCTTGGAAGCTACTTGTGCAATCCAATTTTCGATTTTTTTCAAAACGACAACGCATACAAAGCCAAACCCCGTCAAAAAGATGAGCGCCGCACTCTTGACATTAAGACACGCGAAATCACACAAAGTCGCACTAAGCTTTTTTAGCCCGATTTGCCTCGCCCCGCTTTTCACAGCCTCGTATCCTACTTGCCTAACATTATCCAACCTCCTAATTATCACATTTACAGATTTGCATCATGAAACTGGCCATAGGTTATCAAGAGCCGGAAAACGGCGAAAAATTCAGTGCCATAGTACAAGATTATCAGCAGGCCCTGGGAGAAGTATACTACTCCTGGCCTGGACAGGCCAGCGGACGAGCTGCCGACCTGGAACCCGCATACCTGGAGCAGGCGCGGGAAAACCTGCTGGACGAATTGCAAAAAATCCGCGCCCTGGGCATCAAGCTAGACCTGCTTTTCAATGCCAACTGCTATGGCAGCAAAGCCATAGCCGCTGAATTTGAAAAGGAGATCATCGCGTTCATCGAGTACTTGGCAAAATACGGCCTGCTGCCGGAAATCGTCACTACCACCAGCATATTTGTCGCCCAGGTAGTAAAAAAGC
>Ga0265295_1008625_pt1 | contig 11251 bp, 25 predicted proteins | sample Munlansysbiofilm_FD_192503 | JGI IMG/M metagenome (GOLD analysis project Ga0265295, IMG submission 192503) | Leachate microbial communities from a municipal landfill in Southern Ontario, Canada - Methane capture system biofilm | ecosystem: Engineered > Solid waste > Landfill > Unclassified ... | reverse complement strand
AACAAGGTTAAAAATGAAGTAAAAGAATCACTTATAAAACTTAATAAAAGATCAAAATAATTCTTGACATAGTTTAAAGAATTTCATATCTCTTAATCGAAGGCAACGAGAACAACAAACAAGAGAGAAAAAAATGGAAATCAAGATCAATGACATCATCAAGAGTTACGACTTTCATTTCAACACTGAATGTTATAATGTGGGGATTGTGACAAATATTGATGAAAATTGGATTTACTTCACTTCTGGCAAGAAGGTTTGGATGGGAGAAGAAGTTGAAGATTTTTATCCTCATATGAGAACTGCCCCTATTGGTTCGATGATGCTTGACGAAGAATTTGATAGAATTGAATTTCTTGCATAACAAAAAAGGAAAAGAAAATGTTTGATAGTATAAATTTCGAAATGACCACTGAAGAAGTTAAGGCAATGTCCAATGATGAATATCTTTCCTTATATAAAGAAAATGAAGAAATTAATTCACATATGGAAAACATTCTTCTTGATGCTATGAGATTTGGTGACGATACCCATGTAGATAGAGCTAAGAGACTTCTTTTTGAAGTTGAAAGAAATATGGGGATTGACCATCGAACAGTTTCTGCAAGAGACTCCTTGTATGCAGAAATTTGGGAAATGAAGAATGGAACATCTTTTGAAGAATTTCTTAAAAATGTTTAAAAAGTTCTTGACAAAGTTTAGACTTATTTAAGCTTACATTTATCAAAATGATATCTCATCATATTACCTCCTTTTCCTGTCTTCCCACAAAATGGGCATGTTAATGTTTTAACATTTTTCTTCATTCCCTTTTGTGGGACAACAAGTTCACCACTTTTTATTCTTACATCATTATCGTAAACATATAATCTATTACCATTCATATCTTTGACCAAAATTTTTCCTTTGTTAATATATATAAACTCCCCAGATAAATATCTTGGGTCATCAGTAGCAACTCTAAATTTATTTCCTTCACGATCAACAACAGATATGTTACCTTTTGTATGATGTTTTAGCTCCCCAGAAATATATCTTGGGTCATCTTTTGTTATTTGATAAAAATTACCCTCATCGTCTTTTGCTACAAATTTATTCTTATTAATGTGTTTTAGTTCACCTGATATATATCTCTCATCATCGACATTGACTTGAAAGGTATTACCTTCTTTATCCTTAACAACAACCTTATTTTTTGCTATATGTACTAGTTCACCAGATTTATATCTTTCATCATCTTTATCTATTTGAAATGTATTTCCATCTTTATCCTTAACAACAACCTTACCTTTTGTGTTCTGTGTAAATTCACCAGAAATATACCTTGGATCATCAACATTGACTTGAAAAAAATTACCATCAACATCCTTCACAACAACTTTACCTTCAGAAAAAATTTTAAAATTTTTTCTTTCTTCATAAAATTTATCAATTTCTATATGTTTTATATTACCTTCTTTATCTTTTGCACATATAGTATTTTTAAACATATGTACGAGTTCACCAGATTTATATCTTTCATCATTTATATCAACTTGAAATGTATTTCCATCTTTATCCTTAACAACAACCTTACCAACATTGATATATACAAGTTCTCCAGATATTAACCTATTATCATCTTTATCTACTTGAAGTATATTATTTTCAAAATCTCTAACTACAAGTTTTCCTTTGTTAATATGTGTCAACTCTCCATTCAACACCCTTTCATCATCAACATTAACTTGTATAGTATTACCTTCTTTGTCCTTCACAACCATTTTATTTTTATGTATTGATTTTAACTCACCAGATATATACATTGAATCATCAACATCTATTCTAATTACATTACCATCCATATCTTTAACATTGATTTTTCCTTTACATATATGTTCAAAATCACCTTTCATAAATTCATCTTTATCTATTGTTTTATATAAATTTTCCCCGTTTCTCACAACAACTTTACCTTTCATAAATTCCCATCCACCTTCACCACCAACTCTTTGATTATAATTATTTTTATCTTTTATAAAAGATTCGGTTACAATTTCTTTTTCTTTTATATTCATTTCTTCATAGGAATCTAAAATATATAATATTTCCTTTTTAAAATTTTCCTTTCCATATTTTTTAATGGCGTGTTTCAATGCCTTCCCAGACCCCAAATATGAATCATTTAAGTCATTTGTACAATGTTTTCCGATATAAAATTTTTTGTTGACAAGATTTGTGGTTTTGTATATTAAGTAGTTCATTGATTCCTCCTAAATCTATTTATACTTTTTCGATAAGTTTGTGAAAATGGAAAAATACACTTGACAAAGAAACAATGATTTAATAAAAAAGAATCAACAACACAAACAATTAACCCATGGAGACAATAATGAAATCCACAACCACTATGAATCCCTTTTTCGAAGTATCACGTAACCCCATTTTTACCAAAGTTGATGGTAGAGAAATTAGATTGGCTAAAGATGTTTTGATTAACAATGATACTGGGTTGCCTATTGGCATCGTTTCAAAGAACTTTAATGTTATAACAAACAAAGAAGTAAATGATGCTTTTGGAGAAATTTATTCTAAATTCAAAATCAAAAAGACCATGGATTTTATGAAGAAAGGTGGTGAGGTATGGGTTAGAAGGATTGTGTTTGATGATGATATGTTTACATTTGATGTTGGAAATGGCGATACACAACATATTATGTTGGAAATATCTAATGGATTTAACACAACAACAAGAGTTTCTTACAATATTTCTCTTTTTCGTTCCATCTGCTCCAACGGAATGGTTTTTGGAAGAAAGAACCTCTTCGGATTGAACTTCACTCACATGAGAAATAATCTTGAAGTTATTCAGAACACTTTTGAACTTGGAACTAAAGAAATTGGTGAAAACATCATTCCAACTTGGCAGAAATGGAATCAGATTCCTTTCACCATGGAAAACATGGTTGAATATCTTGATACCAAGGAATATATCAACAACGAAAAGATGAAGGAACGAATTCTTATCAAGTATGACGAAATTATGACTCGTGAGAAGCATAGTGAAACTCTCTTCGGAGCATTTAATACCTTGACATACATGATGACTCATGAAACTGATTCTCGTCGTGAAGATACTTCAAACATCTTTAGCAATGCCTACAAGAAGTATGAGCGTCTTGCTAATGAAATGTATGAACTTCCCATGTAATTAAAAATTACCCACGGAAAACTCTAAATGGGGTTTTCCGTGGGTAAATAATAGGAGAAAGCAATGTTTATCAATAGTAGTAGTGCTCTTGAAAATGTTTTGAAAAATTGGAAAACTTCTAACTATGGGCCTCCATATTTTATAACTAAAGATGGGGAAGCAATGTGTGAATATTGTGTAAGAGCTAATTTCGATATTATTTGTTCAAACATTGATAATGGATCAGATCCACAATGGGAAGTTGTTGCATATGATATGAATTGGGAAGCAAATGATTTATATTGCTCTCATTGCAATGAAAAGATTGAACCAGAGTATGAAAGTGATTAAGACTAAAGAAGAATACTACAAAGCCCTAAGAAGACTTGATGAACTTTGTTCCAAAGAAAATCTTACAGATGAAGAAACAATTGAACTTGACAAAGAACTAATTATAGACATTCAAATTTATGAAGAAAAACTTTTTCAAGAATATAGTTTACAAATTGAAGAATAACCATTATAATCAATAAAAATCAGGAGGAACAGAAAATGATGATTCAGTATGTACGTAAGGGAAAGAGTAGGGTTCCATTTGGCACAATGACTGCTGAAAAGCTCACAAGTGTGGATGGAGTTGATTACATCTCTTTGGGATGGTCAATTTGCAATAAGGAAGACACATTTTTCAAAAGTATTGGGAAGGAAAGGGCCATGAGTAGAGCTAGAGGTCATCATCTCTTTGAATGTGATGGTGGATTGATTAAAATGGAAATTCCACCTTCCTTTGCGAAGAAATTTAAACGATTTGCTCAGAGGGCTTCAGCTTATTTCCAAACTAAGAATTTTCAGAACGAATATGTTTTCACAACGACTGAAGTAATTACAAAGGTAGAAAAGTTGGATGTTTAGACCAGATAAGGAAGATGGATTATTTACCTTAGATTCCATCTTCCTTCTTATTAAAGATAATATTGTGTTTTTGTTGACATTTGAAAATCAATCTGATACAACAAAAGGACTTAGAGTATGAAACATTGAATTTAATAAAACGATGCCCATAGAATTATCACTATTGACTAGTGTACCTTGGAAGAAAGGTAATGATGCTATTAGGGCAAAAGATGTATATAAGGTAAGATTGTTCTTTGAAGAATCGGGATTTGATTTCTTCTTCTGGCATGAAACAACGAAAGAAGAAAAAAACTTTGTAAATATTAAAAATTTTTATTTACAAAGAATTAAACCTAATATAGAACAAGAACTAAGAAGACAATAAACTTTGGCCCTGTACCTCAATTGGAATTAGAGTAGGTGGTTTCTACCCACCAAGTTGCATGTTCGATCCATGTCAGGGCCTCAAATGCTCCTATACCTCAATTGGCAGAGTCTCCACCTCATAAGTGGCCGTGTTCCAGGTTCGACTCCTGGTGGGAGCACAATTTTTAAAATTAGGAAGTTGTAGATGAAAAACGTAATCGTTGTTGCAGATTTCTTCATGGGAAGGGAAGATGTCTCTGGAAATCAGTTTGTTGAATTTATTTCCAATCATCAAGATAAGATTAAATCCATCTACTATGATGGTGATTTTTACAGTGTAGAAAATACTTTGAAAAATTTTAAAACTAATTAAAGATTTTCCTTTACATGTTTTTGAGATTTTGATATTTCTTAATCAACAAAGCAACAATTTAACCAAGGAGAAAATCTAATGTGTGAAAATACTACTATTATTGTTTATGACCCTTATGGTAATGCAAATCTTACATGTGATGGTTCCCTTCATGAAAAAGCAAAAGAGCTTCTTACAGATTTTCGAGTAAATCAATGTATGAAACAAACAACTATCGCTGTATGTCAAAAAGCTCTTGCTGGAACCCTTGTTTCAATGTGTAAGAAGAACTATCCTAACTATGGATGGGTAAAAGTATATGATCCTTATAATGCTCTAACCAATTCCAAATATCTGAAACACTACGTCCAAAGCCCCATTCCAGAAATTTCTTAACCCCTCTTGGGAGAGATGAACTTCTTTGAAGTCATAGCAAGCCTTGAACTTGCCTCGGCTAGACTGACTCTCCCCAATCTTTTTAAATCAAAAGGAAAATCATATGCCATATATAAAAATTAAGAAAAGACTTTATGATATAAAAATCGACATTTGGAATACATATGTCTTTTACATTAATGATGATATTGTTGATCAAAATAGACATAAACCAGGATTCTTTTCCTATATGAATCTTTTAGCTTTATCTGAAATTGTTATCAAGAATGATCAACTCATCAAAAATAGAAGATTGGATTTAGAAGAAGTTTTTGATAATGTAATGGGACTATAATCATGAGAGAACTTTTTGAAAGAATTTGGCTTGAAGTTTGTTGGAAATGGGATAAAATTACACAGTTCTATTATGATTTTAAATACGGAATCAAGAACCTAATCAAATGGTTTCCGATCATTTGGCAAGATCGTGATTGGGATTTTGCTTTTATGTTTGCTCTTCTTGAAAAGAAGTTTGAAAACTATGAAAAAGAATGGGAAACCAAAGCAACAAAATATGTTGTTGGTTCTGAGAAGCAAATCAAGAGATTTAAGATTTGTAAAGAACTTTGTAGAAGATTGAAAGATGATTGGTACTATCATGAGAATACATTCATGTTCCATGATAAAAAATGGGGAGCACTTGACTTTCGTTTATCAACAGAAGAGGATAATCTTTGTAATATCTCAAGACTAAAAGTTTCATCACCAGAAGATGATGAGCTTGAAAGAAAACAATCTATGATTCTTTATAAGATTGAGAATGATCGAAAGGATGCCGATGTTGAGCTTCTTCAAATGTATATTAAAAAATATTGGAAAACGTGGTGGTGGTAATGGATACAGCAGGAACCGAACCCAAGATAATTTATATAGAAATACCAAACAGCTTGTTAGGTGGATTAAAAGACTACGATAAAACATTTGTATTTGAAGACAATCTTCCATTTACAACAGAAACCTATAATGTTAAATTTTTACCTATAGATGATTCTGATTCAAATGAAGAAATTATTGAATGTGTAAAACACTCCCCAGATGACTTGCTTGATGAACAAGAAAGATTCTTGAAAGAAAGGGAAAAGAGAAACTTTAGAAAAATGTGTAAAGGAAGGAGATAAAAATGAAAATTCCGACTGCTGAACAAAAAGCAATTAAAAAAGTATGTGAGCTTGGATCTATGTGGGGATATGGAAACTTGATTTCACATCTTCAATCTGCATGGATACTTATGTTAATTAAAAATTATGGCGTTGAAATTGAAACAGCAAGAAGTGTTGTAGTAAACAATACACCATACGAATTAGAAGTACATTTAAGACTTTTAAATACTGGAGAAATTTAAATGACTATTCAAGAGACATTACAAGCTAAGATGATTGATGCTATGGTTGAGCGTAACAATGTAAGAAGGGATAACATCAAATTCCTTATTGGTCAATTTCAGAACAAAGCTAAGAACAAGGAAAAGACCCTTGATGATAAGGAAGCAATTGCTACTATTAAGAGCATTCTTAAATCTGTGAAAGAAATTACTATTCCTAACTTAGGAACAGAACAAAGCTCAAGACTTGATGAAGCCAATGATTTTGTTGAACTTTGTGAAGAACTTTTGCCTAAAATGGCTACTGAAGGGGAAGTTATTGATTTTCTTACAACTATTGACTTCAAAAGTCTAAAGTCCCCAATGCAAGCTATTGGAATTACAGTCAAACATTTTAATGGAAATGTGAATCCAGAACTTGTAAGAAATTGTTTACCTTTCCTTGGGATCTATGTATAGTTATTTTTAGGAGGAATAGATGATTATTGATAATGTTGATGAACTAAACGAACAGATTAGCAAATTTTAAAACTTGATAAGGACCTTAAAGATTATTTGATTACTTATTTTAAAAACAAATCAATCTCTCTTGAAGATAGATGGATTACCTTTAAACGTATTGGAAAAATTTTACCAATAAAACCTTGGTACGTTAATCTTAAAGAGCTTGATGATAATAATTTGGAATGGTATGATGACTTTGGATATGATAGATATCGAACAGTTGAATTTCTTGAAGTTGTTGAAACAATTGAAGAAAACGATAATATGGATGTAAACTTGGATGAATTAAAGGAACAAATTCTTGAAACTGGTTGTTTTGGTTTCAATAACGATTGGTAATCTTTAATGGAGGAAGTATGTTAAAATTGTATATGTGGGTTGTTTTAGTTATTTTTATTTTGTGTGGGGATTTTGGTTTTGTATTACCATATCTTATTTCTGCTGCCCATACAGAACTTGTTCTTTTGGGTTGTGTTATTGGACTATTTGTGCCAGTTGCTTTGATTTACATTATTAAGTATAAAATTAAACCAATTGTTAAAGAACTTATTGAAAAAGCTACAAAAGGAGAAATTTAAATGATGAAGAAGATTATGTTGTTTGTGGGTCTAATGTTGATGATGTGTTTGTGTACTGGTTGTCTTGAGCGTGTTCCTTCTGGTCATGTAGGTGTAAAGGTATTCCTACTTGGCGGTGATAAGGGTGTAGATAGTCAAGAACTTGGTGTTGGTCGATATTGGATTGGTTGGAATGAAGAACTTCATATTTTTCCTACATTTACACAAAACTATGTATGGACATTGGAAGCAACAGAAGGTTCTCCAGATGATGAATCAATCACCTTTCAGACAAAGGAAGGTCTTTCTGTAAATGCAGATATTGGTATTGCATATCATATTGACCCTACTAAAGTATCATTAATTTTCCAAAAGTATCGTAAGGGTGTGCAAGAGATTACAGATATTTACTTACGAAACATTGTGAGAGATGCCTTTGTAACTGTAGCATCTAATCGTCCTGTAGAGTTTGTTTATGGTGAAGGAAAATCTGAACTACGAACAGAAGTTGAAAACATTGTTAAGGCTAAAGTTGAACCGATTGGCATTATCATTGAACAAATCTCATTTGTTGGAAATCTAAGGCTACCTGAAACTGTTATTAGAGCAATTAATGCTAAAATTGAGGCTACGCAGACTGCACAGATGAGGGAAAATCAACTACGTGAAGCTGAAGCAGAAGCACGAAAGAAGATTGCTGAAGCTCAAGGACAAGCAGAATCCATTAAGCTAGTTGCAATTTCTCAAGCTGAAGCCAATAGAATTCTAAGTGCATCAATTACATCTAACTTAGTGGAATATAAACGAATTGAGAAATGGAATGGAATTATGCCAACATATATGGCTGGAAGTATGCCAACTCCGATGTTAAATATGAAGTCTGAGTAAAATAATAGTTTACAACCAACAATGGGTTTGATAGGATTATTCTTATCAAACCCATTTTATTTTTAAGGAGAAATTTATGAAATTATCGGAAACAAACTACACACATTTCTTAATGTTCGCTGATAATGATGATACCTTAGTACATGCTGTAACTTTTCAAGACTGGCCAAACGTTATAACAATGAGAACCATTTTTGATGAATTGGTTACAGATTTTGGGTTAGATTCAGAGTCGGTTGATGAATTAAGAATCGCTATTGTACCAATTGACGAATATATAGAAAAATATGGTGATATGGATTTAGGGGATTTGTAGTATGGCAACAATTCATAATAATGGATGGGATTTTGTTAAAGAAGGTGAAACCTACCAATATAAGGAAGGTGGTCTTATTGGTATGGTTAAGATTCTCGAAAACAAATCAACTGATGAGGAATATCGATTTTTGATTAAATTTCTAAAATCAACATTTGATGTTGGTGAAGATCCAATTACAATTTCAGGAACAAAACGTATTGATGGACACTACTCTGGAATGTGTAACTTTTATGAGCATGAAGTGTATTGGGTACGAGAATACAAATACATCTATGAGGAATAACAATGCAATTTATTCTAACTGAAGAAGAATATGATAAACTTTTGAATGAAATTGAACAAGGAAACCAAAAAGATCACAAACTAATAAATGATCTATGCCAAATGGTTTCTGATTACAAACCAATTGATGAATGGCCTGGAACCAAACAAAACCCTGTTCCATGGGGATGTTATAAAAGTTCTGAAGAAGAATGGTATTGTGATAATTGCCCAGTACAAAAAATCTGTAGAGAACTAAAAATGTGGAGTAAGTAAAATGCATGTTGGTGAAAATATGAATAGAAAAGGAAGATTTATTCTTCCATTTACATTTTTTGAAAATTATGAACTTTCATTTAATCAAAAACTAAAGATCTTTGAAAAGATTTTGATTTTAGAGACAAAAACTAACTTTTCTTCTTTAAGTATTGAATATTTTGCTATTTCAGAATTGTTTGATGAGATTGAAGGAGGTATTATTTCCCCACTTTATGATTGTATTATTACTAAAGATGAAATATATGAGGATATTTCATATGAATGGAAGAGGGTAGAATAATGATAATTAATGAATTTCATGGCAATCTGTTTAACAGTAATCTAACTAAAGATAGTGTTCTTGCTCACTGCATTGCCGCTGATTTTAATTTTTGTTTTTTCATAAATACAATTAGAGGTACAATTTATGAAAAAACATTCAATAGAAAAAGTAAGAGATGATATTTATAATATAAGTAATGGAGAATATAAAGTTTTAAATAATGAATATGTGGGGTGTCATTTCCCACTTGATATTTTACATATATCTTGTGGGAATATATGTAAAATATCATATACAAACTTTATTACAACTAAAAATAGATGTACAGTGTGTTTATATGAAAAACAAAGATCAAATTTAGAAAACATTCAAAAATCTTTAGATAATTTATATAATGGAGAATATAGAATTTTAAAATATGGTGGAAATAACAAATCCCAATCTACAATAGAACATTTGAAGTGTGGGTTTGTTTATACAACAAAATCTAATAATATTCTTTCTGGAAACGGTTTATGTCCAATATGTGTAAAAGGATCACATAACACCACAGAATCTTTTAAACGAAAATTGGATATTAATACAAATTTTGAATATTCATTAGTTTGAGATTATAGTAAAAAGGGTGTATATATAATGCACAATAAATGTGGTGGTGTGTATTTTACCAACCCAAACGATGCTTTAAGATATGGGTGTCCATTTTGTAAAGAATCGAAAGGAGAAAAAAGAATTGAAAAATATCTTTTAGAAAATAACATACAATATAAAAAACAATATACATTTAAAGATTGTAAGCTAAAAAGAAAGTTAAGATTTGATTTTGGGATAGTTAATAATGGAGATTTAAATTTCGTTATAGAATTTGATGGTAAACAACACTTTGAGGAATCTGATTCATTCTTTAAAGATGGTATTGAACTTATTAGAAAAAGGGATGAAATAAAAAACGAATTTTGTAAAAACAATGATATACCATTATTAAGAATACCTTGATGGGAATTTAATAACATTGAGAAAATTTTGGAAAATTATATAAAAAGAAACCCACTTTTAAAGGAGATATAGGTGTTGATATTTGAAAAGGGTTCGATTGAAAGTTTTAGAAATGAATATACCTTTCTAAGCAATTTTTATTTTTCATTTGTTCTATATGATGATGTTGTATGGAAAACTGCTGAACATGCCTATCAAGCATCAAAAACCCTTGAACCAAAAGAAAAGATGTGGATTATGGATTGTCCTACTCCACATCTTGCTAAAGACCTCGGAAAGAAGTTGACTTTAAGGGAAGATTGGGATAAGGTAAAAGTTCAAATTATGAGGAATATTGTTAACGAAAAATTTCAATGTAATATTCCACTTAAAGAAAAACTTATAGAAACACATCCATCTATACTAATAGAAGGAAATCTATGGCACGATAATTTTTGGGGAATATGTAAATGTATAAAATGTGAAAGTGCGAAAGTAAAACACAATCATTTGGGATTTATTCTCATGGAACTAAGAAACCAATATATTAACGAAAATTTGTTTTTTGAGGAATAATACATGTCTAAAATTGTTATTGAAAATGTAAAAGTCAAAAATTTTCTTTCTTTTGGATCAAGTGTAACAAAATTTGATGTAAAAGAAGGTATA
>Ga0265295_1008623_pt1 | contig 11252 bp, 7 predicted proteins | sample Munlansysbiofilm_FD_192503 | JGI IMG/M metagenome (GOLD analysis project Ga0265295, IMG submission 192503) | Leachate microbial communities from a municipal landfill in Southern Ontario, Canada - Methane capture system biofilm | ecosystem: Engineered > Solid waste > Landfill > Unclassified ... | reverse complement strand
GTTCTTTTCTATTAGTTGTGGCCCTAATGTATCTTGTTGTTCTTTTAATTGAGCCCTTTGGTCTTCTAATAGGTTTAGTATTTCTACCCTTAATTGTTCCATTTCTTGGATTAAATTCTCTTGAGTTTCAACTAATTCGACTATTTGAATAAATTTCTCTTCTAGCTCATTTGTAAGTTCTGAAACCTGCAAAAAAGCAGTTTTGTGCTCATCTTTGGTCAAGCTTGGACCAACCAATGATAGATTATTTTTAAGCGATGAAAACAAATTTATAACATTATTTTTAGCAGACATTGATTTTGAAGAGATATATTCTGCAACTATATCTTTAATATTGGTTACAACATCAACAGGATTTTCAGAAAAAGCATAAAAAGCTAAATGCATGGTAACAGTATCAAATTCGTGCAACTCTTGGACAAGTAATTCAGACAATGTGTAGAATTCATTTGAGCAACTAATAAAATCAGAATTTAATACAACAAGTTGTTCAAAATTTTGTTCATAAGAAGAAAGAAAATTATTTATATTAAGTAGATTTGAGGCAGTTTGGGTAGTCTCTAAAAGCCTATCTATCTGGTCTTTAATATTTGACAAATTGTTTTTAAAAGAATTTTCATGTTTTTCTATACCTTCTACGAGATAATCCTTATAATTCAGTACTGACTCAAAAAAATTTACCTCAATTTCAGAAATGCTTGCAACTTCGTCCGTTAAACTTTCATATGATTTTAAACCTACATTAGAATCGTTAAGTGAATTAATATTAAAAATAACAGTAATTCCAAATAATACAAACACAATTAAAATGATTCTAATAATCCTACTTCTTACTGAATTATTTCTCATACGCATATCTCCTCCTGTATTTAATTATTAATTCATTCTAAGATTGAATTTATTATACTAAATTTTAAAACAAAATCAACAAAAAACAAAACTTTATTTTTCTTAAAATTTTCATATTTAAGAAAAATAAAGATAAATAAATCCATATATGTAGATTTTTCTCAACTTTCTTAAAGCTGTTTAAAAACTAAAAACGCCCTTTTCGGGCGTTTTTAGTCAGCGGGTCATTTTTTACTTTTTCGTTTTTTTATAACGTTGGTTTGTCTGATTGTATTACGTTTCTATCCATTATTCCTCCACTTGCGTCAATATCGAAAACGTACCAATAACGACCATTGCCGCTGGTAGGAACATTGTATGTTTTAATTAAACCACTTCTACCATATACTTGCACTTTTGCATTGGAGGTAGTTATTCCTGCTTCTCCACTAAAGTTATATACAAAATATTTATAGGTATGGTTAAGGGTTTGGAAAACAGTTATTGTTTCTGGACCGTAACTAGAGGTATCATCAACATCTAAAAATGCATATGGATATTCGTTGGGATTATTGATACCTTTAGTCACATAATAAACCTCATAACCATTAAGATGACTTGCGTCCGCTGGAACAAGAAGGTGACTATCTAAATCTCTTGGACTCTCTCCCCAAGTTAAGACAATTCTTAATTCTTCATTTTGAGTCAGTTCTGGTGAAAGGGAAAAATTCACAGTCTTTTGTTCGTCTGCAACCAAAGACATAGATTGTGTATTAGTTATATAACCAGACTTTGATGCGCTAATAGAAGTATTAGAGATGGGAACCTTGTACAATACGTATTTACCTTCTGAATCTGTTGTTCCTGAAATGCTACCTGATTTAACAGTTACTCCAGATAAGGCTCGGCCTGTAGTTGCGTCTGTAACGGTTCCTCCAACTGTCGCGGTTTTACCGCTACCTAAACCACTAAAATCAAACGGTGTACATGCACTCAAAATAAACACAACTGAGACAAGTAACAACATAATATACTTAACCTTGTTTTTCATAATAACTTCCTCCCTTTTCTTTGAAGTCACTGAAATTATAAAAAAGGGATCTAAAAAAAATCTAAAACAGAAATAGGGAAGAAGTTATTATTTTTAAGAAAATTGAATCTCTTTTATAAAATTAGACACCTCTTTTGAGGTAAATTCTTCTCCTAACTCACTAGCAAATAGTTCTTTTATATAGTTGTAATAATCCATAGCCTTTTTGACTTCTCTTTGTTTAAGTAAGAGTTTGATGTATTCTGTGTTCATTTCATATGAGTAAGGATCTATATTAAGATACTCTTCTAATATTGATTTCGCTTTTTCATTGCTAATATCTTTTTCTATTAAATATAGCTTGGATAATATCTGTAAATATGTTTTTTCAGCATGATTAATTTTTGGTATTGCCCAGTCATCATAGATATTTGAAGGCAAAAGCCCATTTCCATAGATTTTTTTAGCTATTGTAAAGTTATCTTTGGCTTTTGAATATAGTTTATTATTAAACAATTTCGTTGCTTCTTTGTAGTTGATAAAAAAATCCTCATAATCTAGATAATAAGGTTTATCGGTATTAAACTTATAATTTTTACTGCTAGACAAAATGTATTCTTCTTTCAATCCAATATCTTTAAGTCTCTTTCTAATATCATGAAGTGCAACATATAAATTCTGGCGCGCACTATCAAAAGGAAGTTCTCTCCAAAAGTATTCTACTATTACGTCTTGGCTTATCCACTTATCATAATTCAAAGCTAAAAATTTAAATAAATCAAGGGCTTTTTTATTTTTAATATTTTTCATTGTTAACATATTTTCACCTGAAATCAATCTAAATTCATTAAAAAGATGGATTTTGGGATAATAAGAAGATTCTTTCTCTCCGTGTAATAATGTGAATGAGTCATCCGAAAAGGTTATTATTTGAGTATCAATGTAGATATCACTCAAATCTAGTTTGTCACCCAGTATCTCACAAACATATTTTGAAATATAAGGAGTTTTTTCAAAAATAAAATGAAAGTCATTCGCTTCTAAAAGAGTTAAGAAGGTTCTTTGATCTTCTTTTGAAGTAAGCACTTTTATAAAATAACTTAAGGCAATCTTGTAATACAATGCTTCAACCAATATTAGTTTAGTACCACCTTCGCTAGCAACTTTAATGGCATTTTCTATAATAGGAAGAGCACTTTCAAATTGTTTAGCATATATCAACATTTTTACCTTTTGCAATTCAACATCCAATATTTGGTACCGGTTAAAAAAAGTGCTTCCAATCTTTATTGCTTTATCAATCATTAATAAAGCCTCTTCGTTTCTCCCAATTTTAAAAAGATATTCTGCTTTAACTGAAAAAAAGTTAGCGCTCAAGAATTTTGAACGAGCGTAAAATTTTTCTGCGGTCTTTAAACAATTATCAGCTTCTTTCAAACTACCTTTGATGAGATCTATCCGGGCCTGTAAAATATTTAATATTGGTAAATAAGCAATATTCTGTGTTCTTATATAAATATCTCTAAAAAAATCTAGCATCTCTTGGGCTTTAGAAGCATTGTTAATTAGCAGATAAAAATCTGTGAGATTAGCATATAATAGTGCTTTACCATAATCATCGTCCAAATTTTTAAACATTTCCAAGGCTTCAAGATAGTAGTTTTGTGCCTTTTTTAACTCTCCTTTTATCATATAAATGTTGTAAGCTAAATTGTTTAATATCCATGGTTTCATTTCGTTTATTTTGTTTTTTTCACAGAAGAACAAAGCTCGATTTAGATATTCTTCACCTTCTTCAATCCTTGACAAATAAGCCAAACTGGTGCCTAACAGGTTATATAATGATATCAAATCATTATAATCGTCATCGGGGATCTTTTTGAATAATTCTAATCCTAATCCAACAACTTTTTCATACTCTTCTTTATGCCAATAAATACCAATTATCTGAATTTCTACCTCAAATACAGAAAGTTTTGTATCTTTTAATTTTTCTATATTATTTCTTACAATTATATAATCCTCGAGAGCTTCATCAAACTTAGAGTACTTTTCCTTAATGATACCTCTATAAAAATACAGTGTGTAATCATTTTCATAGAAAGATTGAGGAATAGAATGTAGCCATTTTTCTACTGAGGAAAAATCTCTGACTAAAATTTGTGAATGTATAAGAAAAAAATCAATAATTTTTTCAATATCTCCTAATTGTATTAGACAATAAAATTGTTCCTTATAGTTTTCAGATTTTTTATAGATCTCAAATAGTTCGTTGTATATTTTTTTCTTTAAATCTTCAGGAACTTTTTTTGATATTTCTTGTTTAAAAATATCGTGCATGTAAAAATTTTCTTCATCTAACTTTTCTATAATATTTAAATCCAAAAGCCTTTCAAAGCATTGATGAATTTTATACTCTCCCATGTAACTAAAGTACTCTTTACAAACATGTAGGGTGATTTGGTTTAATAAACTTATAAAGAATAAAAATTCTTTTAAATCTTTAGAAAGATTTTTTATTATAGCTTCTAGATATTCACTTATATTAGTTACCGAACTAATATAAGTACCATTTATATCTTGATTATCTGTGATATATGTAATAATAACGTTTATAAAACCGGGCCAGCCGTTACTAAGTTCATACAACTCTAAAATTTTTTCTTCATCTATCTCTATTTTTCTTTGATTGAGATACTCTTTGAATTCTTCTAAGGAAAACCTTAATTCTTTTTCTTTAATTTCATAATAATCATCACTCATTTCAAGCTTAACTACAGAAATAGGAAAGTCTTCTCTAGATGAAAAAACATAATGAACATTTTTATTAGAAAAATTTATTAAAATATTAAACAAACTTTTATAATTTTCAGCTAAAGCCATATTTTCGAGCGAATCAACGAAAATATAGATATCTTCTTCTACTTTAGACAGTTCATTCACCAGTTCAACAATCTTTTCTTCTTCGTTAAAATAGAGATAAATATTTTTGTTTTTTGAAAACTCAAATTCGTATACGTTGCTTAAACCAAAAATAAGATGATTCAAAAAATCATCAAATTCAAATAAATGGGCTGGACAGTTAATCCATAATTTTTTATCGTTTATTTCTTTATAAAACATACTCAAGGCAACTGTCTTACCATAACCAAACGGAGCTTTTAGTAAAATTAATTTTTTATCTTTATTCTTAATTAACTTATTAATTATTTTATCTCGAAACAGATAATCTTCTTTTATTTGAGGGTGTTTAAAAATAAAGTTCATAATCTCCATATAAAACCCACCTTAATTCTAATAATTTACTGATATTCTTTACACTATAATATTATTTGGATTCTTTTTCATCTTTAAACTTTACGAAAAAAGAAATAATAAAGGAAATAGCCATCAATATTGCAGGAAAAACTGACATCATAAAACGTGCTGCTAAATCAGGATGTTCGCCTGGATTATTACCATCAACAAAACCAAATATAAGTGTAACTAGTAATAACACTAAACTTTTTGCTAACCCTGAAAAATGTATAATAAATTGAAAACCACTAAAATATATTCCTTCACGTCTAAGGTTTGAAGCTTTTGCATCTGCATCTATCACTTTTGCATATATCAAATCAATATTAGCAGTAACTCCTGCAATCCCAATACCTATAAAGGCACCTGCAATCATAGAAGAAACTAAAGTGTCAACAAAGAAGGTCGGTATAACCGCTATTCCTAAAAATAACAAAGAAGTACGCCAGGCTTTCATAGCTCCAAACCAATCTATTACTTTAACCCACAAATACATAGCTGGAATAGCTGTTATAAATACTGCACCTGTTAAATAAGCCGCATTAGCCTCACTTAATCCTAACGTATATTTAATGAAATAGGGAATACTTAATAGTAGTAACGCAAGCGAAGCTTGGTAAAAAAAGTTTGTTAAACTTACTGTCCAAAAATTCTTGTTCGTCATTACTGCCTTTAAAGATTCTTTTAAAGTTGGAACTTCACTTTCTATATATTCAGGTCTTTCATGAACACTAAAAACTGCAATTAGATAAAAAAACATACCTACCAATATCATGAAAGTAGCTGTGATGGAATACCCATATTTTTCAATTAATATAGGAGCTAAAGTTACTCCCACTATTAATCCAACAAGTTGAAAAGCTTGTCTTAAAGCATTTGATCTCGTTCTTAATCTATTTTCTATAAAAAGTTCTGGAAATAGCGAATGATAATTAACCGAAGCAATAGTTGTTAATGTTTCAGTTAACATAGAAAAAATGGCAAAATATACAACCAGTAAATACCCTTTTTGAACTGACAATGGGGGTGAAAATAGAAGAATATAGGATATACAATATAACGGTATACATATTAACATCCAAGGCTTACGCCTACCGATTTTGGTACGTGTACGGTCAGAAAGATATCCAAAGAGAGGATCGTTTATCGCATCCCAAATAGTAGCAAAAAGTGTAACTAAAGATATCATCGTTAATGGAACACCTAAGACATCATTATAAAAAAACACTAAATATGCACCTATCATCTGCGCGGGAATTGTGATTCCTAACATTCCTAGGGCATATGGGAAAGGATGAGTTTTACGATAAGAAACGCTATCTATTGTACTCATTTTGTCCCTCCTTTGAACTCTTTCAAATTATAATAATTATATCCACATTGCTTCCTCAAAACAGTGCAACATTATCGGAAATAAAACCTTAAAATTTTCAGCATATTTGCATCCTATTTTTTCACCGTAAACGTTTGCCTTTAATCCAAAATATTGTTGAATAATCAAAAGAAATTCTTCGGTGATTTGACTCTTATGAATTTTAATTGCCTCAATTTTTTTCTCCCAATAATCATCCACTGAAACATACTGATTAGGATAAGCGGTAAAGAAAAAAGCAATTAAAGCGTTAGGATCTAAACTACTAGATGAAGCCTGTGCGGCTGCTAATCCACAGATTTTGTGATCTTGATGAGTTTCATAAGGTAAAAAAGGATCTACTGTTAAAATTAAATCAGGATCAATATTTTCAATATTTTTCTTTAAATCGTTTCTTACATCGTTTATATCGTACCTCCCACCATCAGGATAGTTTAGCCAAATAATTTTATCAATACCCAAAAATTCTGCAGCGTTTTCTTGTTCCTTCTTTCTTATCTTAACTGTTTCTTCACGGCTTTTTCCTTTAATTCCAGCTCCTCCCTCTGTAACCATTAGATAAGTAATCCTTGAACCCAAAGATTTTAATTTTGCAATAGTTCCACCTGCCCCCATTTCTCCATCATCCGGATGTGGAAGAATGCACAACACATTACGTTTATCCTCTATTTGAGAAATAGGTAGCATTTTCTTTAAGCTTTGTACAATTTTTTCTTCCATATAAAAGCCTCCACTAAAAATTATTTTATGTATTCAAATATGAGAAATATATTTATAATTTAATTTCTACAATCGACTAACTACGGCTAAAAGATATGTTTACATATATTTATTTAAAATACAATTAATTTTAATCTTTAATTTATTTCTTTTATATATTTTACTATATTTTAAACCATTAATTGACAAATATACAAATCTAATAGTATTTAATCACACTTCATTTACGGAATTTAAATTAAAATAAACTAAAAAACAAAGTTTTTTCATACAATTTAAGAAGGTTAAAAGATATATAATTAAAGTGACAATAAAATTAAGGGGGAATGATTATGATTTTTTTCATCACCCTAGTTCTGTGTTACTTTTTAGGTTCCATCCCATGGAGTTATTTATTTACAAAACTTTTTTCTGGAAAAGATTTAAGGAAAGTGGGAACAAAAAACGTCGGATCGACTAACGCATGGAAAGAAGGTGGCCCCATTGCAGGTATTCTATCTTTTTTAGGAGACTCTACTAAAGGAATTTTAGCAATTTTTATTGCTTATATGTTTGGGATTAGTAAAAGTTGGTGGCCACTATTTGTATTAATTGCTATTATTGGTCATTCTTATCCTATCTGGTTAAAAGGTAAAGGTGGAGTAGGAGTAGCTGCAGCAGTAGGCTCTTTTGTTGTGATGTTTCCATTAGAATCAGCCGCCTTTGGAATACTCGCAGGAACATTGTGGCTTACCTTTAAGAAAGGAATAATGTTTATAATTTCCCTTTTGTGGCCTTTCGTAATATTGATAGGTTACTTACGGGGTACGATCGATTTACTAGGCGCGGTTATGACCCTTCTTCTAGTTTCATGGCTGTTTATTAAGGGTTGGAATAATTTAAAAAATAGTTTTATGGAAATCAAAGAACCTTTGAAAGATAATTTTGTCAAGAGAAAATTATGGCGTTATCTTGGTTTATTGTATCCAGGATTAGCTTACCCTTTGTGGGGTCCTGTAGTGTTTAGATATATCATTGTAATTTCAGGATTAATTGCTTTTTTTCTTGAATTAATTAGAAGATATTCTAAACGCATCAATGAGTTTCTAAAAAAACTATTTAAACCCGTCGGTAAAAGTGATGAGGCATATAAGGTTTCTGGAACAAGTTATTTCCTTATGGGCAGTGCAATTGCAGGCCTTTTCCCTATTCCATATTCTTTGATCTCTATCGTAATGCTTGCATTAGGTGATTCTTGGGCAGTATTAGTTGGAGAACGTTGGGGTAAACATAAATGGTTAGAAGGAAAATCTATAGAAGGAAGTCTAGCATGTTTTGCTATAGCATTTGCATCTGGTGCTGTCTATATGAATTTAATCAACATGCCAATAAGTTATCTTAATCTTTTACTAGGAGCAATTGTAGCAACCATCGTTGAAGGATTGGGAAAATGGCTAAATGACAATTTGACCATGGCACCTGCTGCAGCTTTGGCTATGTGGTTGTTTTCAAAAATATTATAAAACAATATACTCCCCGTGAAATCAACGGGGAGTATATTTGATTAATCTTAGAAATCTCCTAAATTTTCTGGAAAAAAAGGTTCGTTTTCATTAACAGGGGTTTCTTCAGGAGTTTCTTCTGGTATTTCTTCTTGAGGTACTTCCTCAGTTTCAGGCAAGGAAGGCATATCTACTGGAGGATTTATGATTTCGCCCGTTGTCGCATCAACTTCAACTGTCAAATCTTCAAATACAATTACATACATGGGGTTACCTATCTCATCCGCACGTAATTCTGCAGATTCCAACTTATTTTCTTGGAATATTTCCATAACCGCCTTGAGTGCATCTTCTAAAGATATACCAGTCATGGATAATAGCTTCATGATTTGTTCGTCTTGCTTTTTACCTTCCTTTGATTTTAGTACTTCCCCGGTCTTACTATCGAGTTGAACTTCAGCACCATTTTCAAACTTGAAGGTAAAAGAGTCTTTTTCTCCTCCAAATAATCCTTTATCCCTTTCTATAGAAACTATAACGGTACCTAAATCCAAACTTTTAGCTACCTTAACTAGTTGATCCACTGGAATCTCTAACTCTTCCTCAGGGATAGTTGGAACTTCAACTGGGGGTTGATCTACAAACTGTGTAAAAGCTAGACCGCTAATCAAAATAACCAATATACAAAAATACCCTGTTAGTTTTTTCTTCATTCTTTCCACCTCCTCATAGTTTTCTAATAATTAGTTTATCTTCGGGTTCTGAAACATCGATGAAAAGCAAATTAATCTTAAATGAAAAAACAAAAGAAATAAAAGATTATCCATTTTCATAAAATTTTAATTTTCTTTTCATAAAATAATAGCTAGAGGTGATGAAAAATGAAAATTTTGATTGTGGAAGACGAGGAAAAACTCGCCAATATTATAAAAAGAGGTTTAGAAGAAGAAGGCTACTCAGTTGATGTTGCATACGACGGAGAAGAAGGAGAAGATTATGCAAAATACGTTTCTTATGATTTAATCATTTTAGATATTATGCTCCCTATAAAAGATGGTATTTCTGTGTGTAAAAGTTTAAGAGAACAAGGTATTAATGTTCCTATATTAATGCTAACGGCAAAAGACAGCATAGAAGACAGAGTAAAAGGCCTTGACTCAGGCGCAGACGATTATCTAGTTAAACCATTCGATTTTAATGAACTATTTGCTAGGGTTAGATCCTTGTTACGTAGGGAATCTTTTACAAAAAATCCCAGAATACAGGTTGGAGACCTTGTTTTAGACACTCTAACCAGAGAAGTTTGGAAAGGAAACGAAAAATTAGAATTAACGCCAAAAGAGTATAATATATTAGAATATTTCATGAGAAATCCTAAAATAGTTGTAACTCGAACGATGCTTGAAGAAAAGATTTGGGACCTTGATTTTGAAGGAAGTTCAAACATAATAGACGTATACATTAGAAGATTGCGGAAGAAAATTGGAGACAAAGATGGTAAAATTATAGAAACAGTAAGGGGAGCTGGTTATAGGTTAACAATTTCATAAAATTTTTCAAGAGTATAAAATTTAAATTGACGATTTGGTATCTTCTTATCATGTCCACTCTGCTTTTAGTCTTTGGACTAAGTTCTTATTATGCATTACGTTATAGTTTATATGAAAACACAGATAACGTACTTGTTTCACGCATGAATGAAATCCAAATAAATTTACAAAGTTCAGAGAACATTGAAGAAATTAATCAGCTCAAAAGTATGCCAAATGAAATGATATTTATTTATAGTTATGACGGTAAATTAATGAGGTTTTATGGTTTTTTTGTAGATATCCCCAACTTTTCACTCATAAAAGATAGGGTTTCCAAAGGCGAAAGCTTTTTTGTATCTGCTACTACCGACTATAACTGGAATGCGAGATTTTATGTTTCTAGTATTACTATAGATGAAACCCCTTTAATAATTATTGTTGGTAGATTTATAGATGAAATACTTACAGTTTTGTTACGTTTAAAAAAAATACTAATTTTCACTGGGATATTTGTTTTAATACTGGCAGGAATAGGGGGATTCATTTTAGCTGACAGATCTTTTAAACCTGTTTCAAAAATTATAGATACTGCACAGCGTATCGAAGAAACTAATTTAAACGAAAGAATTGAAGTTCAAAGTGAAGATGAATTAGGTAGGCTAGCTTCTACCCTCAATCAAATGATTTCACGTCTAGAAAGAGCTTTTGAACAACAAAAACAGTTCACTGCTGATGTGTCACATGATTTACGAACCCCACTTTCAATAATTCAAGCAGAGACAAGTTTAACACTAAAAAAAGACAGGTCAATAGAAGAATATAAGAAATCATTACAACTAATCCAAGAAGAAGTATTATATATGTCTTCTATTATAGATAAATTACTATTTCTTGCCAGAAGCGACAGTAAAAGTCAGTATTATAATATTACATCTCTTGATTTAAAAGATTTACTTGAAGAACTTATTCAAAAAATGAAGCCCTTATTTCAA
>Ga0265295_1008622_pt1 | contig 11252 bp, 6 predicted proteins | sample Munlansysbiofilm_FD_192503 | JGI IMG/M metagenome (GOLD analysis project Ga0265295, IMG submission 192503) | Leachate microbial communities from a municipal landfill in Southern Ontario, Canada - Methane capture system biofilm | ecosystem: Engineered > Solid waste > Landfill > Unclassified ... | reverse complement strand
ATGTATCCTTAACGAGTAAAATTGTGTAATTATGCATTTTTCAACCTAAATCTAAAAATCAAATGTCCCAAATATTAAAATATGACGATATTAAGCCAATTATCGTGTTTTAGCCAAGAAAAAAAGGCTTGAAATTGTATCAAACCTTACGTTTCAATATGGAACTACACCTGTGGTTTAATACATTGAATACCCAAATAATTAACGAGCGGACGCCTCGAAAATTTCCAATTAAATATAACAGCGTATTAATCGTAGATTCTTTTCAATTCTTCAAATGTAACGTACAAACCGGATGCTTCTAATACATTTTTTCTGAGCGAATAAAGCTTCAATAAATCTGAACCAATATCTTCGCCAAAATGCAACTTCCTATGACAATTGGGACATAAACAAACAATGTTTGCATCCACATCCAAACTATGTTCAAAATCATCTTGAGCATTTAATGGAATAAGATGATGGGCCTCCATATATGGTTTCCCATTTTTTGTAATAAAGGACTGATGAGAAGAATCTAAATCACATTTGTATTTTGCTAAGATTAGACTTCTTTTCGCCTTTGCTTCGCTTCTTTTAAATGATGCGGTACTTCCATAGATTTTTTCGGGTTTTGGAGCAGGAACATACTCTGGTTCAACAACTACATCTTTATCAATATCGTTAGTGGAAATCACACCAAAAGTATCATCATCCTCAACAATTCTTCTTGCTTTTTTATAATGAATTCGTTTATTTTCTAGGCTTTCAATATAGTCGATAATCGCTATTTTTAAATGGTCATCCCCACCATACCAAACACTCGATCTACCGGGTTGGTTTGCTTGTTTCTTAGGGAATTCAAAAGTTCTTTCTTCAAGAGGAATAAGATAGGAATCTTCTACTTTGGCTTTAATATAAAACCACGGATATTTTTCGTTAGAAACGCGAGTCTGCATCTTCGCAAAAATAGTTGCATTTTTGTAGTATCCAACAATGGTCTTTTTGACTTCAGGGCTTCTCGAAGTCCAAACGACCAAAACGTTATCAATATAACTATCTTCACAACTGGAATCGATGCGATTTAGGGCAAGATTCTTACCATTCATCTCCATGAAGCCATAATAAAAACCGCCATCATCAAAGAAGTTTAAAAGTTCATATCCAAAGCCCTCTTCTCGCACAAATTTCCAATTAGTACTAAATGTAGGTTCGACACCTTGATACTTTTCCATCCAAGTAACATTACAAACGAGGAATCCCTTATCTTTATAGCGTTCGAGCTTTTGCTCATAATCTTCAATGACATCAATTTCAAGATAAGAGCCAATCTCAATGTTATCCATCGTTACAAATGCTTGTAGACCAGTATCCATATGCCCCGTCAAAGTCGAGATGGCAACACTCGGGTTATCAAATACAAAGTCCTGTGCCAATTGATCATTTAAAACAAACCCGTTATTCATCAAGTATGATCTTTGATTACGGATATTTTGTCGAAGCGAATTGACTTCAACATTTCTGAAAAATGAGCCAGCTTTAACCTTCACTTTTCCATCAGGAAAGTATAGACCAAAAATACGACCATCTTTACTTTGAATGCGAATAGGTTCGAGTAATATTCTTTTCATATTATCCTCGTAGTAGGCTTAATAAGTCCTCATATTTTGTCACTTTTCCATAGACAACATTTTTATCAGACATCGTTTGGAAAAGTTTAGCAGCGCATTCGATTTTGGCACTTTCAATTTTTCTTAGTTGCAGGTTATCTAGGCTACCCTTGGTTTCAGCAATGAAATATACATGTTGAACTGCTTCCTTCTTAAATGAAATTGCCCAGTCAGGGGAATAATTGCCAACGGGAGTGGGAATATAGAACCCTCTCGGAAGTTTGGCATAGACAACGACCTCATCGGCATTATCGAGTTCTTCGGCAAACTTGCGTTCACCTTTAGAGTCTTCAAAAACATAGTCTTGAACATTCTTCTTTGACTTAAAGGCTTTCAAAAATTCAGCTTTAGATTTTTCCTGAGTGAATATTTCACTATCGAAAGGTGCTTCATCCGTTTTGTTGTAAGTTACGTGCTGGACAATCATAGTCGACTTTTGTTCGTTAATAATATTTGCTACTTTTTTGATGAATTCTTCAGGGTTTACTTTGAATAACTCAAATTTAAGCGGGTTAATTCCTTTTAAGATGGTGGCTACTGTTCTTCTTGTTAGTTGCGTCTTTTCTCTGACTTTACCAATTAGGTCATATTCCACGCTGTCACTAGCAAAAGAGGTAATTGTATCACTTCTTGTTCGAGCATTCTTAAAACCTAGACCTTGTTCAATATCTTCTTTGACCATCTCACTTTTTTGTTCGCCTGTTTCAACGGTATAAATAAGCCTTGTTACGTTCAGTTCTTGATCGATAGCATTAACTGCATTTTTAATGAGTTCCTTTGAGTCAAATTCAACTGTATATGCATACTTGTGGTTGATGCAATTCCACAACTCCTTAAACTCTTGTTTGTAAAAGTTATCGTTAAGTTTATTGGCTTCGACTTTGGTCGCGTTTCCGTCTTCGATTTCGATACCAATAGAGTTATCATAAACGCGCTTCACGAGATTGTGAATTCCATCGGACATCGTTTTAATTTCTTCTGGAAGTGGCTTGAGCGTATTGTCTTCTGTGTCATTACGATAGGTATCTGTTACGTTCCCATTCACATCCACATATTGATTCGCCACGAGATAGAAATAGATTTGCCGAGCCTGGGTTGCAGATAGGGTTGTTACTTCGTCTGTACCATTTATCTTAACGTTTTTGCCAGTGAAATATCCCTCGCCAACTTTGGTTGGACGGTCAAATAGATTTTCTTGAATTTGACTTTGCAAACCACGAACGAAGTCTTCATAGGACTCGTTAGCAATCACAGTTAATTTGTTGATTTGATGAAAACTAATGTTCGGGATTGTCGCATCTATTCTTTCCCCTTCTTTATTAACACAAATTCGTAATCCTCGTCCGACTTCTTGATGACGTTGAACATCATTAGCCGAATGCTTTAGCGTGCAAATTTGGAAGACGTTGGGGTTATCCCACCCTTCTCTTAATGCTGAGTGCGAGAAAATGAAACGGGTTGGTTCTTCAAAAGACAATAATCTTTCTTTGTCTTTTAAGATAAGATCATAAGCTGAAATATCATCTGATTCATCGCTATTACGTTTAACTGGTGAATCGATGGATCGTCCCTTTTTATCAATTGAAAAATAACCATTATGGGTTTTGTTTGGTTCAATTGATTTTAGATAACGATTATATGGCGTATCTAACAATAATCCCCGCGCATTAAGGGCCTTGAGGTATTCCTCTTCAAAAATCTGTCCATAGAGACCTAGTGCCTGATTTCCTTCTTCATCATATTCACGATACCTAGCAACTTCATCGATGAAAAAGAGCGATAAGACCTTAATGCCTTTATCATAGAGTTCTTCTTCTTTATCCATGTGAGATAAGATGGTCTCACGAATTTGGATTCTTCGAATATCATTTTCCGCAACATCTCCTGTTGAGTTACCAACGGATAAAACATCGCCATTTAGAAAGGTGACTGTATTGTTAATTGGATTAATATCCGATACCGTAAAACCATCTTGATATTGATTCATATTTTTTGAAGTGTGGTAAAGATTATCGCCAACATTAAACCATCTTGTCTCACGGTTGATTGATTTGTTGTAATCAATTTCAAGTTCAATTAGCGCTCTTGGGGGCTTATTCGTAGATACTACTATTTTTTGTAAATATAGGTATCCATTCGTGCCCCTTAAGTTTTTAACTTGAAACCCTTTTACTTCAATCTTTTTAACTAGTTTTTGATTATAAGCGTCTAGTGCATCAAGAACATGCACTAAATTATGTTGTACACGATGGGTAGCAGAATAATTAATGGTAAACAGAGGATTAAAATTGGTTAACGCTTCTTGAGTAGCCTCACCACCCATTTTTTGGGGTTCATCTAAAATCAAGATCGGTCGATTTTTCTTAATAACATCGATGGGTCTTCTTGATTGAAAATCATCGATTTGTTCATAGATTCTTCTAGCTTCTTGGCCACGAGTGTTAAAGGCCTGAATATTGATAATCATAACATTGATTGAACTATCTTTACTGAACTGATCAATTAACCCTAAATTGCTTGAATTATAAATAAAGAACCGAATTTTCTTTCCATAGAGATCCATAAAGTGTTCTTGGGTTTGCTCTAATGATTTCTTAACCCCTTCACGAATAGCAATTGAAGGAACCACAACAATAAACTTACTCCAGCCATATCGCTTGTTTAGCTCAAAAATGGTTCGCGTGTAAACATAAGTTTTACCAGTGCCCGTCTCCATCTCAATATCTAAGGATACAGCACCTAAGTTATTAACCAATTGATTGGATTCTTGAAGATTTGATTTTGACTGAATCGAGCGAATATTCTCGAGAAGCTTATCAGAGGTAATTTTAATTGAAGCATTCGAAAATCCAATATCATCGTCATCATCCTCGTTATTTTCAATGGGCTCTAATAAGGACATTTGTCTATTAACTTGGATAGGTGTAATTACCCCAAGATCACGAGTGTACTCTTCAGCATATAAAAATGGTTGCCCTTTAAAAACATCGACGACAGCATTAACTGCATCTACTTGATATTTTTGAGTTTTAAATCGAAACTTCATAGCTTATATCACCTTAATCGTTGTCGATGGCGAAATAGATTTGAAGATTTGTTCGCAGTTGATATTGGAGCAATCATTCGCAAATGCAGAATCCTTGAAGATAGCATAAATAGAATGAACTTTTGCGAGCTCCTTGATTACTTCATCGGTTATGCCATTATCAAAACAGGCCACAATGTCATTGTTATTGACGACAAAGCATTGCTTACCAGATATAACCTTCTCTTCGATTTTGGCGGAAAGTTCAATGCCAAGTTCGAGCATTACTTGGAACAACAAATCAAGCGGGGTTCTATCTTCTTTGACATTTCCAACCAATTCTTCAAGTAGGTTTTGATTATAGGATTTTGGACTATAATATACATCCTCCATATTAGAGGAATCCAGCTCGAACACTCTAAATCCTATGTCTATATTTGAGCTAATAATGCCAGCTTCCTCGTGTATTTTTTTACCAGCTCTACGTATTCTTTCTTCACCTATTTCAGTAATATATTTGAATCCTTGCTTGAATGCCAAACTTTTCTCGGCACACAATTCAGGTATTTGAATGAGAATGAATTTTCTATTCAATCCATCTTCATAATTCAATTCAAATATAGCTTGAGCTGTTGTTGAACTTCCACCATAAAAATCGATAACTATATCATCTTTATGTTTACAAACAGCGGAAATAAGTTTTTTCGCAATATATACTGGTTTGGGGTTGTCGAATGGCAGTCCCAAAGCATCGTCAGATCCGCCAAAATATATCAGAGAAGATACCATTTCCTCCATATTGTCTTTTAGTAAATACTTACTGTTTGGTTGAGTCTTTTCATCAACTCCGAAAACAATTTGGTTATTTTTGATCATCGAATCAAGAGTCGAATCTTTATATCTCCATCCTTTGGCAGGCGTGGGACATGGCTTCCCGGTAATTGGATGAATTAATGGTCTATGTGACCTAGTCTCAGGCTTATCAGGAGCAGCCATGGATACCATTCTGTAAACATCTCCATTATCATCAATTAGGTTATAGGCCAGTTCACCGCCTGTAAATATTTTTTTGTTTTCTGCCATCCACGCTCTAAACTCTCCTCGCGAGTTTTCATTAACACCTTTGTGTTTTCTCATTAGGCTTTTTGATTTTTCGATTATTTCTTCAGCGTTTTCTTTTCTCTTAATAAAATCCAAATTGACTAAATTGTTTTTGTTTTTCGCAAATGCGAGTACCGTTTCGTGTTGATACGCCACCCCAACAATATCACCTTTGGGGTTGCGCTTATCCCAAACTATTGATCCAAGTTCATTTTGTGGGCCAAAAATCTCTCTACATATTAAACGTAAATTAAAATCTTCATTTTCATCAATGTGAATTAAACAAATTCCTTTGTCAGTTAAAAGGTCCTTTGCCACCACTAACCTTGGATAAATATGGTTAAGCCAATCAGTATGAAATCTTCCATTTGACTCACTGTTCGTAAACATCCTATTGCCCTGTTCGTCAAATTGCTGCGATTCAATAAGATATTCATCCGCGGATTCATGAAAATTATCTTCATAAACAAAATCATTACCAGTATTATATGGAGGATCTATATAAATCATCTTGACTTTGCCAAGATAGGTTTCTCTAAGTAGCTTTAAAACATCTAAGTTATCCCCTTCGATGTATAAATTCTTGGTGTTATCGAAATCAACCGATTTTTCCTTTACGGGTCTTAGTGTTCCATTAATTCTACTATTCGCTAAGAGTATTGATTTCTTCTTATCGGGCCATGTCATTTGATATCTTTCTTGTTTATCATCAATGACAACGTTTGACAGTTCTTGTTTAAGTACATCGAAATCTATTTTTTTAACAAGCTTGCCGTTTTCCATTACTTCCTTTAGTGCGTTAGGAAACTTACTCGCTATGTAATCAATATTTTCCTTAATAATGTCTCCACTCATCATTTCTAATTTTTCAGCCATAATTATTCCTCCACTCTTATGAGTTCTTCTAATTCGCTTTTATAACGTCTTAGTCGTTCATTATATTCGAATTTTTTCTTAGGTTGTGTCTCATATTTAATGCCACTTTCAGTTTTTGAAATTTGAAATTGCAGTTTACTAATTGCCTTAACTCTTGTGATGTACGCATCGGGAAGTTCGCTATTTCTAGACTGTATGCCGATTTGATGGGCAAGAATGAATTTGTACGCATCTTTCACACTATTAAGTAAAGGCACAGGAATAGTCTCTTCTTGCTTACGATTGCTTATATAGTACCTGCTATTAATTTTTATCTTTTGTCCGATTTCTTTGAAGGCCATCATGGTTGTAATCTCACTATGATATTCAAAGATGAAGTATGTATGAAAGGCTATGTTTTTGTCCAGTTCTTCAATAAATAATCGAGGGATATTCACTTCTTTCAAATGAATTTTAATCACATAGATATTCTTGTAGTCATCCTCTTCGATACAATTCAGCGAATTCGCATTAATGACATTTTGAAAGATAATTTTGTCGATCTTTTTGGCATCCTCTCTAATCTCTTTATTTGCTTTGATTTGTGTTAGAAAATCAGAAAGTTTATATTCCTTATTGACGATGGTTTTGCTCGAGAAATTAAACATTACTTCACCACCACGAAAGTAATAAGTTCAAAGTCATCTAGGCCTGAGATATTACCCTCAAATAGAGCAGTGCTGCCAGTCGTGAATATAGAAGCCAAATCTGTTTTTTCTTCGCCATGGACAATCGCTTTCACCGTATCCTTAAGTAGTTTAGAGTATTTGTCCATCTTGTAGCCATCATTTGTTTCTTTGTTCATGAGTGCGCACAATTCTTTGATTGGTTCTAATTGATGCTTACAAGATGTTCTTAGTATATCGAGAATTTGTTTTGGGTCCGAATGATCAACGATGACTTCGCCATTATCCTTTAAATAAAGTAAATAATAGGGATGGAGGCGATTTTGTTTTTCAATATTGATGCCATCGTTGCGATTTCTAAGAACGAAAATTGTTCCTTTTTGAACATTCTTATCTAAGTTCTCCGTGACCACAGCATATAATCCATTAGGAATATTCGAGGGTTCGCCGTGGACCTTGATATATTGAATCATGTCCATTTTAAACTCATTAAGGCCTAAATCCGTGATTGTGATTTGTCCATCGACATCTTCTAAATCTTGTAAAGACCCTTCTTGAAGTTTTTTCAATTGCACTGCGCGATAATCTAGGTCAATTTGTTCTTGAGATAGAATGTTATCATCCGCGGTTGCAGTTGCATCAACGAGTACCATACGATTTTCAACTCTTGCATTTAGTTTGATGTACTCATCAAGCGAAATGTTTGGCCAAAAATTTATCAACTGGATTTGCTTATTTTTACTTCCTATCCGGTCAATTCGACCAAAACGTTGGACGATGCGCACTGGATTCCAATGAATATCATAGTTAATACACGTATCACAGTCTTGAAGGTTTTGTCCTTCAGACACACAGTCAGTGGCAATGAGTAAATCAATATCATACTTCTCATTTTGAAAAATCAAATCGCGGTCTTTGGAGATAGGAGAAAACATCGTCAATAGACGGTCGGTATCTTTGCTTCCTGGAATCGTTGAAGTGTTGCCATTAGAACTTCCTTGAATTCTTGCAGAGTTTAGACCATATTTGGCTTTCACAAATTTAGAGAGATGCTCGTACAAGTAATTGGTTGTGTCCGCAAAAGCAGAGAAAATAAGTACTTTTTTATTTCCTTCATTAATGGGATTTTCGATTTTCCGTGCCACTTCTTCGATAAGCTTTTGAAGTTTTAAATCTTTTTCCGGAGTAATGTAAGACATGATGTCATATAAGGCTTCTAACGCATCGATATCGTGCTGCAAGTCGGTTTTATATCTTCTTAGATCCATATCTTTGAAGTCGATTTTGATTTTACCAATCGTGCCACCCTCTTCAAACATATCAAAATCGTCATCTTCGAAGTTATCGATCTCGACATTTTCCAATTCATGAATTGAGTTGATTCTTCCATTTTGTTCAAACTCTTCAATCAAATCCATTGTTTTATCGGATGCTAATTTAACATTGAGGATAGTTATTCTAAATGAATCGACGCAGGATTCTAACCGCTTAAGCATATTTATTGTCATCAATCGTTGGAGTGCCTTTTCACGGTTAGACTGTTTTAACGTTGGCATGCCGGCAACATCAATATCATATATTTTTTCATATTTGCTTAATTTTGATGGTTGGATATAGGCTGTTGGCGCATAAACGCCCATCGTCAAGTTCATCAACTCATTGTAAATGTTTCGGTAACCGATTGAATCATCCTTATTGGCGATATCTGTGTAAAACGATTTGGGTTTCAAGCGTTTTGGAAAGTCGCCGATTTCTGTTACATCATAATATTTAGTGACGTGTTTTCGACTTCGGGCAATCGTCACGTTATCAAGTAAAATTGAAAAATCAATATCTAATGACTTCATTAGTTCTTTGGCGCTTCGTTCTGATTTAGGAAGTTTAGTCCAGTCATTAAATGCTCGTTGAGCTTGTCTTAATATCTCTGCTACCGTATTCTTGGTGTCTAACTTTTCGTTAAAACCATCTTGATCGTCACCATAAGCGAGAGCAATCTGGTTTTTTAGATCGGTAAAACGATTGTTGACAGGTGTTGCGGATAGCATTAATACTTTCGACTTCACACCGCTCTTAAGCACTTTATTTAACAAGAATGAATACCTTGTTTCTTTTTCTCTAAACGGGGCATTGTTTCTAAAGTTATGCGACTCATCGATGACAACAAGATCATAGTTATCCCAGTTGAAATTTTGAAGATTGATCCCGTTACTATAGCCTCTAGTTCTGCCTAAATCTGTATGATAGAGCACATCAAATCGAATGTGATCACTAAAGAAGATATTGGTTTTTGAATTCGTCTTATAGCGATTCCAGTTTTCTCCAAGTTTTTTAGGTGATAAAACAAGGATGTTCTTATTCCTTGATGAATAATATTTCATAACAGCCAGGGCTGTAAAAGTCTTGCCTAGACCAACGGAATCGGCCAGAATACAGCCATTATATTTTTCGAGTTTATTAATTACCCCAATCGCGCCATCTTTTTGAAAAGAATAGAGCTTATTCCAAATTAAAGAATTTTGATAACCCGTTAATTCATCAGGGAACGTGTCATCAAGCATTGAATCCTGGAGAAATTCGGAAAATATGTTATAGAGGGTAATAAAGTAGATAAATTCAGGCGCGTTTTCTTTATAGGCTGTCGCGATATAGTCGATAACTGCTTCGGTGACATCTTCTAATTTATCGTCATCATTCCATATGGTTTTGAATTGATTAAAAAAGTATGAGGAATAGCTTTCATCATCTTGCTTCAAGATTCCTTGGTAGTACATATTATTTTGCTCATAGCCAAGATCAACGGCGGTAAAGCCTTGAATCGGGGTATAAGCAATCTTCATTTTCTTATTATCGACATAGATAAAATTTTGCAAGCCTCGCGCGGTGATATTAGACTTAAACTTGACTTTGTTTTTTACCCATTCCGCACACTCACGGGCAATCACTCGTTGTGTCAATTGGTTTCTTAACCGAATCTCAAACTCAGTGCCATATAAAGAACTTTCACGAATCTGCTTGGGAATGTAGAACTCTTTTGCTTCTTTCTTTACCGCCCCTTTAATCCCTTCACTCACAAAAGTTGGTGCAGGAAAAATAAATTCAAGCTCATCAATCGATTCGAGTTCTTTTTTAAGTGTTTCAAAGGCATATATCGAAAAGAATGAAGCAACTATCTTTACCTTACTTCCCGGAGACATTTCAGAGCGAAGATCATCGCCTAAAAGCTTTGTTTTATTATCTAGTAATTCCATAGCTTATTTAATCTCAATTCCATGCTCTTTAAAAAAAGGCATTAGTTTCCTCTTAACTTTTATCGTTGGCTCGTGTTTGTCTCTCTCCCAGCGGTTTATCGACTGAAAAGATACGCCCAATAATGCTGCAAACTCGGTTTGCGATAAAATAAGCTTCTTTCTAAGCTCTTTAATAGCTTCAGAATATCTCATATTAATTCCGCCTTATGTATGTATCAAAATTATACCACTTTATTACCAAGACTCAAAATGCATTTTCTAGTGCGTTTAAGGACATGAAAAAAAGGTTATTTCCGAAGAACATAACCCGCTTTATAGTCTGAATATTATCTAAAGACTATTTATTAAATTCAAACCTTATCTCTCCATCTTCATTAACTTGTGCTCTTCTTAAAAACACATTCCAGAGCGTCTCATTCCATTCGGTGATTACTCGTGGCGCTTTTTCAAAGTTTTCAATGAATCCCTGCATCGCACTTTTTCGTAGTTCAAGATCGGTTTTCTTATCTTTCAACTCAATTAATCTTTCCTTCTTATCTTCAAATTCCATCTCAAGCTTTCGATATTTCTTTTGATACTCCTCTTGAGCGATTTCGATTGAGGAGTTTTCGTCAATCATCTTTCGCACCATATTTGATAACGTTTCTAGTTTTAAGTTCAATTTATCGATTTCATCATCAAGTTCTGA
>Ga0265295_1008620_pt1 | contig 11253 bp, 15 predicted proteins | sample Munlansysbiofilm_FD_192503 | JGI IMG/M metagenome (GOLD analysis project Ga0265295, IMG submission 192503) | Leachate microbial communities from a municipal landfill in Southern Ontario, Canada - Methane capture system biofilm | ecosystem: Engineered > Solid waste > Landfill > Unclassified ... | reverse complement strand
CTTTAAGGTTGGTGGAAGGGATAACAACAGGACAGACTCTAGGTCTAAGGGACGGCTATCCCTTTTCCACCAAAATAACTCACTATTGGAAGAGAGCAAGTCATAAAGATTCAATAAGAAAGGGACGAAATATCTGAGATTAATCAAGATTCAGGATTTAATCAGACTATGGAAGAAAAATGAAGGAATGCCAAAACTGCTTGATCAATAGAAATATGTTTCAACCCTTGTTTTAATGGATTCATGGATAAAGACAATCGTGAAGGCAGACCTTGTGAAGCTTGCCAATATTTGTTTCAACCCTTGTTTTAATGGATTCATGGATAAAGACCACAGAAACAACCTATAAGTGCGTTGACATTGGCGGTTTCAACCCTTGTTTTAATGGATTCATGGATAAAGACCCAAACACATTGCGCAACGCAACATAGACTTGATTGTTTCAACCCTTGTTTTAATGGATTCATGGATAAAGACACAATGCTGCCGAGGTTGTTGAGATACAGAGTTGTGTTTCAACCCTTGTTTTAATGGATTCATGGATAAAGACCCCAGCCGGCTGTAGGATCGCAGTATTGGGCGGGAAGCGTTTCAACCCTTGTTTTAATGGATTCATGGATAAAGACCGCCATCTTCCTTGAGCTTTTCCATATCACTGAAAGGTTTCAACCCTTGTTTTAATGGATTCATGGATAAAGACGACTATATTTGGAGACAAGTACCAGCAAATAGACTAGTTTCAACCCTTGTTTTAATGGATTCATGGATAAAGACTTAAAAAGCGGGGACAGGTGTATATAGTCAATCTTCGTTTCAACCCTTGTTTTAATGGATTCATGGATAAAGACATGGTGGCATACACATTCATCATTAATGGATTGCAAAGTTTCAACCCTTGTTTTAATGGATTCATGGATAAAGACACTGAGAGCTCTCCAGGGCCAGCAAGGGATATAGTGTTTCAACCCTTGTTTTAATGGATTCATGGATAAAGACGCGGCATTGAGGAGCGAATCCTGAAGGCCGTGAAACGGTTTCAACCCTTGTTTTAATGGATTCATGGATAAAGACCTTGATCATTAGGCGGATGACATTTTACATGTAGAAGTTTCAACCCTTGTTTTAATGGATTCATGGATAAAGACCATCTCGCGTTCATGCACATTGACAGGTGATGATTGTTTCAACCCTTGTTTTAATGGATTCATGGATAAAGACATTTTACATTGCCACCTCTTTTGGTGGCATGCGCTGGTTTCAACCCTTGTTTTAATGGATTCATGGATAAAGACTATAGCACTTGCTTGACCGAGTGCTATATAGAGAGGTTTCAACCCTTGTTTTAATGGATTCATGGATAAAGACAACATTATCGCAACCCTCGTAGACGGAGCCGTCAAGTTTCAACCCTTGTTTTAATGGATTCATGGATAAAGACTGGAGACGGTGTAGAGTCAGTACTATCACTATCCGAGTTTCAACCCTTGTTTTAATGGATTCATGGATAAAGACTGTGCTGCACTATAGCGTTTCCATATACCTGGTGAGTTTCAACCCTTGTTTTAATGGATTCATGGATAAAGACACGTTAAACTGCTCTCTCTAGGAGGAGAAATGAAAAGTTTCAACCCTTGTTTTAATGGATTCATGGATAAAGACATTTTACATTGCCACCTCTTTTGGTGGCATGCGCTGGTTTCAACCCTTGTTTTAATGGATTCATGGATAAAGACAGGGGTGAATATGGCATCCCTTACAGCGATGCTATGTTTCAACCCTTGTTTTAATGGATTCATGGATAAAGACAGCAAATGATTGTTGACTACTTATTCCCGGAAGAAGTTTCAACCCTTGTTTTAATGGATTCATGGATAAAGACCTCAGGACGTGTGAATTTTGTTAAACTTCTATAGAAAGTTTCAACCCTTGTTTTAATGGATTCATGGATAAAGACCCGGTTTGCCGCCCATAGTGTGGTTTGTCGCCGATGTGTTTCAACCCTTGTTTTAATGGATTCATGGATAAAGACCAAACCGGTTTATGGGCGGCTGGCCGGTAGTCCTGGGTTTCAACCCTTGTTTTAATGGATTCATGGATAAAGACCGACCGGTTTGCCAAGATGTCATAGATGTCATGGCGTTTCAACCCTTGTTTTAATGGATTCATGGATAAAGACATTGCACCGGTGCCGCCGAATGCGCGATTTCCAAGGAGTTTCAACCCTTGTTTTAATGGATTCATGGATAAAGACCGTCCTGACGAGCCGGTTTATGGGCGGCTGGCACAGGGTTTCAACCCTTGTTTTAATGGATTCATGGATAAAGACAGTGTGAATTGACTTGAGATGGCTTGTCATTTCTTGCGTTTCAACCCTTGTTTTAATGGATTCATGGATAAAGACGCAGTCCAAGAAGCATATGAAAGTTTCCTAAATGGAGTTTCAACCCTTGTTTTAATGGATTCATGGATAAAGACTATGATTTTCAAGCACACGATGCCGTTGTCTGTCAGTTTCAACCCTTGTTTTAATGGATTCATGGATAAAGACCAATAATTTCGGTCTGTCATTTTGGCAAGAAATGAGTTTCAACCCTTGTTTTAATGGATTCATGGATAAAGACCCGGTTGCGGCTGGCCGGTAGTCCTGGCGAGCCGGTCGTTTCAACCCTTGTTTTAATGGATTCATGGATAAAGACGATGTTCGCGGATGCGAACGTTCATGGACCAAGGTCGTTTCAACCCTTGTTTTAATGGATTCATGGATAAAGACAAGTGCGGCAAACCGGTTGCGGCTGGCGAGCCGGTGTTTCAACCCTTGTTTTAATGGATTCATGGATAAAGACTTTGACGTAAAAGCATATGAAGCCAGTTTAGAAGCTGTTTCAACCCTTGTTTTAATGGATTCATGGATAAAGACTACATATACTATCATATCACATTACTACTATTATTGTTTCAACCCTTGTTTTAATGGATTCATGGATAAAGACCTATGGGCGGCTGGCCGGTAGTCCCGACCAGTCGAATGTTTCAACCCTTGTTTTAATGGATTCATGGATAAAGACAGCGGCTGGCCATGACATCGACATCTATGACATCGGTTTCAACCCTTGTTTTAATGGATTCATGGATAAAGACCAGGACAGGCAGTTAGACGGCAAGCATTTCACTCTGTTTCAACCCTTGTTTTAATGGATTCATGGATAAAGACGAAAAATAATCACACACACGTCCTGAGCACGACGTGTTTCAACCCTTGTTTTAATGGATTCATGGATAAAGACGTTCACGCCGAAACCGCACCTGCGCGAGTTCTGAAAGTTTCAACCCTTGTTTTAATGGATTCATGGATAAAGACTGGGGCGTATTCGCCTGATAGTGATAAACCGCGGTGGTTTCAACCCTTGTTTTAATGGATTCATGGATAAAGACACGAGGATTGTTTGTTGGAGATAGGAAATCATTTCCGTTTCAACCCTTGTTTTAATGGATTCATGGATAAAGACCGGCACAAGAATACGATTTAGCAATGGTTATGTATGTTTCAACCCTTGTTTTAATGGATTCATGGATAAAGACCCGCCCATAAACCGGTTTGCCAGGGCTTACCTGTGGTTTCAACCCTTGTTTTAATGGATTCATGGATAAAGACTCGTTTTTCGCCGACATGGCGATGACTTATTGTAAGTTTCAACCCTTGTTTTAATGGATTCATGGATAAAGACAAGCTTCCTAAACGGAAAAAGGAAGCAATTCATAGAGGTTTCAACCCTTGTTTTAATGGATTCATGGATAAAGACTGCTTCATTGTTCTCTCCTTAGGATATGTTCTATGGGTTTCAACCCTTGTTTTAATGGATTCATGGATAAAGACAGCCAGTCGAAACTGAAGATTAACCTTAATTTGACGTTTCAACCCTTGTTTTAATGGATTCATGGATAAAGACACGCCCACACTGGCAGAACCAGTATGTCACGTCATTGGTTTCAACCCTTGTTTTAATGGATTCATGGATAAAGACTATGAGCCAGGCACATCATCCCGCCAATGCTGAATTGTTTCAACCCTTGTTTTAATGGATTCATGGATAAAGACCCAATCCAGGAAGCGTACGAAAGCTTCCTAAACGGAGTTTCAACCCTTGTTTTAATGGATTCATGGATAAAGACTCAAAGCGCAGGATAATCATTCTGCCAGGGCAATCAGTTTCAACCCTTGTTTTAATGGATTCATGGATAAAGACAAAAGTATTCAGAATCGTTTCCAGCTGGGTGCCAACCGTTTCAACCCTTGTTTTAATGGATTCATGGATAAAGACAATAGGAGAGAACAATGAAAAAAAATGCCACAGACGTTTCAACCCTTGTTTTAATGGATTCATGGATAAAGACTCTTATATTATCATGGACTACTTCACCACCTGGAGAAGTTTCAACCCTTGTTTTAATGGATTCATGGATAAAGACGCCAGCCGCTCATAGACCGGTTTGCAATGATGTCAGTTTCAACCCTTGTTTTAATGGATTCATGGATAAAGACTACGGCACTTTGTGTCGGTTTTAGACAAATAGCACACGTTTCAACCCTTGTTTTAATGGATTCATGGATAAAGACCGGATTCGGGTTCGCCACGATATTGCGATCTTGCAGTTTCAACCCTTGTTTTAATGGATTCATGGATAAAGACGGGTATGGGGGGGGAAGGTGATTTTGCTTTGTTTGGTTTCAACCCTTGTTTTAATGGATTCATGGATAAAGACTCTATGATTCCAATATATAGGAGCTTGTTTTTCTGTGTTTCAACCCTTGTTTTAATGGATTCATGGATAAAGACTATAGTGATATGGATCATTTTTTCTCCTTATTTGCGTTTCAACCCTTGTTTTAATGGATTCATGGATAAAGACTGTCATTTGATCTATTTTGGTCGGTGTCCTCTATTCTGTTTCAACCCTTGTTTTAATGGATTCATGGATAAAGACAGCAGCGGCTTTCGTTCGGAGGTAATCATTCATTTTGTTTCAACCCTTGTTTTAATGGATTCATGGATAAAGACGTTTTTGAACAGCTTCACGAAAGAAAATAGTGGCGGTTTCAACCCTTGTTTTAATGGATTCATGGATAAAGACTGCCAAAGTAATTGAGAGCTCTCATAGCCAATGAGAGTTTCAACCCTTGTTTTAATGGATTCATGGATAAAGACAGAACTGTATACATCTTATAAAACCAGACAAAATCGTGTTTCAACCCTTGTTTTAATGGATTCATGGATAAAGACATGACACTCTACACAATAGAATGTGTGGAGACCAGGTTTCAACCCTTGTTTTAATGGATTCATGGATAAAGACTAGGGAGGCTGGCTTTACTTTATATCCTTTGACCTGTTTCAACCCTTGTTTTAATGGATTCATGGATAAAGACAAGGATTTTTGCTTGTCATTTTGGCACGAAATGGGTTTCAACCCTTGTTTTAATGGATTCATGGATAAAGACTTGCCATACCTTTGGGCCGAATGCGCCTGATAGTGAGTTTCAACCCTTGTTTTAATGGATTCATGGATAAAGACACAATCTGAATAACGCACACGTCCTGAGCACGACGTGTTTCAACCCTTGTTTTAATGGATTCATGGATAAAGACAGAGAAAGTGAGCCACAGCACTTTGACCGAAAGAGCGTTTCAACCCTTGTTTTAATGGATTCATGGATAAAGACAAACTCAGGCAGCACTTCACATCCAGTCGGCACCAGTTTCAACCCTTGTTTTAATGGATTCATGGATAAAGACGACAAGGCAATGCCTGATGTGGTGTGAACGGACTCGTTTCAACCCTTGTTTTAATGGATTCATGGATAAAGACGCATTGCTGTTTTACGAGCTGGATAGCGTCCTTGAGTTTCAACCCTTGTTTTAATGGATTCATGGATAAAGACATTACTAAGAAGAATTTCACGTCCTGAGCACGACGTGTTTCAACCCTTGTTTTAATGGATTCATGGATAAAGACGACCGATAGCTACGGCGGTGTAGGCCTTCGCATTTGGTTTCAACCCTTGTTTTAATGGATTCATGGATAAAGACGGCAAACCGGTTTATGGCGGCTGGCCGGTATAGTCGTTTCAACCCTTGTTTTAATGGATTCATGGATAAAGACACCTGTCTCGATGCCGAGATTATCGGCTGTGACATGGGTTTCAACCCTTGTTTTAATGGATTCATGGATAAAGACTGCAGGACAGGAAGTTAGACGGCAAGCATTTCACTCTGTTTCAACCCTTGTTTTAATGGATTCATGGATAAAGACCCATAAACCGGTTCGTCGGGATACCGGCAAGCCAGTTTCAACCCTTGTTTTAATGGATTCATGGATAAAGACGATTTTCTTTCTTTACTTTACTACCTTTATTTTCCTGTTTCAACCCTTGTTTTAATGGATTCATGGATAAAGACCATACTCAGTTCCGTTTGCTATGCATTGCTGTTTTACGTTTCAACCCTTGTTTTAATGGATTCATGGATAAAGACGCCTTGTCGTTTCTCGCCGATATGGCGATGACGTAGTTTCAACCCTTGTTTTAATGGATTCATGGATAAAGACACAGGCACAACAGTATTCAAGCTGATGCATCAAGAGTTTCAACCCTTGTTTTAATGGATTCATGGATAAAGACAGTTCCGAAATTATCGGGTGCGACCAGCCCGCACCGTTTCAACCCTTGTTTTAATGGATTCATGGATAAAGACTTGTTGGAGGCGGGGGGTCATTTCCTCCAAGTTTCGTTTCAACCCTTGTTTTAATGGATTCATGGATAAAGACTGCCTCGGTCTGTTGCTCGCAGCCGAGATCATCGAGGTTTCAACCCTTGTTTTAATGGATTCATGGATAAAGACGGCGACCGATTTAGTTACCGTCGTGAGATCATCAAGTTTCAACCCTTGTTTTAATGGATTCATGGATAAAGACGCCGGGAGCGCCGGAAAACAGCCAGACAATAGGCTGTTTCAACCCTTGTTTTAATGGATTCATGGATAAAGACTGGAATAGGCGAAGGATTTACCATCCATCTCAGTAAGTTTCAACCCTTGTTTTAATGGATTCATGGATAAAGACCAAACCGGTTTATGGCGGCTGGCCGGTAGTGACCGGGTTTCAACCCTTGTTTTAATGGATTCATGGATAAAGACTGAAGGACAGGAAGTTAGACGGCAAGCATTTCACTCTGTTTCAACCCTTGTTTTAATGGATTCATGGATAAAGACTTTATGGCGGCTGGCCGGTAGTCCCGACGAGCCGCATGTTTCAACCCTTGTTTTAATGGATTCATGGATAAAGACTTTGCCGCCCATATGTGGTTTGTCGTCGATGTCATGGCGTTTCAACCCTTGTTTTAATGGATTCATGGATAAAGACTCATGGATGTCATGGCCGCCCATAGACCGGTTTGCGTTTCAACCCTTGTTTTAATGGATTCATGGATAAAGACGTAGTCCCGACAAACCGGTTTATGGCCGGTAGTCCCGAGTTTCAACCCTTGTTTTAATGGATTCATGGATAAAGACCCTGCCGATGTCATGGATGTCATGGCCAGCCGCCCAGTTTCAACCCTTGTTTTAATGGATTCATGGATAAAGACCCTTTGCTGACAACGCATCCTTAAATTCATTCTCATGTTTCAACCCTTGTTTTAATGGATTCATGGATAAAGACGACGAAAATAATCGGCATCGAAACCGGCATACAGAGTTTCAACCCTTGTTTTAATGGATTCATGGATAAAGACTGTCTATAATATAAATAATGGTGAAAGATTTTCGAGTTTCAACCCTTGTTTTAATGGATTCATGGATAAAGACCTATGCAAACAATCTACTCATAGAACTACTTGAAGGTTTCAACCCTTGTTTTAATGGATTCATGGATAAAGACGTGAGGAAGAGGAAGAGCCAGTAGAAACTGAAGCTGTTTCAACCCTTGTTTTAATGGATTCATGGATAAAGACATAGTACCTTTATCTTATACGTACTCTGGGGGCGTGTTTCAACCCTTGTTTTAATGGATTCATGGATAAAGACTCAAATAATCCGCCATTTCGTGCCAAAAGGACATGGTTTCAACCCTTGTTTTAATGGATTCATGGATAAAGACACGTTCATGAGCCAAAACCATCATCCAGAAAACTGGTTTCAACCCTTGTTTTAATGGATTCATGGATAAAGACTATATACGAACCGGTATCCCGACGAACCGGTATATACGTTTCAACCCTTGTTTTAATGGATTCATGGATAAAGACAACTGACAAGGAGGAGATACCATGACAGAACAGATGTTTCAACCCTTGTTTTAATGGATTCATGGATAAAGACAACCTACTAAAGGCCATGCCCTGTCCAGGGCTGGTGTTTCAACCCTTGTTTTAATGGATTCATGGATAAAGACTGGGCGGCCATGACATCCATGACATCCATGACATCGGGTTTCAACCCTTGTTTTAATGGATTCATGGATAAAGACACAATGCCTTTAACATTAGCCAATTCAAGACTGACCGGTTTCAACCCTTGTTTTAATGGATTCATGGATAAAGACCGTTCTCCCCAGCGAAAATCTGAGGTTCTGACGATGGTTTCAACCCTTGTTTTAATGGATTCATGGATAAAGACTACCGTTCAGATAAAGGACGGTGATATCCACTTAAGTTTCAACCCTTGTTTTAATGGATTCATGGATAAAGACTTCTTTAATGTGTCCGCCATGTTTTATCATTAGTTGTTTCAACCCTTGTTTTAATGGATTCATGGATAAAGACGATTACGGGACGGAGTTTGACTTGCCGGAAGGCGAGTTTCAACCCTTGTTTTAATGGATTCATGGATAAAGACATATTTACGGAAACATTATCATGGCAATATTGGGAATGTTTCAACCCTTGTTTTAATGGATTCATGGATAAAGACAGGATTCTGGGCTGTGGTTTTGTGGTACCAGAAAAGTTTCAACCCTTGTTTTAATGGATTCATGGATAAAGACGAGTGGGCGATCGCCGCCACAGATCTCACCCCAGAAGTTTCAACCCTTGTTTTAATGGATTCATGGATAAAGACACTCATCCCCCGCCAAGTTACTGTTCTACAAATAGCTATTGTATGAAAACCAGCACAGGATAAAGCTCTCTTTTCCGCTTTATAGGACACAAAATCCCCGAGTTTCAAACTCTCAGGAACGCTAAAACACTCTATACAAAAGCAAAGAACAGAATATAAGGCAAAATGTCAATAACTTTCTTTCAGGACACGCAGATATTCCGGTAGGTGCAATCCTCGCACTTCCTTGTCGAGGTCTTGGCATCCGGAAATGAGCCTTCATTGACAATCTGGAAGACATCGGATACTATGTCAAGTGCTTTTTCTTTCATAGCTGCGGTAATAGCGATTTCTTCAAGGTGGTTTTTGGAGCGCACATAGACCAGGAAGGCTTTATTGACTGGTAGATTGAAGTTTTCTTCGATCAGGATGGCATAAAGAGTCTGTTGAACTTTGTGAGTATTGTAAATTCTATCTTCCCAATAGGCGTATTTATAATCCAATGGCGCAGCGGAGCCATCTTCCAGAAAGAGGGCTTCATCCACTTTACCCACCAGATGGTACTTTTCGCTGCTCAAGTATAGATCCAGCAGTTTATCTTTGGCCCCGATTTTGGCTCTCAAGTAGTCTTTGTTCTGCACCAGCTTCAATTCATGAATATCCCTGCCTTTATTTACGAGGTGACGCCGGTGTTCATGCTGATCGATCTTCAGCACACTCATAAAGTACACAAATCTGGGACAGAATATATACTCGAGAACTTCGGAGGGGGTAATAAATTGTGATTGCATTGTTTTACAAAAAAAGGGCTTTCACTTCATCTGTAATAAGATCCCGATCAAAGGCCTGCCCAAGCAAGATGCAGCTATTGAAGTCTTCTCTGCACATAGGAAAGATATAGACCTTGTCTTCATCGCAGTTGATCAGGTCTTCGATCTGAGTGCGGAGTTCTTTGCGTTGGGTCTTGTTCATCTCGCCCAACCATACCGAATATTGGACTCTGTAGATGCCGGCTTTCTCACAGCATTTTACTATTTTATTGCGGATTTTATCTTGCACGATATCGTACATTACCCAGGTGAGCATTAGTCCTCCTCATCAGCAAAATCGCTTTTAGGATTTATAAAGTTCTCAAACTTCCGCGCTATCGAGCTTTCCAGATAGTTCTCCTTTTTACCGATCAGGAAGTTGGCAAAGCTATGTGCATCAGTTTGGATCATATCGATTTTCTTGCGGTTTTTATTACGATAGCGGATGATTTGGTCCAGATACTCCAGGATATATGGGGCAAAGAACTTTTTCCCCTCTGTGCTGAGGCTTACCCCTTTGTAGATATCTTCCAGATATTCTGGCTTGCATTTGCCGCGTGTGAAAATATAGAAGACGGGCTCATCGGCCAGAGTGCGATAGGCCTCGATGAAATCGAAGACAAAGCTCTTCTTGTTGTAGTTATCGCTATGCAAGAGGCCTATGTAGGGATCAAGTCCTGCGATCACCAAAGCCCGCTCTGTTTTGGAGTACAGGATGCCATAGGCATAATTCAGAAAGGCATTGAAGGCATCCTTTGCCGGTCTGGAGCTTCTGCCGGCAAATCTATATTGCTCCGGCAGCATCATGCTGAGCAGCCCAAAATAGATTCTGGATGCACTGCCTTCCAGACCCATAAAACTGGGCGATAGCTCCTCCAACGAGCCTTCAGCGGTGAAGATTGAGATGGCGTATTTACGCAGTAATTCCAGCTTTTGCTTTTGCTCTTCGGAAACCCAATCCCGCTTTGAAAACAGCATTTTGATCAGGCGGTATTGATTCATGATCTTGAAGCAGATCCAGCGTTTGATAAAGTCCAGCCCCACCGCATCGGAAAGCATCTCCAATTGCCTTCTCCTGATCAGCACAGTGCTGCCGATCCTGGGGAACCAGACCCTGGCATAAGGATTGCCGTATTGATCCAACATCACCACATCGATATTATGCTCCATGGCCAATTGAATGGCGTCCGAGCTGATCTGTACAGCATTGGAGATCACAATGCTGGAGATCTTCAGCGGAGATATCTTTATTTTCTTGTCATCCACAAAGATTTCAAACATATCATCTTTCTTGCGCAGTGCGGAGCCATAGGTATTAAGGTGGAGTTCCATAATCAGAAAATGTAATCCGCTTG
>Ga0265295_1008619_pt1 | contig 11255 bp, 1 predicted proteins | sample Munlansysbiofilm_FD_192503 | JGI IMG/M metagenome (GOLD analysis project Ga0265295, IMG submission 192503) | Leachate microbial communities from a municipal landfill in Southern Ontario, Canada - Methane capture system biofilm | ecosystem: Engineered > Solid waste > Landfill > Unclassified ... | reverse complement strand
GCCATCGGTTTCATACCGTCAGTCAAACGGGCGGATTTGATAACAAAATCTGCCCTTGACGGGACGCTGACACCGTCGAACTCGCCAAGTTCAACCTGGGGCTCTATATAATAAGCCCGGTCCCCGACCTTTAAAAAATATCCGGGCTTCCCATTTACCAGATCATTTTTAAGCATTAACGGTAACGCCGCTGAACGGTATAACTTGAGGGCACCCAAAAACCTGGCTTCCAGTTCACTTTCAATAAATGTATTAAAGGAGATATCTCTGATATTTTCTGTCTTAACCAGATTTTCACGATAACTCAGGATTTCCGCAAACATTTCAATGGCCGTGTCTCTGGATGTTTCAGACATGTTGAAACTGTTTCGATATGCAAATAAACAGCGATAACAACCGTCCTTGTCCTCATCCAGATTACATGGGCAGGATTTCAAGGCTTCAAGGGATAACTCCAGAACTTCCATCAACTGCTTTTCAGAGCGCATCAGTTGTTTCAGATACCCTGTCCCGCCTGGAACCGAATCATAGAGGACCAGATACTTTTTTTTAAATGATGAATCCAACATCGGCTCTTCATGAACAGTGACCTGGAGATGGTCAATTTTCCCTTTAAATTTTTTCTTTAATCCAAGCTGCATGGCAGCAATAAAAGACTGGAGTCTTCGGTTTGATTCAGAAATAATATTTACCGGCAGCAGAATTCTGATCGCCTCAGACATGAACTGTCGATACAGGTAGATGCAGTCAATTAAGTTTTTATCGCTTTCCTGGTCTCTTGCAGTGCATGTAAATGCATGGGTTGATTCATTGTTATCTTCCTGCACCTTGCCGCAAACCCTGCACAGGGAAAAACCTTTCCTGGGCAATTCCACACCGGCAATGGAAATCTTTTCTCCGATATCCGTCTTTTCGCCAAAATTGATTTCACAGAAATCGACATTTGACAAAAAATCAAACCCAAAAGGGAAATCCGCATCCACTTTAAATGCGTCAATAACATGCTTGTCATCAAACTCCACCAGCATCTGCCTGTTGAAAAAAACAGGATCACGATCATCAGAGTCATCACTGATGCGGCTCTTCCTGTCGGAGGTGGATGCAAATACCTGACGCATCCTGAGCATCAGGCGTTTCTGGCCGGCATCTCCCCACATGGGATTGCCGCACTTAACACAAACCTCTTTTTCTTCCCCCCCGATGAGCAGTTCCCTGTGGGAACAATTGTTACAAAAACGCCAGGTTTCAATTTCCGACACCGACATATCCACCTGGTCAATCTTTACCTTGCGGCCTTCAGCATAGAAAGTATTTGCAGGCGCTAACTCAGCAAGGGCGCTGACTGCCGGGCGTTCATACTCATAGTTCCAGGTGTCATAGGAACTCTCCCCTTCCTGCACTTTCTGCTTTTTTCTGTGAATCAAAGAGTTGAGCATGACACCGGCTTCAGGGAAGGCATAGTTGGGAAGCAGCCCTTCATCGGTAAAAAAATTAAAGGTATCGCGATCGCTGATGCTTTTTATCAAAGACTGAAGAGCGGATTTTTCAATACTTAATTCCCGGAGTTCATTTTCATAATTTTTATCTCTGGGCGCTGTTTGTTTCTTTTTAATTTTTGTGGTCAGCGTCCGGACTTTTTTCCTTAAGGATTCTCTTTCCAGTCGGCGGTCGTGGAGGCCGTTCATAATCCGTCCTCTCAGGAACATCTTATTATTTTCATCGCCTTCCACAAATACCTTCAGCTGGGCTTCGGATTCCGGGCTTATGCCTGTCCCGCTGCTTTTGAAAAGATTTACAAACTGATCAAACATGCCCACCTGGTTTGTTTCAATGTAGTAAATAAAACTATGGGGAAACTTTTTCCGGTCTATTTTTTGGTTGGGCGCCCCCAGATTATTTAAGACCTGACTCAAACGTTTTGGCAGGGACGCAGTGGAATCGGTTGCGATCCACTTGTCAAAACAAAAAGCGGTAAACTGACGTTCCAGAACAGCAGACGCATCAAGAAAAATGCCAGGCGCATCAATCTTTCCTGCCAGCATCTCTTCTGGTTGGGCATAAAAAAACAGATCATGGGGTCGGGCATTGGCAACCGTCAGGTTCAGCGCATTGCCATCCCGCCTTCCGGCCCGTCCGATCCGCTGCAGATAATTTGCCTGTGCAGGGGGCACGGAACACAGAATCAAAGAGGAGAGATCACCGATATCAATCCCCATTTCAAGCGTGGGGGTACAGGAAAGCAGGTTCGGATACCAGGGTTTACGCGTGCCATCATTTGATTTAAATTCCTTCTCAAGCTGCTCCCGTTCATCCCTCTTTAAAAGACCGGTATGTTCCCTGGCAAAGATGCGTTCAACGTCACCTGTGGCATATAATTTTCCGTAATAATCGACACCGACCTGGAAAGGTTCATACTGGCCGTAACAGTGAAACCGCTGACAGGGAGAACCTTCAAAAAAGCTGCTTTCTTCTTTTGCAACGGAAATATTATGTCCGCAGGACTGGCAGCGAAACTGGCTGACGTTGGATGAAACCCTGAGCGCTTCAGGCCGTATCCCCCATACAGTATCTTTTCCTACCGATTTCTGCTCGAGCATTTCCTGCTTCACAAGTTCTTTAAGAACAAGGTCGTAAAACGGCTGTGATACGGTGATGGCAAACGGTGAAATGGTATACAGGCATTTATCCACCCAGCTCTGATACCATGTGAAACGTGAAGCGTTGGCGCTGAACAACTGGTCAAACCGGCTTCCTCTTTTTGTGGTTAAAAAGGATGGGGTTCGGGAGCTGGGACCAAAATTTGGCATCCAGTTCATCCGGTTAAGAAGAAACGGTGTCCCATGACTTTCAATAAATGAATCCAGAGCAGGAAGGTAGATCCCGCCCTGGTTTTTCAAATGCACAAAAAATCCCAAAAGAAACCGGACCAGCATATCCCGCTCAATGTCTCTTAATAGGCCGATCTCATTTTGAATAGGTTCAAGCAATCGGTCGACTGCCAGGTTCAGTTTCTCCGGGTCCAGATAAGCCACCGAGGAACTGGTCTTTTCAAGGGTCCTGCCGACTCTTGCCTGAAAACAGTATTCACTGACAATCTCCCATCCGATCCGGTTGTTGACATTCTTCAGCAATGTAGACTCTTTTGACAGGCTTCCATTTTTTTTCAGATAATCATAATCCTGCAGCCACTCCATATTCGGCGCAAGAAAGGTGGAAATATATCTGTCCTGATCAATTTTGGAAGTCCAATAATCAATAAAGGCGTCCGGCAATTGGGCAAGCGTTTTGCCGTCTCCGGTTTTAAGAATCACATCCTGAAGAGCGGATCTAAAATTAAACCGAAAGGTCCGGCCGTTAAAGAACCCCGCCCGATGCGCGGCATCCTGCACATTGTCGGAAAAAGTCAGCAGCTTTTTATCATCGTTATACGTAGAGGAATACAGTTGAACGATCATAACAGACGTCAGGCTCGCCGCCCTCGAACCCAAAAGGGTCAGACTGTTTTTTGAATCGCAATAAGGGCAGTCATTAACGCTTACTTGCCTGTTGCCCCTTGAAACACGCACATCCGGCATATAGACCAGAATCAAACTTTCATTTTCACAGATAGGGCAGCGATCTAAGTTTGCCTTGGCTGTGACATTTAAGCAGCTGCTGCAAAAATAGTACATGCCGATTTTCTGATCCCGAACCCTTGCTTCCCCATTCTCCTTTGGAACCGGCAAACCTGGCTGTCCGTCTTCCGGAAAAAGGTAAACCACCTTGGGATCATGACTGAAGAAAGCATGGTAATAGTCCTTCAGTTCGCCTGAGATTTCAGAGCTTACTTTTCTTTTCAATCCCGACCAGCCCATACTCCCGCATTCCCGGCAGTGTACCAGGGGCAGATGGGTTTTTAACTGATCTTCATTTAAGTCGTCTGCAAAGCGCAGGCGAGGCTTTTTTGAAACTTCGGCAATCATGCGCCTAAGTTCTCGCATCCAGAGCTGAACCCGGACATTTAAAAACGGGCGGATGAGTGTTTTTTGACCGCCGTCAAGCTCTTTGGCTACCACTGGTATCCGGGCCTCGGAGACCAACGCCAGGAGGCTTCCTAACAGGTTTAATTTGTAAGAATGATCATCTGTTTTGAGCCCTCGGGTGACCCGCTCAAGCTGGATAAGAATATCATCGACCCCAAGAATCGTTCCCCGAAGAACTTTTAACAGATTCTGAAAAAACAGGTGTTCCCGGATCTTTTTTCCCAAATCGATTCGCCAGTCGGAATCGCTGAAATCACCGGAAATTTCTTCATCCAGCCAGAGCCTGTGCTGTGCCTGAATATATTCTTCATAATTGTTGTAGCTCGCCGGATCAAGATCAGCCGAATCTTCCTGGGAAATAATATCCACATGGGATATCAGGCTGTCACCAAGGAATTCACCGGCACTTTTTCGGGACTCGGTTATAATTGAACTTGCTGTAAATTTTTCGCCAAAAACGGCTGCTGAATATTCTGTCAGATCTGCCTGTTCTTCCTGGCTCCCCAATGTAGCGGATGTCCCCACACAGCAAAGATAATCCGGTTCAATGGCCAGCCGAGCTTTTAAACGCCGGATCAGACAGGCAAGATCAGATCCTTGGGCTCCGTCAAAGGTATGGAGTTCATCCACCACAAGAAACCGCAGGGTGTCTAAACGGTTGTGCTGCCATAAAGGACGATCATCCGGCCGGATCAGCAGATAATCCAGCATTTTGTAGTTGGTAAGCAGAATATCCGGCGGTGAAAGCCGCAGCGTTTGTTTATCCGAAATAAGCCGGTCAGGTGCCATGAGCATGGACGGATCTTTTTCCCGCTGGCCAATGTATATCCCGGCCGTGACATGCCCTTTGAGCTTGCTGTTGTGGATAAGTTTTGCCAGTCTCCCGGCCTGGTCCGTGGCAAGGGCGTTCATGGGGTAGATGAGAATGGCCTTTATTCCGGGTTCTCCCCGGTGGCGGTAACAATAGTCAAGGATGGGATAGGTAAAACATTCTGTCTTGCCAGAACCTGTGCCGGTGGCGACAATGGTGGATTTGGGGTTGGGGCCGGACAGCCGGTCAAAGGATTTTTCCTGGTGAAGGTACGGCGGAAACTGCATGGGCAGGTCTGCAAAATAATCGGTCCCGCCTTTGCCCTGCTGAAAGGGGAGCTGGATATCAAGAAACGGGCCTTTGAAAACGTTGCCCGGTTCTATCAGAAAATTTTCAAGGATGTTGGAAAAAAAAGGCGTGGTAACCGGAAACGTAGTGCGCAGGAAATCCTTGATACCTTGTTCAACATGCTGGGCAAGAACGGACGGGATCATGCTTGCCCCTCCTGGTCCTTAAAACGGCGCTCAAATTCCGCCCACACCACCTCATAATCCTTTTCCCGGTCACACCGGTCAAAGGGGGCTTCATAGGTGATGGTACGTTCGATTGGGCCTCCGGGCATGGTGTCGTCCACAATGGTACGTTCGACCTTTCCGGAAGCCATGTCTTTAATGTCTTCCCAACCGATGGGCTCGTTTTTGGAGGCTTTGCGGGGAAACCCGACTCCTGTGAATCCTTTTTTCTTGATGAAAGAGATACGTCCATACCTATCATAAAATGTATGGTTTTCTATATTTTTCAACCCGAAAAATATTTGGTTGTAAACTTCATTTAATTCTTCAAGAGTTAAATTTATTGCCATGGCAGCAAGGACATCAATTTCAAGAAGGGATTGCCTTCGCATGAAATCTGTTCGAAAAGCACATTGATAATCCCATTCTTTAACTAAGTTCAAAAATATGGAATTTGATAAACGTGGGTCTTTTTTAGCCCAACTGTCATTTTTAAATGAATCATTCCAGCAATGTTCCCATAGTCCTTTATAGTGTGAAGTAAGGCAATTAAGAAGTAAAACCCTAGATATCATTTCTGTTTTAAGAGGCAAAACAGGTAAATTCGTCCAAATTGAATGAAGATTTCCTCTTCCTGTAGATTTTATATAGTAATCTCCGATCAATGAATGACTTATAAAAGAAGCACATAACAAAAATTCGTTAGAAGAAAAGGCAGTGGTTTGTGCACCATTTATATGTGCAATTTGCGGAGGAATGATTGCTCCTATCAAAGTTCGCTCTCCTGCCTGAGATAGCATCCCACGAAAACATAGCCGATAAAATTCAGTCAACGGTTTGTGATCCCAAGGTGTTTTTTGAATACGGTTTGTGTATTCAGCAATATCTACTTCGGGTTTGTAATTAGTTCTAGGAAGATAGTCCTTTGCAATATATGTGTGATCAACAACACTATAGTGCTCTTTTTGAGTGCATTTTCCCCACGGACATTTAAAAAGTGGATTGCCAACATGAAAATGAGGCCCGGAAAGAATGAGATCGTTTTTATTGTCTGGAAATCCTGTATCCCTGCGGATAAGTCCATCTTTTTTAATTGCATTAGTTTCATGCCACATCTCGCTAGATAAATAGTTGTCTTTTAAGTCGCAAATTCGTTTTGGTTGTGTTGCTATTTTTTTTAAAATGGTTATTAACTTTTTTGAATGTACTGACGGTAGTTTTGCTTCAATTATAGGTATGTTTATGTCGTCATAGAGTTTAATGAAAAGTTCTAAGCTATTAGTATCAATATTAATTATCCGAGATGGATGGCCGCTAAATTCTAGTTTGTTATCGTCCGTTTTGATTCCTGGAGTTCTATTCGTTTCTGAAGAAGTATAGCAAGAATTGATAGTCATAGGATGATATAAGTTTGAGATAGAGAGAAAAAATGGTTCTATCGTTAAAGCCCCATAAACATTAATGCTAAAGATACTGACAGGAGCTATAGGAAACAATCTTGCTTCGTTCTGGAATTGAAAATGGTATCGTAGCCTTGGATATATTTGTTTTCTTAAAGCTCCGCCCCGTGGATCATCATAAACACCTTCTGGATGGAGAAAGGCCGATATACCCACATCCTGTCTGCCAATCATCCACGCTTGTGGCAGGAAACATTTGTAGAGATTGGTCTGCACTCCCTTTAACAGGGGGTAGTTCTGCAATCCATTGAGAAAATTCTGTGTGACATCAGCCTCTTCAAAGGTACTCAAATAAACGTTTGTTAGACCAGATTTTCCCAAGGTTTTATCTCGCTTTTCTGACAATATAGATGCAGATATTTTTCGTAAAACAAAAAGTGGTTCCGCATCGCCCAACACCCCACTTTCATTCCATTGAACTTTTATCCAAGGCGGATTCCCAATCACCAGATCAAAACCTCCACGAATCTCAAACAGATGAGCGAACTCAAATTCCCAATGAAGATACCGGTATCTTTCAAATAACTCATTTACCAGACCCAGCCTTTTATTTTCCTGGCACAACCTGTCCACATCCACATGTCCCAGTTCATTCAACAGATTCAAAGACAATTGCTTGGGCCGGGTATCCGGAAACATAAGCTGCTGGCCATCTTCATCCACATTGGTTTCGTAAAGGTTCCCTTCAAGGATAAGAGAAAGGTCAAATAGGAACTCGGCCCGGCTGGGCAGGAGCTCCGCCTCCTGGATAGGCCAGAACCAAAGGGCGCACCAGTAATTCATCACCAACTTCAACCGTCTATATGGGCTGGAGTCCCGGACATTTTTGGAAAACATCTCCTGCTGATAGATCCGGTCCTTAAATTCCGTGGTGGTAAGCTGTGTTTTTTTATCTGAAGCTTTTTGCCCAAAAACATACAGGGGGTCTGTGGTGCGTTCGTCAATGTATCTCTGCATCTCCGCATGTTTTTGCCAGAGTTTATCTATGGCAGCGGATAATTTTTTGAGCTGGTCGACTTCACTTTTTGAAAAAGGCTTTGTAAATTCATTGCGCCATTCGTTAATGGCCTTGATTTCATCAGGAGCCATCTGCTTGATGACTTTATCTTTATAGTCTGCCATGCCTTTATCCGGCAGCAGGAAATGGTAGACGGTATCGGGTTCCCGTTTTTCATTGGGCATCACCCGCTGGGGGACTTCATCCAGCCACAGGGGATCGGTCTTCTGCTTTTTTCTCAGCAGGCTTTCATGGAACACCTGACGCCGAGCGCCGATCAATGAATTGCCGCACACCAGCTGCATGCCGAACCAGGGTACAAATCCGCCTTCATAGATGGTATTAAGCCATAAAGAGACTTCCGCCAGTTCAACCGCCACGGGGTTTAAATCAACCCCGTAGACATTGTTGTCGGCAATATACATTTTCACTTTTTGCAGCTCTTTGGGGTAATCATCATGGGAGATGGTCTGGTCGATTTCCTTTTGTTTCAGGTCAAGATAGGCCTTGGAAAGCTGGTTGACCGCTTCATTCAAAAATGCCGCACTCCCCATGGCAGGCTCGCACACGGTCAGCGCCAGGATGTCATCCGCGGTCTTGTCTTTGAGGAGTTCCTTTAATGCATATTTTACCAGGCACTGGGTCAGCACTTCCGGGGTGTAATATGAGGCTGATTTTTCCCGGTCCCGGCCTGCCAATCGGTATATAAAAGTCCCTTTATCATATTTGACCAGAGTGCCGTCCTCATTAAATACCCGCTCATCTTCAATGTATTGCTCTATGTCTTCCGGTTTCACAAAATAGGCTGTATCCAGCACATTGTGATTTTCACCGGCTTTTTTAACTTCATACAATTCGGTTTCAGCAAAAAAACCCTGGTAGGAGAGCAGTGCTTCATAGACCGCCCCAAGCTGGTTGATACCAAGCTGTGAATAGGAGATGCGGCCTCTCCGGTTATTTCTTCCCGTTTTAGGCCTGGACAGTGACATCAGCTCTATAATCCGTTGCATCACAGAGTTTCTGAGTTTTACCCTGTTTAAAAAAGGCGTCTGTTTGGGATCAAAAAGATGACTGCGCAAAGGAGCAATATTAAACGTGTGGTGATCCGGGCTTGCGAAGACATCCATTTCCTTTGGTTGGAATCCATTGTAAAGCAGGTCAAACAGGGTTTGGATGGATTCATGGAGATAAAAACCGTTTTTGGATTCATCGGTGGTGAGCTTCACCATTTCAAGATCACGCAGGGACTCCAGGCTGTACCCTTTCCGGAATTCTTCTGATTTGTCCGGCAGATATCCCAGCTCGGGTCTTGCTTCGATATAAAACAAAAACAGCATTCGGTACATATAGCGCAGGAGTTCACGGGTCAGCTGACCGGCCATGTCCCGGCCGTAGATTTTTTCATGAAGTGTTCCCGTAAGATACCAGACCGCCTCATTGCCCAATAACTCGATGGCCTCACGCAAAGAATATTTCAGGTCTTCAGATACGGCAAAGGCATGCTTATGGGAATTTTCATCCAGGGTGTCTAAAAGCGGCATGCCGTCTTTGGGGCAGATGGAGTCCCGGTGTAAAAGAGCTGCCATGGCCTGTAGGGTGGATGTTTCCCTGCGGTCTAAAATATCCCGCACATTAAAGCGCAGCAGCCTTTTTTCATGCCACTTGGTCCGGTCCAGAAGGATGATCTGGGTAAAACTGATCAGGATCACCCACCGGGGAGGCTCGGATCTGCCAAAAATCTGCCGGGTAATGATTTCTTCCATTGGTGAATCCAAGAGTTTCTGAATATCTTCATCCGTTGTATATTGTTCCAACAGGAATTTTAATTCCAAAGGATCAGCCGCTTCATCATCTACATTTACCGCTTCAATAACCCAGAGTTCCGGGGACCCGTCTGATCGGTTGATTCCGCCTGCAAGAGGGATGCTTGCGTTATCATCCAGTTCAACGGTTTGACAATGATACTCATAACCAAGCACGGAAAGAAGCTGTCCTAAAAACTTGCGATGAATATTAAGCCGTTCTTTCACATCCCGTTCCCGTTCGAGAAGACCCAGGCTGTTAAAAAACCCCTTTCTCAAGCTCTTTAGTTTTATATAGGGCTGGGTGATGCCTTCTTCATCTTCTTTTTGTTTCCAAAGGCTGAAAATATCTTTTAAATCATTTTCAAGGATAGCGGAAAGATAGTGGTGCGTGTAAAACTCGTTTTCGTTGAAAATACCGGTAATATCCATGGCCATTATGCCACCCCCTTCAAAACCGCGATCACCTGGATAAAAGGGTTGTCTTCCGTTGACATGGTTTCTTCAACCCATGTCCAGAATTCATTAAATATTTTATCAACTTCACGCTTATCCTGTTCTTTTCGGCTGAGTTGTTTTTTCCCATCATAAAACAGTTCAAGCTGCTCATGGTGTCTGATTTTTAATCGTTCGAGGTTATTCAGATGGGATTGCAGTTTTGGATTAATGATATCTTCAAACGTTTTCCGCTCCTCGCTCATATGCTGCCTTGCCTGCTTGACGGCTTCGGGAAGAAGGCTCCGGAGGGAGTTGAGATCAACATTTTCCTCCCGATTCGGGAAAGTGGTCGTGCCGAGACCGGTTCTGGTTAAAAGCGTTTCAAACGGTTCAATCTTCTGAAACGTTTTGTTTTGAAACGTCACCCCAAACCATCGATGGACCAGGGGATGACCTTTTAAATTCGGGATAAGGCCCGCAAGGATAAACACGGCTTCCTCTTTTGCCAGCGCCCCCTGAAGGGATAAGACCGGTGCTTCATGCCGCCCGAATCCGGCAACGACCTTATCGTTAATCCACTCAAGCACGGGATTATGCTGCCAGAGATAATGAATCCGTGGCCAGGCATTTTCGTCTTTCCGGCTGCGTTTGATTTCTTCTTGAATGTCATCGATGTCAGCAGAAAGTACAAAGGTATCATCTGCCGGCCACACCTCACTGGGAAGGGTATACCGGAGGCGATATTTCAAATCCTCGGTGGCAGTGAGAATCACCTGCTGGTCTGCATCCACAAATTCGGACTGCAACGATTCCGACTGTCTCAGATACCCGATCGCATCCTTGAGATAATGAAAATCATCCGCATACAATGACGGCATGTGTTTTGTCTTATCATTCGAATTTTTACCGGATGGCGCATTGGACGGCGCCACAGTCTTGCCCATTAATATTTTTAATGGGTCAAATGTGGCCTGGGCTGTTTGATCAAGGCTCTCTTCAAATTCAGCGTCACTTTTTCCGTGTTCAATGGCATCAGCCGTGATTTTTTCCTCGCTGTCAATATCATACACCCCCATCAGGGCTGACGGGTCCCCAATGTTCTTGACCGCCTCTTCATCTTTTCGGATAAGAAGCTCCAGAATACGCATATCCCCCTTGATCTTTGGGTTTTCAGTCTGATTAACAAGATAAAGAATGTAAGGGGTCTTTTCCT
>Ga0265295_1008618_pt1 | contig 11256 bp, 15 predicted proteins | sample Munlansysbiofilm_FD_192503 | JGI IMG/M metagenome (GOLD analysis project Ga0265295, IMG submission 192503) | Leachate microbial communities from a municipal landfill in Southern Ontario, Canada - Methane capture system biofilm | ecosystem: Engineered > Solid waste > Landfill > Unclassified ... | reverse complement strand
ATTCGGAACTTCTGTAGATTCAGGTTCTTTGGGTGTCACGACAAAACGTTCAGTCTGAGGTAACACGGGTACCATGTGTTTGGTGAAAGAATATGGTCCACCATCTTCCGGTTCTTGTGACAGATGATTTCGAATGAATTCGTCTGCCTGATAGTGCATAGCTATATATTTGACATCAGACCACACGTCATGTGTACTCTGAAGTGCCTCACCAGGAATTGTGTGCAGATCTATTACATCAGGATATTCAATGATAGCTAGAACAACAGGATGCTCTAGGATATTTTCTGCACTGATTCGAGACTTCGTTATCACGAGATGATATCTTTGACTCACGTCATTCTCCTGTGTATTGTTCGACCATATGTTTTTCAAAGAATGCGTCCCTGAATTCAGGAAACTGTGCTCTAAATTCAGAAATGATCTGATCTGCTTTTGTGTTGAGTTTGTGCATCCAATCAGAATTACTCGTTACTTCAGTAGGAAGTGTCACCACCGCCATAGGAACTACTGCGTGGTTACGATATTGTCTTGTAATAACCATACATATTGACATATAAATTCTCCTATCGATAATACTTGGGTAATCTGATGATTAAGATTTTTTGTAGGGATGAAAGAACTCCATTCGTTCCAGGCGTTCTTGATACTGCAGAATATGAGCCTTCGCTGCCTCTACTGCAGCATTTATCTTTTCTTGATCTGTCAAAGGTGTACCATCTGAATGTGTGGTAGTGTTGAATTTTGCATGTCCGGTTAATGCTGAACACATATAGAAGTTGGCTCTCATTTCGCACAGTTTGAGAAATTCTTTATCTAACATACACAGACTCCGTTAATCCGAATAGGTAACAAATTTAAAAGAATGGTCATTGGTGTACGACATGGAATAAAAGATGGTGTCGTATATGCTGTTACTCATACTGAATTGAATGGTAGCTTCTCCACCCCAACCCCGTTTACTGAGAATGTATTCAGATATTCCTTCAGGTTTACGAAATACCTTATCCAACTTATTCGCAGAATTGGTTTCCGAGTATTTGAAAACACACCACACACCGACACCACTCGATATTGCTGCGACACGAGCAGCACATCTATCCTGAGCTTCCTTTGCTTCTTTTTCAGATTTGAATCCGTATGATTCCTCACCCATATCTCTGGGAGTCAAAATGAGACCATGAATGACAGCATAGAAGGTCCACGGGTCTACAATATTTCGACTTGTAAAATGGACATTCGGGATGTGGGATTTTGGTAATTGGTTAAACGATTTCTGGATAGGTTTCGTAGAATCGAATACGGGTGTAATGAAAACTTTCATGTCTACCTCTGGTATTAAATTGTTTTAATGGAGTTTATGATGATGTATCTAATAAGTAATATAGGTTTAAAATTATATCGAAAATAGAGACTAGGTCATCCTAGTCTCTATTTAATTAATTTAATTTCACGAAATTTGCAGTATTGTAGTAATTCAAAATATCTTGTCCTTCCGCGTCTTCTAAATAAAGAAATCCTAAATTATTTATTTTGACTGTATAAACAGATCCTCCAGGTAAAATTCTTTCTGGAAGGTGCACTGTTGTTTTTAATCTAACTTTAGAATCAATGAGAATCTGAGAGTCTGTAGGTACGTGATTTCTATCGACGATTAAACACATATCGAATTACCTCATCTGTTGTAGGTTAAAGAATATACATTTGATAATATTGTATGATTATCAAAATCTAAAAATGAAGGTGTCACGATATGGCAAACGTCATAGAAGCATGTCTCAGACGAATCTATCACAACATCCCGGCCGAAATATTGAATCTGGCATTTAGACCAGAGAAACACGAAACAATGGATCATTGTATTCACGAGAAAGTTATTCACGATAGAGTGCTCTTTGACTCTAATTTGGTAGGAGGTAGAGCTAAGCAGATCGTACTCAAAAGTTCCTGGGTAGAAATCGCTGATACTCCTGCACCATTCATTTATGGAAGTAGCCAGACATATTGTATCTATAGAATCCCCCCAGACGCTAGAGAAAATAGAATGCTCTCTTCCGTCATAGAATTGCGATATCCGTATACACTTCATGATGGTATGCAGCTACCTAATGCAGGAATGAATCCTAATATGGGTAATACTGCTGGAGGATTAGCCTGCCAAGCACTGGAAGGACAAACTTGGGCACATGCTGTTCCTCTTCCAACTCCACTTTTGTTATCAGGTCATCAAGTTAAATTGATTCCTGCTACGCTTTCTCAAATTCAGGATATCGATTGGATCTTGACTTGTCGATTGAACTACGACACAGAATTTACTAACATGAACAATCAAGCTATTCTTCCATTGGTAGAACTTGTATTGTGTGCAGTGAAAGCATATATCTTCAATGAGCTTGCACTGAAGATTGATAATGCTTATGTTGTTGGTGGTCAGGCTATGGGTAGACTGAAAGAAATTGTGGACTCCTACTCTGATCAAAATGACAGGTACATGGAGTTACTGAGGCAGTTTAACGGATCCTCGACCGTCCTTGATCCAGAGATCCGCAGACGAAGAATTCGAGATATGCTCTAAAGAGGAACACTATGTTAAATAATCACATCACCAAATTGATCGATGCGCCAGAGGATTTCTCTGCACCGAAACCAGAATCCCAACAGCATATCTTCGAAGGCAAAATGTGGCTGGTACCAAGTTTGATTGCTCTTTCAGAAACATTACCTTCATTCGATAAACCCATCCGAGAAATGAGAGCTGTACTATTCAACTCAAGATTTCCTGGATCTGAATCGTGGTCTCACGCGGAATTAGCTTATCACTATTCAGTAGCAATGCAGGCTGACATGACCTACCCGATTATTCTCGGAGAAGATGGTAGAATCATGGATGGACATCATCGTCTACTGCGAGCGTTGATCGAGAAAAAATCTACGATCAAAGTAGTTCAGTTTGTCATCGATCCTACGCCAGACAAGTATCTTTAGGAGAAGTCCACATGTTTATCTCAACAGAAGAATATATCCAAGAACAAGTGCATACGGAAATGAATATAGTCAATCAGAAAACTTCTCTTGACAAGTACGTTATGCAGTTTGACCAAGTAATGGACGATTTTACTTCGTTGCTTCACTGTAAAGACATTGTTAAGAAATATGGTTTATCTGATCAATTTCTCGATCTCGTTAACTACAAAAATCGACTGTCCACTTTGACACATATTGACATTTCTGGTAGTTCTCAAGAAGTTGTTCTTGGTGCTATCGAAGGTGTCATCGGTGACGCATGGAAAGCTATTGTCAATTTTTTTGAATCCATATGGAAAAAGATTAAAAGTTTATTTGGATCATCGGCTTCCAGTAATGCAGCAAAAGAAGATAGGTTTATTGCTGGATTGAAAGCTGAGATGAAAAATAAATTCGGTGAAACAAATCACCAAAAAATAGCAACTCAGAAATTCACTCTTCTTAAATTTAAGGAGACGGAAAAAATTCACGAGTTGTTCGTAACGGCTGCCAATTTTATTGCAGCTCAACCTGTCAATAGTAACAAAGATCTTACCTCAGTTATACCAAAACAAGAGTTGAAAACGTATCTTGGAATAGACATAACTGGTGAAGGTGTTGATTTACTTGCTCCGATCCAACCAGAAGAAAGAACACTAAAAGAAGCTGGGTTTGCAGGTCTTGCCGATTTGGCAATGTTGGTACGAATGGCTAACATGAAATTTTATACTGCCAAGATTGTCAAAAAAATTGCAGCGCAGGAATACGAAATCAGAAAACTAGTGGATCATTTACAGATTGAATATCCATCCCCTTCTGAGATGCCTGATTATGAAAAAGTTCGTCTTGAGCAAGCTAAGGCATATACGAAGAATTTCGTTAAAGTAGGAACTCGTATTATTTATATGCACGGATGGCTCATCGGTCAGATGAATAGAGTCACCGCTGCGATTAAGCAGATGAATGCCTAATTTGATTTGATATTAATTTAGTTCTACAAAATAGAGTACTCTCAGTGAGAGTACTCTATGGTTTTACAATTTATTGAAATAAGGATGCCAACACATGTAGTCTTTCTGAGAAACATGATGAGTGTCTATTTCCAGAACAGTTGAAAGGTTTACTGGAGCACAGTAAATCTTTCCATTGGGAGCTAACACACCACTTCCGTATCTTGTGGTTCCCGAAAGATTTCCAATCATTTGGATTTCTTTGGTATCGATATTGAATTCCAAAACTCCTGGCGCTTCTCTTGGAAATCCGTAGATTCGTCCATTGGGAGCTACAACTCCACCCTGCCAGTTACCGAATACTGCTGCAATCGGGAGTGTACCAACAACAGTGGCAGTATCTGCTTCCACGTCAATTTCTAACATACCACTACCTGCAAATGGTATACCATAAATTTTCTTTGATACAGGATCTAAAACTCCTCCTGCCCACTTCGAAGAAAAAGTTCCCAACGATCCAAACAATCTTGTTTCTTTGGTTTCAGGATCAAGTTCTAATACTTGTGATGCAGTGTGAGGAATAAAATAGATTTTACCGTTAGGATGAAGTACTCCGCCCATCCACTTTGTAGATCCGACAAAATTTCCAAATGTGGCAATCTGTCTTAAATCAGGATCGATTTCTAGTATTGATGCGTGTCCGTGAGGTGCACAGTAAATCTTTCCATTGGGAGCTAACACACCACCAGCCCAACGTAAGTTTCCGCCATACGTTACACCAAAGGTGACAGTTACATTGTTTACTGGATCATACTCCATGACATATCCTACGTTTGCAGGAACGGAATAGATCTTTCCATTAGGTGCCAATACACCACCTGTGGCTTTGTTGTATGTCGTGTTGACTACAGGACTGAGTGCGACATCATCTGAGGTCTGACTCAATTTCAAGAAACGAGTCTCACCATTCGGTGTGGCATACATCGCACCATCAGGATGCATTAGAGTACCTACCCACCGATAAGCGACATGAGGTAAATCCCCATATTGTCGTAACGTAGGAGTTTGATAATTGATGTCTTTTGCCAGAATCCATCTAGGATCAAATGGATCCGTGATAATGGGTGCTTCTTCTGTCTGTTGCATATAGGTTTTTGTCTCCTCTGATCCTACAGATTCTATAACCAATGGCATCTGATTCATCCTTTGTTAAAATTATATGATTTGTGTGCCTACTGTCATACAATATTTACTACAGATAAAGCTGACTCATGTGATCTGTCCAGAACCTTTCCAGCTCTGCATTTAACCCACAGATAAATCCCTGATATAAATAGTTCTTTACAAAATCCTTCTGGACTTTATTAAGCGTTGGTTTCAGAACATAATCGAGAAGTTTCAATTCTACCCAATGCATCCCATATGCGGTGCGACAGGGAACCAAATAGAATTCGGTAGAATCCATTTTTTCCACCCGATCCATATAGCTAGTGAGAGAATCTTCTATCACGATAGCTTTATTGACATAAGTTCCGTATTCTTTTAACCATTCGACAATACCAAGATACCGATCTTCATGAATATATTTGATCCGTATACTAGGCATTTCTGTGTGCAATAGTTTTCTAAAACGCGACAGCAGAACAGAGTCACTGATCCATCTAAATGGATCATCTTTTACTACATGTTTACTAATTAAAACTATTCTGCAGGGCTCAACGGAATTCTCTACTAGAGTGAGAAATGTCTCCAATACATGAGGATCATATCCGTACTGAATCCGGTTAAAAAATAAACTAGGTTGGTAAGTTAAAAAGACCCCATCTATGTCTAGAAAGATAACGTTCATTGTCGGTACTCCATATAAAAGTTTTTACTTAAAGTATAATCCATATAGATAATTAAAATATACTAGGTGAGATATCTCACCTAGTATACAGTTATATTGCGGATTTGATTTTCTTGAGAATTCGATGAACATTCCCGAGCATTTCTGTAGCAATGTCAAATGCTTCTACACTTGCATTACGAATACCGAGAGCTCGGATAAAATTCATTTTAGCTAATTCGTGTTCGGACTTTGTCAAAGTCAGTCCTTTTGGATAATCAGGAAATTCGGATGTATTCACCATCTGCTTCGCTACAGAAGAATAAAAATTCTTCATGAATTTGTCAGTTGTGTGAATCAGCTTCACGAGTTCTTCCAAATCTTTGATGGAGGATATTCCTTGTTTAACAAATGATTTTTCCGGAGTGTCATAATCGTATCTCTTGTTGTATTCCTTGAAACTGAGAACAGCAAGAAATTTGTAATCATAATGAAAACTCAGGTCTACCCCAACAGGTTTCCATGCTGCTACAAACTGTTTACATTCAGGTATATCAAATCCCTTGTCAGTCGGATGTTTGTATGCGTTCAAGAAAGATCCCGTCTTCTGAATGCGAGAAAATTCTTTACCATAGAGATCAATGATATTTATCGCGGTATTGTTTAAAAGGATTATTCCTTTTTTATCTGGGCCAGAAACAGCTAGTTTCTTACAAGCTGCAGCTACGTCCGCGTCGGTGTACTCGTCTGTGATGAATTTAAAATACGTGTCAATATTTTCGACAGCATTTTTATTTCCTTCGGTAAACCAGATTTTGAATTTCTTCCAGAGTTTACCTAGACTTTCAGTTGCAATTTCTGTGTCCTCGGAGATGACATTCGGATCGAGGTCATCTCCTTCTTCCTGAGGAATAGATTCCCCCTCAGTTTCTTTGGCGACTTTCCTGTGAACGACGCTGATATCAATGTCTTGCCTCAAGTGACGCATAACTAAATTCTCCTACATAAAATTTATTTGAGATAATCGAACGAGCGGATCATGAGGTACAGAATGATAGCGATTACGAGAGAGGAGTTGGTGGCGTCACGAGAAGACTTGTTACAACCTACTACAAAATGTAAGAGACTACTCTTGATTCTGAGAATACTCTCATCTGTGATTCTTGAACTTGTGTAGAGATTCATTGTTTTAATGAGGATACTGGATTTAGAGTTCATGTTGATCTTGTCCAGTACACAAGCTCTGTATGTTTTCTGGATGATCTCTTTAACAATAACTCCTACACCCTGATAAATCTCTTCGCCTGTTCTTAGTTTTTTGGTTCTGAATAAGTCACCAGATGAAGCTTGGAGTGAAGCCAGGTCTGTGAACATAGTCAAAATAGATCTCAGCATCTCTTCGTTGATGTACTGAAACTTACCACAGAGCACAGTAATCAATTCGTTATCCAAAAATCTGGCAGTTGTTTGACACTGAACAATCATACCTTCAGTCATTGTGTCAAAGACATTGGACTGAGAGGTAATTACCTTTTCTCCGTCAATTGTGTCCACCATGCCGTAACTACCGATCATATTACCTTCTTCTTTTTGTTGGTAATAAATCTCTGTTACTAGGCGTATTTTCTGTCTGATACGTGACTGTATGTCACTTAACAAGTAGAGGACATCTGTGTCCTCATAAAAGTTCTTAAGTACATCCAGGTGAATGGAACTAGAAGAGAAGACATCTTTGCTTCTAGCCTCAATTACACCCTTCCAAGTTTTCTCTTTTACGATGTCGTACTTGTTGGACAAGCCACTGATAACGTGTTCCATGGTAGCTTTATCTGCGCCATGTTTGTAGGAGTTGAACACGATAGAAGTAAAAAATTTGTAATGGAGTAGTTTGAACAAAGTCGTTAAACCTAATTCAATTTTTTCTTTCGGTAAGTTGGAGTTGAAGACTCTGTGAGCTAACCAAAGAATCAACTGATTGTATTCGTCTCTGGCTACTACCCAGTTCTGTTCGATACCAGGAACCACATCAATGATGTTCGTGATAACAGATTCTTCGATCTGTAAAAGACTGAACAACACACTTCTATCTGTGGTTGTGAAGTAGATTGGTACCACTCCCAAGAGAGGAGAGTTGAGTGCTTCGCTGTGTTGATTCTTAGTTTCGAACATAGCACAGTATTCTACCAGATCTTGTATGAAATCGAGATCGATTTTCTTGTTGAGTTCAGGGACTTGTGAGAATTCTTGAACAAACACTTTACTCATGATTTTATCCTTTTAGATAAATATAATTTATTTAACATAAAATTTAGAAGGAAAATAAATTATAATAGAGAATCTGTTTGGTATCCCAAAGCTTGTAATCTCCGAGTTAATACTGATTGTACAAATGGGTAGAGTATATTTCTTTGCTTGTACTCTTTGTAGATGGTAACCAGTAGAGTTTGTATAGGTTCTATTCCTACTCTATCAGCAGAAAACTTATCGGCTGCTATTTCTACTTTCAAAAAATTATCCGAATTTATATTGATATCTTCGTTTACTACATGCCCCAACTCGTGATACAATAAAGCCTTGTGTAGCGGATTATTGAAGTCAGGTCTTTGTGATACGATTATAAGAGGATCTCCATTTATAAAAATAGTACCACCGGTAATTACATCTAAAAGAGTTACTCCTAACTTCTGACATACCTTAGGATTTACAATAACACAAACTCCTTCTATATCCCAGATAAAGGGATAACAAGGTCTAGTAAACTTCTTAGCTCGTTCTACTTCATCTGAGATATATTTTTCAAATTTCATGTTGTTCTCCATTGAATAGTGACAAAAAAAATAAATGTATTTGTTCCTCCTTAGGAGGAGGGTATTAACCCTCCTCCTGATTTCTGCGTTCGAGAACGGAGATCCGATCTTCCACGAGATCGCGATACTCCCCAACCGGAACTGCGATGACCAACACCTCGAGGGCATTAATCATCGCTTCCGCTCCTACTCTCGCGGCAGCATACGCGTCTGCCGCAATTTCGAAGTCCTGAAACACCACCCCGAGAACACCAGTTTCGAGGTAGTGCTTACGGATCTTGGGAAGATCTCCGTTGACCGCATGTCCGACCTCATGCCACAGAATGGCAAGATCAGACGGGTCGTTGAGGTTGGGGCGTTGAGACACTATGATCAGTGCCCGACTGAATCCCAGCGATATGATCGCCGCAGAGAATTCCCCCTCCATGACTACAGCGCCGACTATCCCCAGCGCCTTGGGGTCGACGACGCAGTCGATTCCCTCGAACACGAAGAAGTCTTGTGGGGTCACGAGCTTCCCCACGAGCACAGAAAACCTGAAGAGCGCAATGCTCTTCAGACTCTCATACAATCTGCGGGCACGGATATGCCCGCAGATTGCTGCGATCCCGATAACCGGGAGGATCAGCACCAACATGAAAATACGAATAATAGACATAACGACCTCCCAGTTAAAAGGTTTATTGAATAGATTCGTAGTAGTGATATATATTTGAAAATAAATGAATGCCAAAAAATTAAAGGTAGATTAATAAGAGGAGAAGCTTGCGCCTCTCCTCCTATTTTGTTACACGGTCATCCAACGAAGTTTTCTAATACGCTGTTTATTCAATTCAAGCACCGTAGGATGGAACAAGTGTGCAGGTATTTTTTTCATACATTTTTCCAAGTAAGCTGCCATAATTTCAGGACTAGTCATCTTGGCAGCCAAAGCGTCTGCTCGAGTTTCGCACTCTTCTATTACTGCGGTCTTTCCGTACTCAATGTAATAATTCGCCAGAATGATCTGATCTTTATTTCGCAGATGTCCGACCTCATGCCACAGAGCAGCCATGTCTTCTTTGTTATTGAAGTCAGGTCTCTGTGATACAACGATAATACCGTGCACAAAACTGAGACCGAGAAACCCTACAGTAAAGTCATTCTCTGCTGGGGCATATCCAATAATCTGTGTCAATAATTGCGGATCAACGATACAGAGTTGTCCTTTGAATTTGAAGAACATTTCCGGATCAGTTTTCCGTAACAGGTTGATGTTCTTTCTGTGTAGATACATAGTGTTCCAGATCTGAACCTTCCGAAGACTTTTCTGATGTCCAAATTTCGCCAAAATCATCGGATAGATTCGTTTAAATAATTCGATAGAAAATGTGATGGGAAACAGAATAAGTGAAAGAATAATGGTTGTACCTTGACGAACAGAATGATTCATACTCATGACGATACTCCGGGGTTAATAAATTAAGTTTTAATTGGTCTTTCAAAATAGTAATATATATTTTATTTCTATATGAATAATAGAGATACCCTATTCGGATATCTCCATTGATTTGTGAATTTACTGTATAGGTACTAAATAGGAAATAGGCTTGTTCAGGAATTCCGCATAGTCGATTTCGTTTCTTGTGGAAGAACCGATATATCCATTGGGATTGATCACGAACACTTCATCAGCCATTGCGATCTTCTGAAGGTGAAGATCGTCTGCCAGAGTCTTCTGTTCCTCAGTCAATGCGATCTGATCTGCATGTGCAAAACAGATGACAGACAAAACGATGAATCCTTTCAGAGACCATTCAAATGTAGCCTGTTCGTATTCTTTTTTGAATTTGGTGGAACCACAAAGACAGACAAACTTCGTTTCTGGTAAGGTGTGAATTCTTTCTAACATGTATTTCTCCTTGTGTTTATAAACGATACAAACAATAGGAATTTTGTGTATTAAATTATACAGAGATACACTCTGATGAGTGTATCTCATTGTATTAATATTTGTTGATGTATGGGTGTAAACACATGTAATCTTTTTGTGGTACGTTGAATGTATCGAGTTCGAGTACTGTACCAATCACGTAAGGTAAACCAAACAACTTACCATTCGGTGCAAGTACAAGCCCATGCCACTTACCAGTAGAAGAAGCAAATGATCCAATATTCGCAATTTGTTTTGTTTCAGGATCTAATTCCAAAATGGAAGTTGCTGCAGTTGGTGAGCAGTAGATCTTTCCATTAGGAGCTAAACAACAATCCGAATATTTATTCGCCAGCCCGCCCAGATTACCTAACAAAGTAATTGTTTTTGTTATAGGATCAAATTCAAGTATAGATGAATTAGTACAAGGAGCGGCGTAGATCTTTCCATTAGGAGCTAAAGTACTTCCTCTCCATTTAGTCGAACCTGTAAAATTCCCGTGTGTTTTAATTTCATCTGTGGTTGGATTGAATTCCACTATTGAATTATAATTCATTGGGATTAAATAGATTTTTCCATCTGGTCCCAAACTAGCTCCACCAAATTTTGTAGCTCCTACAAAATTTCCAATATACCGACTCTGTTCAGTTTCAGGATCAAATTCCAAAATAGAGTTATGAGAATGAGGAATAAAATAGATCTTATTATTCGGAGCTACTACAGCTCCACACCATTTTAATGTAGATGTACCATAAG
>Ga0265295_1008616_pt1 | contig 11257 bp, 15 predicted proteins | sample Munlansysbiofilm_FD_192503 | JGI IMG/M metagenome (GOLD analysis project Ga0265295, IMG submission 192503) | Leachate microbial communities from a municipal landfill in Southern Ontario, Canada - Methane capture system biofilm | ecosystem: Engineered > Solid waste > Landfill > Unclassified ... | reverse complement strand
ATCTTCTTTAACCGTGATATAGGCCGTACGGTTTCCGTCTTTTAAGTCATTGGCCGATAGATTCGCTTTGATTGTATCAACGGTTAAAACGGCCGTTGCGTCCTTGGTATAGGCGTTTTGTCCTGTCCATGTTGGCGCAACGTCATCAACGACTTCAATTTGTTTTGTAAACGTCGATTTATTGCCTGAGTTATCAGCAACTTCGAAGACAATATCGTAAGTGCCTAGGTTTGTCTTGTTCGCTGTGTAACCATCGGATTTGATTGTGATTTTTGAGTTTGCAATCGTATCATAGTTATCTGATACGGTTAAAGTATTCTTAAATGCGGTAATATTGTACGTTTGGGTATAACTAATTTGAACCTTTGAGGTATTACCATTAATCACTGGTGCTGTGATATCAGCTACTTGTATGTTGAATGTGAACTCTGATACGTTACCTGCAGAGTCTTCAACACCCAGTTTCACTGACCAAGTCCCTAGGACATTTTTATTAGTCGTGTAGTTATCAGTAATAATATAAATTTGGTCGGTTAAATCACCATCGACGTTATCGTACACTTTGATATATTGTAAGAAGTGAGATAAAGGTTTGGCGTCTGATACGTTGGTTGCGAACGTTTCTTGACCACTGAAACCAGGTCTAAGGTCGTTTGCGGTAACTTGGATAACTTCTTTAGATAACGTTCCACCCGAATAATCAATTGTGATATTGTTACCTGATGGGTCATTTAATATGACCGATTGATAGTTGCCGGATAACGGTACAAAATTGCCGCCTAACTCGTACATAATCGATAAGTTACCGCCAGAACCTAGTACGATTTCGAACGAAGCAGATCTAACAATGAGAGACATCCCGTTATTAGCATCCATCAAGTCAATTTTGTTTGAGCTGTTTATTGAATTGATAAGCACAGTATCACTATTGTATGTTTGCCCACTGTTTAGATCCATTAAGGTTAAATTGGCCGATGAGGCATGCGTAACTGGTTGAGCTGTAATGAATACACCAAACAACGCAATGAATAAAAATAAGCCTTTAAACATTCGTTTCATTTTTCTTTTTTCCTCCTAAAAATAAAGTTGTAAATACTCTTGAATGATTGAAACCGGTATTGAATAAGAATAAACAAATTCATTGCCTGAGGCAAAAGCCCCAAGCGTAGTCATACCGATTAAATTGCCTTTTCTATCAATCAATGCCCCGCCTGAAGAACCCTTTTGAATGGTTGCGTTTGATTTGATTGCCTCAAAAGGAAAATACTCGAGGTCATTTATCATTTCGATAAATACGCCTTGCTCAATTGCTCGTTCGCCTTTTGGATAACCGACTGAATGAACGACTGAACCTGGTTGCATTTCCAAGGTTGATATCACTGCCGGTTTGATTGATAGTTTTCTTGTTCTAAGTAATGCTAAATCATAGAGATCAGATATGATTTCATAAGTGTCATTTTCGACCATTGATATGGCCTCATATGTTGCGTTTGTATAATCGACTGCGACTATATTTTTTAGATCATAATCTTGATGTCTGATATTGTGATGATTAGTTATCAAATAACTGTAGTTATCATCTTCGTAAATGATGATGGCCGAACCAGTCGCATTTGCTTTTTCGCCTTGGTCATTTTCATAAACAATGATTAATTTCATCACTGCCCTCGACGTGTAATAATTGAAATCATCATTGACAACTTCTTCAGTGATTACCTCATCAATTATCTCGGATTTCGATTCGCTCTGAGCGACTAATAGAGGTAACCAAAATACCGATGATAATAGAGCTAAGATAAGAAGAAGTCTAAATTTCTTAAATAGCCATCGAATCATCTTATTTTTTTAGTTTGAAAATCATTGTTGTCGCAACAATCGTCATAATAATTACCGCAATGACAATCGCATAGAAATTCTGTGTTGAAACGTTGGTTTCAATTAAAAATGTGTATTGTTTGTTGAAAAACTCATGAACCGTTGTAAAAATGCCTGGTTCCTCCGGGATTGCAGTTGCACCAAATAAGAAAATCAATAGTGTGTAGACACCTAAGATAAATAGTGCACTGATGATTACTTGTTTCAATTTCATTTTTTTAAAGCCTCCTTTTGTTCTTTATGAAATAAAACTAACATGAATTTCAAGATTTTAAATTTTAGGCCGTCATTTTTTATGAAAAAATCGAGAAATATTTTGCCTTGTTCAAATTGATACCTTGAATAATCAAGTTCTAAGCGCTTTGATTAAACTCAACAAGTCAATTATCAGATAATGATTTCAAGCCCAAACGGTGTTGATTCTATTCGCCAAGTAACCTCGAACGACCCGAAACGTGTATCGGGGCGTAACCATTACTAACTCTTTTGACTTTATCTTTTCATCAAGACACAGAAAAAGGAAACAACTATCAACTGACTACGGGATCTAAAAGAAAAACAAGAAGTCATTACGCTTCGAACTACATCTTGAATGCCTTAACTAATCGTATTCTATATACTCTTTTTTATTATTTTAAAAATCATTCCTATGCATAGCAACTTACGATTTCTACCATAGCAACTTACATGTCATCAACATAGCAACTTACATTAAACTAAGAAAAAAGAAAACACCCAAATCATTTACATTTCTAAAAAAAGTTAGAATGTAAGATTTGAGTGCTAAGGAGAGAGCCATTTTTAGTTGTTTTTAAATGCCTAAATAACGACTCTAGGTCGTTTGTTTATATTCGCTTAGATAATCCAATCCGGATTAACTCGCTCGATATCAAGCAACTTATTGAGGTCGCCTAATAGTGAGCTTCTACGCTCTGATGTGATCTTGTTTTCGGTTGCTTCTATGATTTGGTCTAAATCAATTGGTTCTTGGTTCGTATATTTAGCAAATTGATTTGCTACATAGCTATTATATTGCGTTCTGGTTGTCTTGATATCTTCGATTCTAGCCTCATTAATCAGTTGAATAACTAAATCAGGGTTATCAATTAGTGTCATTGCACGTTGCAATGCAAAACGACGTTCTCTCGAACGTTTGTTATATTTCTTATACGTTTTATCTTTCGGCATAGCTCTGAAAAGGTCTTTTAATTGACCTGTATTTAGTTCGACGTATCTTTGAGTTAAACCACCGTTTGGATTGTCGTCATGGTCAACTAATGCACCACCAGCGCCGACATAGTATCGTTTGCTGATGACTCCGATTTGAACTGCGTTTCTAATCGCTTTTTGAACGGTTGAGACAGTTACATTGAACAGCTTAGCTAAGCTTGTGTTTAGTTCATATACTCTTTCAAGCGTATTCTTATCTTTGTTTTTTGGGTTTAAAAAATGATAAGTAAATCTATGTATTACTTTGACTGTAGTGTCAATATTAGGGTTAGCATAGAACGTGTCCATGTCTCTATTATGATAGAGCATATCGAAACCATCTAGTTTTAGGTTTGACTGTTTAAAGTAAACATTTTCTTTTTTTGCCATGGCTAACCCTCCTTTTCTATTTCATGTATAGTTCTTTATTATGCTTTTTCTTATCTAGGATTTCTTTTTCGAATGAAATCCGGTTCTTGATATGATTTACAATTTTATTTGTGTTCGTGATGTTTTTCTTTTTGAAATCGTTGTAAGTTTTAATCAGATACTTTAAACCGGGCATTGAGCCTTTTTTGATTATTGCTAAGTAGATGATCACACCATTGATTAATTCTATATCATCATTGATGTATTTCTCACGCAATATCGCAACGTTTTTGAGGCTGATTTCCTCTTCTTGGTTGTTTCTAAACTTGAAAGCGTCATTGACAATATCAAACGGGCTTAAATTGATTAGTATGTCAGTCAAGTTGATGTCCTGGTTATTTGTCATAGCCATGAACCTCATTAAGTTTAGTTAGTAGATCATTCAGTTTCAATACTTCTAAACTGTGATAAACACGTTTTGAAATGTAATCAGATATCGCAATTAAATGCACCATCTTTTCGAGTTTATTATCCTCACTAATATGATACATAATTAGCGTTTTTAGTGTTTCAATAGAAATCTTCATTTTAGCAATCCTTTCTATTTGATATTTAGTTTTGACTATCTCATCAGTATCAGGAGTCAATCTCTGATAGACAAGCCCCAAGGTTAAGGCTTGTTTCGATTAAAATGGTAAGTCTGATGTTAAATGCTTATCTAACTCTCTATAGAGGTTATTTAATGTGTAGTGTCGCCCCTGTAATTCTTCAATTGTTAGGTCATCCCCAAAAACAAAATGAAATCCAACGCCCTGGGTGATTTCTCTACAATTTTCAATTTCAAGCTTGATGATTTGAATCTTTGCCCTTAGACGTTCTAATTTGCCCATAGATTTAATGTGCTTATCAAATTCTATCGCTCTGATCTCATTCATCTTTCAACGAACCATGTGTGAACTCTTGCGCTTACTGGTGCTTTTACATCTTCATCAGTCAAATCATCTTCTTCGGTTAGAATCGTCAATTCTTTGTTAAACAAGTTCTCTAAAGCGATAAATAATTTAAGATTGATATTTACACCACTCACGTTTTTGAAAGTAAGTTGTCCTTTATCTACCTCATAATAGGCCGTAATTACTTGAGACTTGAATGTAAACATGAGTTCAATCTCATTTTGATCATATTTGAAATTGTAATGCTCAATTTCATGTTTGGTTTCTTTTTCTAACTTAGCGATTAAGTCTTTTTCAATACTCTTAACTGGTATCATTCTAGCAATCCCTCTCTTCAGTTATTTTTTACAACAATTATCCAGGTTATTTGTTCTAACAATTAATCGATTATTTGTTGCAACAATTTCACGTGATTTTGTTCTAACAATTAAATGTTTAATGTTCCGTTACCATCAAGCTTTATTTTTACAAAAATGTGTGTGTGCCTCAAATCATCATAGTATTTGCCATCGAGCCTGAAATCATGTGCTATGCTTTTTTTACCCGTGTAAGACCCTTCATAGTTCCATGCTCTGATTTTCAAACCATTTGATAATGCAAATTGTAATGCCCTGTCAAGACTAGAGAAGAACTCGAGATAACGCCCGGTGGCATGCTCATATATCGTATATACATATTTATTTCTCATTTCTAGCAATCCTTTCATAGTGATTTATGCAGAGGACAATAGGATTGCTAGAAGCTAGTGTCCCCTGCATAACCCACTATGACAGTAGGTTTTTTTGATATCTGTATTTTCTGTATCTGATATCTCTTTTTATCTTGTTAAGTTCGCTTTTAGTAAATCCCCCATGGTTAGAAAGCATGAAGTTATCAGCTGTTTGTTGATCCTGAATGAGTTCAATCACTTTTTTATACAAGCGGTATGGCCCATAATTCGGATAATCATTAACCAGGATGTATTTGATAGTAAAAAATGACATGTTAATCACTCCATTTCTTAGACTCCCCCATGGTAGTCACATAACAACGTGCCGGAAGTTATGTAACTACCATTGAGTGCTAAAAAATAAAAAGCACCATTACAATGAATGGTGTCGGGAGTTAAAAGTTTTGACGTCGGCACACATTCATTTTGATTTTCTAAGCTGAAGGTCTCCAAAACCGTTAGTACGGGTTCGAATCCTGTTGTCCCTGCCATTTTTAATCAGCAGTGATTTATAAATTAAATAGTATGTGCCTGGTGAAATCCCAGGTTTTATTTAATATATTAAGACAGCTTGTTCCTGTCAGCTTACATTCATTATAACTTGATAGTTTAAGACTGTCAACTATAAAAAAGTTCCTATATTTAAAAAGTGAGGAAATTTATGAATAAATTAAGAGAGTTAAGAGAGCAAAAAGGACTATCACAAAGGGATGTTGCAAAATTCATGAACATTTCACAAGCTTCATATTGGGCATTAGAAAAAGGTAAATCATTACTCAACTCGAAACAAATAATTCAATTAAGTGGCTTTTTTGAATGCACACCGAACGATTTACTTGATTTTAAAACACAGTATAAAGTGATCATGTCTGAAGTCTTAAATGAACCACTAAAAGAACCTAAGAAAAAATAAAGGGTTGCCCCTTTATTTGTCTAAGTTAAAGTTCTTGAAGAACGTTTTTTTAACATGGTCTTTTCGACTATGTATATATCTTTGTGTTGTTTCAAGATTTGAATGACCTAAGATTTCTTGAACCGATTTGATGTCTGAACCATGTTCTAGAAGTATAGACGCAAGTGTATGCCTAAACATATGTGCATGAAGTTTTTCAATCTTTAGAGTTTTCTTAAGATACTTCATTGTCCAATCAATATCAAAGTAGTTTATTGGTCTATTATTAGCAATATTATGTAGTAAGTATTTGTGATTAGTTTTAAAGCTAATCATTTTTTTAATTTCGGATGCCGTGGTTTGATTGAAGTATACTATTCTATTTTGCTTTGTTTTTGTCCTTGTTAGTAAGACTTCTTGAGTGTCTATGTTCACATTCTTTTTTTCAATGTTGATAAGTTCAGAAGCTCTGCAACCAGTATCAATCAATAGAAGTACCAAACATTTAATTGTAAGATTATTACTATTATCAGATAAAGAGATCAGATGTTTTCTTATTCTTTTAATATCGTCAATTTCAACCATATCAAATGTAGTCCTAGTCTCTTTGAATTTTTTAATTGAGTGTAAAAAATCAAAATTTATACCTGAAGTAATATAAGTCCTTTTTAGTATTCCAATTCTCTTGTTAATTGTAATATTTTGACATGTTTCTTTAAGCTCATTTATATAATCTATCAATCTTAATTCATCGATATCATCAGTATTATGTATTAAGTTATTATCACACCATTTTTTAAAATGCATTAGGTGTGATTGATAATGCTTATATGTTCCTTTTGATTGGTTCAATCTAATATTGCTCAATTGATTATTAACTAATTCTTGTATTGTCATCTTTAATTCTCCCTTTTCTCCTTTTAATGTCCTTATGGTAGCGAAATATCCCCATATAAGAATACATTAGAAAGGTTGAAAAAATGATACTATTTGACAAATGGATTAAAATGTATTAATATGATATTGCGATTGCTAGGTTAGCCTAGTGGTAAGCAGTTCGAATTTAGTCATAAGTGATTATGGCTATCAATCAAAAAAGCTCCGAAAGGGGCTTTTTTCTTTTATCTGTTTAAGCCCTTATATCGTTTCTTTCTCTTTTTATTGTATTTATCTAGGTCATCTTTAGTTATTTTTTTTGATTCTCTATTTTTAGACACTAGTGGATCTATACCAATTTCAAAATGCTTACCAGTCTTTCTACTTTTAGCAATAGTATTAGTGTCAAGATATGATTTCTTCTTAAAGTTTGTTGTTTCTAATAATGATTTTTGATTTCTTTTTATTTGCTGTTCATTTGCTTTAGTTGTTACTGCAGAAACTTGGACTTTTTTTCCTCTATTCTGAACAGTCACTGCAACAATCTTTTTATTGCTTGCATTATCACCACGTTTTGCTTTTGTCTCTTTATATGTCTTTAAGTCTTTTGACTTTACTATGTGCTCTGGTTTAATAGAATAAACTCTACCGATATAATCAATTTTATTCTTCATTGAAAATCCTTTCTTTGTTATTAGTCATCTCATTGGCCGACTCGAAAAATAGTTAGTGATAATATATATAAGTATATATATATTATTTGGCTTCGGTTTTGATACTCTTTCTAAGCTCTTTAGTTGTCCTGGTCAAGTTGTCCTTGTCAGTTTCAAGCTTGATTTTTTCTTCAGTGATTTTTTCAAGCTTTGATTTCTCTGCATAGTATGCATTTCTTAGCCTTTCAATTTCATCTGTCATTTCTCTGAACTTGCTCCACTGCTCCACATTCTCAGCCCGGATTTTTTCAAGATCTTTTGTAGCTAGTTCTCGGTCTCGGTAGATATCATCTCTCATTTTGATTGGTACTCTGATAGCTGTCCAGAAGATAAACCAAATCACGTAACTGATGATCATCAATAGTAGAATTAATAAAGCTGATATAATTATTGATATTATTTGTTCATTCATGCGGTCATTTTAACCCCTTTCACTTTTGGTAGTGCTTTGTATTTTTCTTTCATGTTCAAACGGTTGAAGTATTGCATATCTTCTTGATATACACAAGGATAGAACCAAACTTTCTTATCGACTAGTTTAAAGTTACTCGAATCGATAATTTCAACTTTATAGGATTTAATTTTCCAACCCTTTATATGAAATCGGATTTTTCCTGTTTGTAACCAATATTGGTAATCAAAGCCCTTTTTAACTTTTGGTTCATGATAACCTTTTAGCATTTGCATGATTGCGATATCGTTTTTTGGTAATTGTGAAATAAAGAAGAATAAATCGATACCCTGATGTCTTTGAGTTCCCATCGCCGCAACCATGGGCAAAACTTCATCATTATATGATTTTTTAGCGTTATTACGTTGCTGATACTTTGTCAACATTTCTTCATATACGATAATATTAAAGCGATCAGAATCAAACTGTCCGACTTGTACACCGTCGACAAAATAGTCACTCGGATTAAATATCTGATGATAATAATAAGGCGTGCCATCGGTGTCTGTTCTAGCTGTTTCCATTAAGTCGGTCGTTAGTGAACATTTACCCGTTCGATAAGCATAATCCATCATTACGTGATAAGTACAGGTTGATTTTCCACTGCCTGCAGGTCCGTAGATATACTGTGGTCCCATTTCTAATAATGGTATTTGCTCAATTTCTAGCTGTTCTAATCGATAGGTTTTAATGTCCCACCAAATCCATATCATATGTAAAGGGAACGTACTATATCGCATGAACCGAGTAGTTAAATCAAGTACGTCGGAAAATGATTTGAGAAGCAATTTAAATAAAGTCATAATTGATAAAAATATGTCATCAAATCGTCTTATGAACGTTTTTATGACTTTTTCGTATTTGTCGATAAATCCGAATATTTTTAACTCATATTTTTCAAAAGTCATTGAAGCACCTCATATCTTTAGAAAACTTCGAATGTAGAACCAACAAAAAAGCAGTACGACGACAATGACGATAAAGAACAGAACTCCCTTGAAACTGGATGTTATTTCTTTAGCGTCTGTGATAACTCGTTTATAGCCTTTTAGTGCTGAAGCGGTCATAAAGATTGCTAATATAACAAGTACACTGGGTACAATCCAATCGATTATACCCAGGATTTTATTGCCTAATTCAATCATATTTGCACCTGCTAAATAAGACTTGTAACTAATATAATAATTGCAATTGCAATTGCTAAAGCAATGATTACGCCTGGAAGATTACTTCCTTTATTTTTTCGATATCGTCTCTTAGATGAACTAAATTCATTCTTAATTTTTGCAACAATTAAGATGACAAACCCAACCGCTACGGCAACACCTGAAGCTAGTATGATACCGATAAAGTTTTCCTCGATGAACTTGAGTAATCGAGCTAACCAATCAGGCGTTAACGGCTTATCATCTGGTGTTTCTTCTAAACTACCAGGATTAAATACTTCATTGATGTTTGAATCATCAATTGTGTAGACTTTACCGTCGGTCATATACCTGAAAGAAATGACGTCTAAGCCGTTATCTTTTCTTATCTCAACTCTGTCTTGAAAGAATTTATCAAACGTCCCTAAATGTAGTTTCCATAGGGTATAATTCGATAAATCCATACCGTCAAAGTTATCGTAATACTCACGATACGCCCCGTTGATTTCATTTTTAAGTGTGGTTGTTGGTACGACATTAGAAATCTCATTGATTGAACCAATGGCCATTGAACCTTTCTCAATCATTTCATCAACCGCTAGATAGTTGAATAGTAATGATACTGGTGTACCGACTGCTAGAATAGGAAAACCTAAACCAGGTATAAATGAGCCTGCGGCTGTCGCTGCAGATGATATCATCGCCGCTTTTAATTTCCATGATACGTTACCCGATGAGACGTTGCCTTGTTCAAGTGTTCTAAAGTATGGATTCCATTCACCTTTAGATCCAACGATTGAAACATAACGCCATTCCATGGCTAGTGATACCGATAATAAGTTATCGATCACAAAATCATTTACATAGAAATAAGCATAGATGTTATTACCAGCTTCATTTTTGGTATATAGATAAACATTGAAATCATCAATAGTTGCTAATTCGTTCGTGTTAAGGTTCCATGTTGTATATGGTACAAACGTTTGATTTTTGATGTTTCTTGAGGTAAACATGGATTGTTGTCCAAGGTTAAAAACGATAAACTTAGATCCATTGTCAGAGTAGTAGAACGCTTCGAAGTTTGAATCAAACATTGAAACATTGGTATTACTTGCGAATGTGTAGACAAACGTGTAAATACGCTCATAGTTAATCGTGAATTGGTATTGATTATTACCTAGGTTAGAAATAGACACTTTACCCATTTTGTTCGTATCTGAGTAAATGCTTCCCTCGGTTTCAGGTAGTGCCTGGTAGTCGCCACCGATTAGGTCAATTTCTACTGGTATCAGATAGGCGGTTACTGAAAAAATGACCGCTACAAAGTCGTTCGTATTACGATAATTATGATTAAATGCGTTTAGTATTTCGTTTCTCTGAGCAGAAGTTAGGTTCTTATTAAGAGCTAAAACAATTTTGAAATGGTCGCCCTGATCAAAGTAAATATCTTCTTCAGTGTTTGCACCGTATAGATGTAAAGCCGTTCGATTGTTTGCATTTAGATATCTAAGGTCATGTGATGATTTTTGATGAATGGTTGAATTGTCTTGATAAACCTCGACTCTTGACGTTGAACCATCAACGACGTCTAATATGAAACTATCGTAAGTCTCATTGATTGATTTAAATGCAGTGGACACGGAAACTAAAAGCTTGTTTGTGTCGTTACTTACTCGATTTGATTCAAGAAAGTAAACGCCGTTATTCATGGTTAACTCCCATTCGTTGAAATCACTCTTAACGTCCGTTACTAATCGTTCAATTGGTTGAGCTCTAGGGGTTCCTAGAGCTCTGATTGTAATGTTTAACTTTTCCGGTAGTGACATATCAACACCCAAGGTTGCAATCAAGACGTCGTTAATGTAGACTTCATGAAGTGCAATATTATTCGGTTGATACGTGATATCAGAGAACAATGTAAATGAACCATCAGGCTTCATTTCAACGCTCTGATAACCGTTGTTATTGTAATTATATTCTAGTGATGTGATGTCGATTTCACTTGATAATTCGATTGATAACCCATCAGATAACATGACGTCTTGATTATACACATAATAGTTAT
>Ga0265295_1008615_pt1 | contig 11258 bp, 12 predicted proteins | sample Munlansysbiofilm_FD_192503 | JGI IMG/M metagenome (GOLD analysis project Ga0265295, IMG submission 192503) | Leachate microbial communities from a municipal landfill in Southern Ontario, Canada - Methane capture system biofilm | ecosystem: Engineered > Solid waste > Landfill > Unclassified ... | reverse complement strand
AATTACTCCGCACCACGCGTTTGGCGCTGAGCGCGGCTATGGAAGCGCTGGCTAATGCGCACCTTGGGCGCGAGCAGCTGCGTGGTTTGAAGGTTGGGGTGTGTATTGGCACCACCGTCGGCAGCGCCATGAACAACGAAGAGTTTTACCGCGATTTTCGCCACGGCAAGGCTCCGAATATGTCACCCATCGAACGTTACTTGCGGAGCAATCCCGCCGCCGCGCTGGCACGCCACTATGAACTTGATGGCCCATGTCAGGTGGTGGTCAACGCCTGCTCTTCGGGTACTGATGCCATCGGCTTGGGGGCGCAGTGGATTCGCTCCGGAGTGTGTGATGTGGTGCTGGCGGGCGGTGCGGATGAGCTGTGTCGCACCACCTACAACGGCTTCTCCTCCCTGATGATTACCGACACGAAGGCGTGTCGCCCTTTCGATGTGTCACGCCGGGGGCTTAATCTGGGAGAAGGTGCAGGGCTGTTGGTGCTGGAAAGTGCTGCGAGTTTGAAGCGGCGTGGCCAGCAAGCACGCGGTTATGTGTTGGGCTACGGCAACGCCATGGATGCGCACCACCTTACCGCCCCCCATCCGCAGGGGCGCAGTCTGCAAGTCGCACTGAAATATGCGATGGCCGAAGCAGGAATTGGCGCACAGGAGCTGGCGTTTATAAACGCCCATGGCACCGGCACTCCGGATAATGACAAGGTTGAAGCGCAGGTGTTGGCGGCGCTGTTTCCGCAGGTGCCGTTCGCCTCGACCAAGTGCTACACCGGGCATACCCTCGGTGCTGCAGGGGCTATCGAAGCTGCTTTGACCCTGCAGGCTCTGGAACAGGGGCAGATCCCAGCAAGTGCCGGTTTTACTGAGATTGATCCGGAACTGGGGCGCGGACCGGTAACCACCGTGACCCCGGTACGCGGACGTGCTGCACTGTCTGAATCCCTCGCGTTTGGGGGCAACAACGCAGCCGTGGTACTCGGGCTGGAGGAGACGGTATGAGCGCGCTACAGATAGATGGACTCGGGCTGGTGGGTGGTTTTGGCTGTGGTGTTGGCCAACTGAAGGCCGCGTTGAAGCGGGGCTGGGTTGATCCAAGCTTGGGCGCAGAATGTAACATCGGCGCCACGCACGAACTTCCGCTGTATCGGGCGAATACGTCCCCCTTAGAGCGCTATCTCAACAAACGGGTATTGCGCCGCATTGATCATTTTTCCCGCCTGGCGTTGCTTGGGGCGTTTCAAGCGCTGGAAGATGCGCAGACGCGCCAACAGGCGGTGCTGGATAAAAGTCGCCTAGGGGTGGTGCTGTGTTCCGGCTTTGGTGCCTTAAATACCACGTTCAAGTTCCTCGATTCCGTTCTTGATGACGGGGATTCTTTTGCGTCTCCTACCGCGTTCTCCAATTCAGTCCACAATGCGGCGGCGGCGCATATCTCTATGCAACTGGGCATCAGCGGGCCGGGGCTCACCTTGAGTCAGTTTGATCACTCCTTCGCCGCTGGGTTATTGCAAGCACAGCAGTGGCTGGATGAGAGGCGCGTGGACGCGGTGTTGTTGGGGGTTGTGGATGAATATTCCAGTGTGCTTGGATACTGCTGGGAGCGTCTGCTGGGGGTTGATACCGATACACGGATGTGTCCGTTTGGCTCTGATGTACCTACTGCGATACCCGGAGAGGGAGCGGCGTTCTTTGTGCTGCGCCCGCAGCAGGGTATTGAGCAGAACATCGAGCAGAAGATGGGGCAGAGCTATGCAACTATCCAGCAAGTCGCGAGTGGCAATCTACGTGGTAGTAAGCCACAACTTGCGCCAGATACACCGCTGATTCTTGGCTGTGAAGGCCATCCCCCTACGCTGGCAATGTATCAGGAGCATATTCCGGTACATACTTCCGTGGCGTGTTATACCCCACTCTACGGGGCCTCACCGGTGGCGTCTGGTTTTGATGTCGCCGTTGCTGCCCTTGCCCTCCAAGGTGGGGAGCTGTCCCCTTCCCCGGGTGTTGCTCCCAGCGCGAATATTCCTTGGAGTGTGGTGGATACAGTGGCCCCTGTGAACACTCTTGCGTGTGTTGATTTCGGCGTAGGGGGGGAATACAGCGTGATTCAGCTGCAACGCTAGGAGGTTCCTGTGCATTGGTCTCTGATTAGACGTGGTTGCGTAGTGCTCGCGGTGCTGTGGATGTTGGGCGGGTGGTGTGCCCAGCCTGGGTTTGCCTTCGACCTTAAGGAGCCGCTGCATCTGGGGCTGGGAGTTAGTGTGGGTTCGAGCTACGATCCATCCCCCACTATCGGGTTTGCCCTTGTGCATGCCGTGGCGGTGTACGACTATGAACAGATCATGGCGCATGCAGCGCCGGAAGCGTTGCGCTTCAAGTTCGAGGGCAGTATCGGTGGCACTGATCATTCTAGGCCGCGCCTGCTGGCATCGGGGAATATTTTCGCGCAATATTATGTGCGCGGACTTGCACATGGCCCATTCCATCCGTATGTAGAGGGCGGAATAGGTCTGATATATACCGATTTTCAGGTGAAAGATCAGGGATTGCGCCTTAACTTTAATCCTCAAGTGGGCATTGGGGCAGAGTGGCATACCCGGCACGGGACGCGCTGGTATACGGCGTTGCGTGCGTGGCATGTTTCTAACGGTGGCCTGCATCACGACAATCGTGGAATTAACGGCGCAATTCTGCAATGCGGACGGCTATTTTGAGTGTTTTCGCCCATTCATATTATAGAAGTTTGGAGCAATAATGCGCCACGATGAAGTACCGCAGGATGCCGCCATTCTGGAGCAATGGCATGAGATTGCCTATGCCGTCGATGAAGACGGTAGTTATGTGCTGGTGCCCAGCGCTGGGTGGGAAGCGTCCAACCTGGTTAATGTGCAGGCGTGGGAGGCAATCGGTGCGCAGATTAAACGTGCGCTGGAGCAGATTGATAGCGGCAGCGCCAGTCCGCTGCTCTACCATATGGCGCGCAACCAGATGAGTGTTGGGTTGCTGGCGCGCTATGTCGGGCTGTCGCGTTGGCGGGTAAAACGCCATCTGAAGCCCATACCTTATGCAGGTCTAAAGCCAGAGTTGCGCGCACGCTACGCCGCAGTGTTTCAGATTCCGGCGGAGTTCCTCGATACCCTTCCGCCGCAGGTCGAGTTGCCGGTTGAGCTGCCGCTTGGGTCGCCGCTCGATGGTATCAACAAGGACGAATATCTGTGACTATTGAATTCATCCACCGCCAGTCTGCCCACTGTGAAAGTGGGGTCACCGCCAATCTGTTAAAGCATAACGGATATTCGATATCTGAGGCTATGGCCTTCGGTATCGGGGGCGGGCTGTTTTTCGGCTATTTCCCCTTTATCAAGATTAACCACCTCCCCTTGATCACCTTTCGCGGCGCACCGGGCTCCATCTTTAAAAAATGTGCGTCTCGCCTTGGAGTGCCGGTCACCAGTCGCCAGTTCCGTGACCCGCAGCGCGGTATGGATGCCCTCGATGCTTCCATCGCGGCGGGGATTCCTGTAGGTCTGCAGTCTGGGGTGTATTGGTTGCCGTACTTTCCGGCGGCGCTGCGCTTTCACTTTAACGCTCACAACCTTGTAGTGTATGGACGCGAAGGGGATGAATATCTCATAAGCGATCCCATTATAGAAAAGCCGGTACGCTGCTCCAGTGCTGTTTTGGAGCGGGCGCGCTACGCTAAGGGGGCCTTGGCACCCAAGGGGCGCATGTATTCCATCGGTCAAGTGCCGGGTGAAATTCCGCTCGCTGCCGCGATACGCGCCGGGATAAAGGAGGTCGCTACCCGTATGGTGAAGGTACCGATCCCTTTGATAGGGGTGCGCGGGATGCGGATGCTGGCCAGGCATCTCCAATATTGGCCGGATAAATTCGGCGACAAGCAGAGCATTATTCACCTGGGGCACCTTATACGTATGCAGGAGGAGATCGGCACCGGCGGTGGCGGCTTTCGTTTCATTTACGCTGCATTTTTGCAAGAAGCGGCAGCGGTGCTAGAACTGCCCCGCCTTGAAATTTTGGCGCAGGAGATGACCCAAATTGGGGATATGTGGCGACGTATTGCCCTGCTCGGAGCGCGGCGCTGTAAAGGGCGCAACAGCACAGATAACACCTTTCCCGCGTTGGCAGAGCTGATGCGTGAATGTTCCCTCCGCGAAGAGAAGCTGTTTCGTGAGCTGCTCCACGTGGTAAAGAAGTGAGAGCGGCCATCAGTGACCCCGCTAACCGTGACCCCGCCAAGGCTCCCATGCAACCCATGCTGCGGGCGCGCGATCTCACCCTACGTTATCCCGGCGCCTCCAAGCCTGCATTGGCCGGGCTCAGCCTTAGCGTAGAGCAGGGGGAAATATTTGGCCTGCTCGGCCCCAATGGAGCGGGGAAGAGCACCGCTATCGGAGTGATGTGCACCCTGCTGACAGCGGATACCGGAGAGGTGGAGATTTGTGCGTTGAATCTGCGCACCCAAAAGAACAAGGTACGTCCTCTTATCGGGCTGGTGCCACAGGATATCGCGTTGTACCCGAGTTTGAGTGTGCGTGAGAATCTTAGCTATTTTGGTACCTTGTATGGCCTGAAGGGTAACGATCTGCGCCAACGGGTAGACGAATGTTTAGTCATGACCGGATTAGAGCAACACGCGTGGCGGCGGGTTCAAACCTGTTCCGGTGGCATCAAGCGGCGCGCAAATCTGGCGGCAGGCATTGTGCATCGCCCTGAGTTACTCTTTCTGGATGAACCCACGGTCGGTATCGACGCGCAATCACGCCATCTTATTCTGTCAAACCTGCAGGAGCTTCAGCGCGCGGGGATGACCATGATCTACACCACCCACTATATGGAAGAGGCGCAACAACTGTGTGCGCGCATAGCTATTATGGATCAAGGACAGGTGATCGCGCAGGGAGAACCTGAAATCCTGATGGCCGCGCAAGGATGTTCCGACTTGCAGGAGTTGTTTCTGCACCTGACCGGGCGCAGCTTGCGGGATTGAACAGATGCTGAAGCTACTTGCCACCTTTAAAAAAGACCTGCTCCTGCTGTGGCGCGACCGTGTCGGGCTGCTAGTGCTATTTCTGATGCCGTTGGTGCTGGTGTTGGTCGTATCTCTGGTGCAGAACAACGTGCTTCAAGCCACGGGGCAGAGCCGGATTGAGGTGCTGTTCGTGGATGAAGATCAGGGCGAACTGGGGTGGCAGGTGCTCGAAGTTATGGAAGCGAGCCCGGGGCTACAGCTGCTGACTTCCCATGCGGGCAACATCCTTAGTGCGGAAACAGCGCAGGCGCTGGTTGCGAGTGGTACCTATCAGTTCGCCATTGTGTTGCCGTCGGGAATCAGTGCGCAGTTCGAGCGGGATATGCGCCGGCAGGTGGGGGCGCTGTTTGGTTTTGGTTCCGTTCCGGCGGACAGCGTTGCGGTTGAAGCCCAGATCCAGCTGTTGTTTGATCCGGCAGTGCAGGGGGTGTTTCGCACGGCAGTTACCAGTTCGCTCCAATACGCCTTGCTTGGACTGGAGACCGCGCAAAAAGGGAAGTTGCTACAGCAAGCGCTGAGTACGCAGAACTTTGGCGGGGCCCATTCACCAGATGCTGCATCGGAGCAGGCACCCACGCATTTGCTGCGCACCGAAGCCAAGGCGGCTGGCGATCCAGCCCGGGCGTTGCGCCCCGATGCGGTGCAGCAAAATATCCCAGCTTGGGCCCTGTTCGGGATGTTTTTTATTGCGGTACCTTTGGCGGGTGCATTGTTGCGCGAACGCCAGGAGGGCACCTTGCGGCGTCTTTTGATCCTGCCGGTTCCGTATCGGGTGCTGCTCGCAGGAAAGCTGAGCGCTTATGTGAGTGTGTGTTTATTGCAGTTCGGCTTGATGCTGCTAGCTGGGCGCTATGTGCTGCCGTGGTTTGGTACTCCAGTGTTAGAGGTGGGGGCACATCCGCTGGCGGTTGCAGTCCTGGTTTTTTGTGCGGCGCTGGCGGCATGCGGTTACGGCCTCATGCTTGGTACGTTGGCGCGCAGCTACGAGCAGGCCTCTATGTTTGGGGCAGTATCGGTTGTCATCGGCGCAGCGCTCGGTGGGGTGATGGTGCCAGTATACATGATGCCCGAAGCCATGCAGGTGCTGAGCAGTATTTCCCCCTTGGCCTGGGGATTAAACGGTTTTGTGGAACTGTTCGTGCGCGGCGGAGGGTTGCGCGATATCGGCGGAAACATCGCGGCGTTGTTGGGATTTTTTGGGGTTACAGCGCTGATTGCTCTGGGGGCGTTTAAGTATCACAGTCGTCACGGGGGTTAAGCAGGGAAGTTAATCTGGAAAAGGATAGGAACGAATGGATACGCAGGATTTGGAACAACAACTGAAGAAACTTATCATCGAGACATGTAACATCCCCGACGCACCAGCGGATTTTCCAAGTGATGCACCCCTTATCGGGCCAGAATCGCCCCTTGATCTAGATTCGCTGGACGCGGTGGAGGTGGTGGTTGCGGTGCAGAAAGCCTATGGAGTACGCATCGGTGGCGAAGATAGCAGCCGTGAAGTGCTGCAGTCGGTGCAGACTTTGGCGGAGTACATAACTAAAAGTTAAAGTGTGACTAAGCCCGTGCCGTTAAGGCTACGCTACCTGAAAACGGGGATTTTATACGGCCGTCAACAGCATGTAGCACATAGTGAAGCGTCCACTCTCGGGGATGAAACATAAAAGTTTCTCCCCTTTTTTTATGCGTCCGGAGTGAAATAGTTCCTCCAGAATAATGTAGATGGAAGCAGACCCGGTGTTGCCCTTGTGCGCTAGGTTGGTGAACCAGCGCTCGAACGGAATTTCAAAGCCGATATCCCGCATATGTTGGTACAGATCGTTGCGGAAGTAATCGGAAGAATAGTGGGGCAGGAACCAGTCAATTTCATCCGCCGCGAGGGCGTGCTTTTCCATGAGCAGTGGCAAGGTGCGTTCTACTGCGGTGGTGACGATCTCCTTGTTGAGCAGCTTCACATCCTGCTTGAGCATAAAACAGCCGTTGTCGACAGCGGTTTGCAGGGAGTCGAATTCACGCCAGCCTTGCAGGGTTCCATCTGCTTGTTTGTTGGCACCGGCGTACATGCACGTTTCGAGCTCATGTGCAAATGAGAGCAGGTCTATCCACTCTATCCGCAGCGACAATCCATCAGGGTTCGGAGTGTCACTCAGGCGCGCAGCTCCGGCACCGTCAGAGAGCATCCAGCGTAAAAAATCGGCGTCAAAGGATAGCGCTGGTTGTTTCTCCAGCGCAGCTACCTTTGCGCCGGAAACCGTTTCGCACAGACCCGCGCGCAGGAAGGTTGAAGCCAATTCTGAACCGGTGGCTATGGCGGTGCGGCTCTGGCCGCTGGCGACATTGAGCCACGCGAATTTCATCGCGCTCATCCCGGCGGCGCAGATTCCGGCAGCGCTGAATGCTTCGCATGCGCTCCCTCCCAATTCTCCGTGCACCATGGGGGCGTGGCCGGGGAGAATCTGATCTGGAGTGGAGGTGCCGCAACATAGGCATTCGATGCTTTCAGGATCAAATCCGCTGTGCGCATCCAAGGCCCGAATTGCAGCTGCAGTCAGTTGCGCGTTGGTGTGGGTTTGCACACCTGTGGCGGGGTCGATGGCGTAGTAACGGGTCTTGATGCGGTTGTTGCGCAGAATGATGCGGCGGGTGCGCGAGGGCAGCTGATGTACTTTGCCCAACAGGGCCTCCATTTCGCTGTTGCTTACCGGAGCATTGGGCAAAAAACTTGCCAATTCAGTGATATATACGGCCATGAATTTCTATACCTTTGCGGTGCGGTGCCCTTCCCTGAGCAATGCGGCGTAGCGCTGGTAGAAGAGCTCTTCTTCCAGATTGGTTGGGAGTACGGCGTTGGTCAGGGTGTAGTAGTCCAGGTCATGAATGCGGATTTGAGGGTGGAGCTGGCGATGTAGTTCTGTCCCCGGCAACGGAGTCAGCACGGAATACATAGGGAGATCAATGCGTTGTTCGCGCACAAAATCGCCTAGTAGATCGAACTGCGCCTCGGTATAATTTGGATTAATGATGAAATCGCCTACGATGGTGATTCCGAGGTTGTGTAGGATCTGTATAGCGGCGCGGTTTAGATCCGCGCTATTGTTCTTGTTCATGCCGACAAGGGTTTGAGTGTCAATTGCCTCAAACCCAACAACCACCGCGCGCAGCCCCACTTCCTTCCAGCGCTGTAGCAGTTCCGGATGTCGTACCACCGTATCTGAACGCACATCGGCGAAATACTGGCGCTTAACCCCACTGACGCCCAGGGCCTCGGCCAGTTCCAGTGCTAGTTTTGGGTTGCCGAAGCTGTTGGCGTCCACCAGGCGGATAACCGGGGTGCTTTCCAGGGTGCGGATATCGGCGATAACGGCGGGAATGGAACGCGGTAGATATTTCCCTCCGCTGAGCGGGGGGATGCAGCAGAAATTACACGTGTACGGGCAGCCGATGGCGCTGGATACTAGCCCCATCTGAATCCCCAACGAGGCCAAATAGTATTCAGTGCGATATTGCTCCACCAGATCATAGCGTGGAGCACTCGCGCCACCGGCATCGGCACTGGTGTAGGTGCGCACCTGCCAGCACAGCTTGGTGCCGGGGTTGGTGGCGGCGATCCCAGCTATGCGCGGCTCTTCACCACGCTCCAGCGCCTCTACCAGTTCGCGGAAAGACACACTGCCCTGACCGATAACGATCCAGTCAATGGCGGGCTGGTTAAAATCTTCGGGTGCGCAAGAAGCGTGACACCCGCCGACCACAATGGGGGCATCACAGTGACTGCGTATCTGCCTCGCCACAGCCAAGACCGTATTCACCTCGCAGGTCATGGAGGTGAAACCCACCAGTTCCGGAGTGAAGGTGTTCAAGGTCGCATCTAGGGAGTCTGGCGCGGCTTTCAGGTCCACGATGCGCACTTCATGTCCGGGCAGATTACCGGCCAAAGTCTGCAGTGCCAGTGGCTCACCACGAAAGATTTGTTTGAGCGAATCAATGCCAAAGCGTTCTTCGGGGATACTCTTGCCGCAATTGGGTGGATTGATTAAAAGAATACGCATGGACAGATGAGCACCTCGAAGGTTTAACGGGAGGTGAGCGCGCTATGTTCGCTTAAGTGGGGCGTAATACTGCTTGGTGAATTAGTGCGCATCAGTAAGTTGGGGCGCTACAGATTGCCCGCTTTTACGGCAGCGACTTTACTTCTTTCCGCACGGGTTGTCAAAAGAACAGCGCAAGGGGATTGTTTATATTTGTTTTTGTGTAGGCGTGGGGTATTTTAAGCGAAATTTTTCTTGGAGCAGATAAGTGCGTAGGCTGGCGCACGACTTAAATGGGGGAATATATGTCCAGAGTCATATTGATATTGTTGACTTTATTAGCAGTTGGATGTGGGCATCACGGAAATGCGGTCACCCGTGGAGGTGGAGAACCGCTTGCGGTGGTGGTTGATCCCGGCCTAGCCACGGATATGGACAACGCTGAGTTGTTTCAGCGGCAGCAGGTGGCAGACTTCATGCGTAAGGATCTAGTTTTACGTCTGAAACGCCTGGGGTACGAGGCGGAGAGTTTGAGGCAGCGCAGTGACTTTGTTTTAGGGCGGGGGCAGAGTCTGCTAGCAGTTAAAATTGAGCACTACAGACCGGGGAGCAAGGCAGCGCGGATTATCGTGGGGATGGGTGCTGGGGCCACGAGCTTGAATATCTCCTACGATATTACTGACGAGACTGGGCAGATATTGACTTCAGCTACTGACGGCGTTGGTTCCAGCCGCGACTGGAGTTTTTGCTGTCGTGCCCTCAATGACCGACTGATTAAGGTTGTGGGCTCAGAGCTGGTCGCGCCTAACTAGAACCCATATCCAACAAGGGGCGGCTGGCAGTGATCTCAAATCTCAGTGCCGATTTGAGCATTCTGGCTGCCGCCCTGCCCGCCATAACCTGCGCCTCTGCTTTGATTTCATCCAACAGCAGGCCGCTGGTTTCAATCCCACAGCATTTTAAGTACACCCGCATCCCGCGAAATTTAAGCACAGACTCGCCCGGCAGCACCACCATCAGCATGGCAAGAGGATTGTGGCGCAGATTATGCAGGGTCTGGTTCTCGCCCAACCCCAGGATAACTTGGTTGTCCCGTAGGCGGACCGAGCCGAACACTGCGCTGTTAGGGGTGCCGTCCGCTGCCACCGTACTCAAGGTGCACAGATGGCCAGGTTCGCCCAGTAATTGCTGTAAGTGGATTAAGTCCACGTTCTGCTTCATGTCAGAGTCTCCCTGTATACAACGCACACGCCAAAATTCAGGCTCTCGGTGGGCTGCTGATCACCACCGCATCAGTGCCGGTGTTGGAGGTGTAAACCCCCTGTTGACGCCGTGTTTCGGCGGTACGGCTGATCCAGCTATCTTCAACCCAGTCGAGTTTCAGGCGTTCCACCAGGGTTTTGAGATAGCCCAGATGAGGGCAGGGCGGGGCGTGATAGTTGTCCTTGCTGATGCAGGAAGCAAAATGCACCGCGATTTGTTCTTTTTTGATTCCGTCGCGCCTGCAAGCTAGCTTGCATAAGTGAGAGAGCTTGCGTAATAGGGCGCGCCCACAACAACCACCGCAGGTCAGGGAGAGAAAGCGCAGCGGTCGGTCGGTGCCACTCTCAAAATCCTTTTCGGTGCCTTTTTCGGAAACATTCTCAGAAGCATAGCGCGCAAAGCCACCGGTGCGGTCGTGAAACGCCTTCTCGCAGTGAAACCCGCTGCAGCGCTGATGTACTAGGTGGCACTGAACCACGACTATATAGGTTTTCTCCATCTGTTTATCTCCCTTCTCATTGCATACGCCCGCGTACTTGATGGTCACTCAACGGCGCAATATATATCATATCCAAGAGCAGGAATAAATATTGCTAGTTTGGCAGTGTAGCGCTGAGTTCTTCATTTTCTTCAGCACAGAACACATCTGTTGTCATTCAATACAGGCATGGTGTTTAGGCGGGCTGACCCTTTTTGTTTTTAAACCGAATTTGTCATAGGTGTTAATAAGTAATGCTGATAATATTGATGTTTTTTGCAAACTTGATACTGCAATTAGGCTGCGGAAATTGTGATAAAGCAACAACTGTTCTGTAAATTCAAAACTTCTCTTTGGAGCGATTGTTGATCCTTAAAAAGTCAAGTAAACTCGGCCAGTTTCCCACTCTTCCGATATCTCCATCAGCACGGCGCTGACGA